>Ga0209749_1000428_pt1 | contig 58576 bp, 49 predicted proteins | sample EPASupsiteSAE347_FD_187267 | JGI IMG/M metagenome (GOLD analysis project Ga0209749, IMG submission 187267) | Bioremediated contaminated groundwater from EPA Superfund site, New Mexico - Sample SAE3-47 (SPAdes) (version 2) | ecosystem: Environmental > Aquatic > Deep subsurface > Groundwater >... | reverse complement strand
ATCACGCATCATCGGAATACAAATCTGTTTGGAGCCACGAAGAGTGCCCTCTTTCTGTGGTACAGCTTCACGGGAACACGACCTGGTTTTTCGTTGTGCATCCATCCTGCATCTTCCTCCTTGTGACGACGAATGATGCAGGTTTTTCGACCGGTAGCAAGGAAAATTTGTATCCTACCGTCAAGCACATAGAAAAAGTTAGAGTCAGGAAATCTCTCTAAACTCGTCTCAGTATACACGTTTTGAGAGGTTGGAATCAAGAATGAGTTTTGAGAGATGTTTGAGCCGTTTTACGGGGTGATTTTACCGGCGTTATGTTGCGAGTTTTCTTCGCTCATATGAGCAAATAGATGAAGCGAGGAGCCATGAGAGCTCTTAGGAATTGATCGGTCACTCGCTTGAGATTGTGTGCCCACTGGAACATGGTAACGTACCGTGCGAGGTATTTCTTGTGGACGCCCCGGAACGGCCGAAGGAAGTTGCGCAGTCCCGTCCAAGTATCCTCCATGGTGTTGCAATGCACCTCACGGATGCCTTCCCCGTCATCGTCCCTGGCGTATTCCCGCTTGGTCTGCTCGCATACTCTCTTCGGGGCGTTCATCCGTTTACCGATATGAGCGGAGATGTTTCATTCGGAAGCTGGGACTTTGTGTAGGGCAGCCTTTGAGGGGTGCTGACCGGGCAGGGCTGAAGCCCTGCACTACGGGGTTTTCGAATAGGCTTTAGACCAGCCCCTGGTGGGCTGCCCAGACTGCGGCTTCCGTCCTGTCATCCACGCCAAGCTTGTTGAAGATGTGTATAACGTGGCTCTTGACGGTGTGATGGCTGATCCGGAGGAGATGTGAGATTTCCGTGTTGGCGGCCCCGCCGGCTACGAGACGCAGCACCTGCAGCTCCCGTTCGGTTAGTGCCGAGGGCAGGGAGCCGTTGGCACGAGCCATTTTCGACTTTTCAATCCACGCCAGCCGCGTGAGCTCTTGTTCGAGCTCTTCGATACGCTCCTGCTTCTCTTTCAACGCACGGTTGATTTTGCCGGTATCGATATCGATCTCGATAGTTCGCTGTAGATTTCCCCGGGCATCATAGACTGGATAGACGGCATTCTGACGAATAGGATGGCCGAGCCCCCGGCATTGGGCGGGATCGGCCTTCTGCATGCTCAGAGCCGCGGCAAAGGCCATGCATGTGGGATAACCGCATGCGCCGCAGTTGCTTCTCGGAAGCAGCTTGAAAAGCTCGAGAACGGGCACGCGTGCATGTCCCTGTCTCTTCGGATTTGGTCTGATCGTGTCTCTGCGCCGATGCGTATCGTTCAGAAAGGTCATGAGCCGCTCGACGAATTCGTGTGCCTGAAGATAGTTTTCAAAGAGGGCTGCCGATCCTTCGCAGGGATGAAGGCCGCACAGGAAGCCGTGAAGGTTGAACTTTATGTAGACCGGCCTTTCATAGAAAGTCGCACCCTCCACAACGGCATTTATGTATGGGAACAGAGAAGAAACATCATTGTTCAGGTTAAAGTGAGCTGCCATCACAGGATAGGCAAATTCAGAGCGGACTCTGGACAAGGGCTCGAAAACCCGAAGCGATAAATCTGAATACCCCGTTACTAACCGACACTCATCCATATTTCCCGCCTCCTGCTTCATGGAAGTACTGGAGCTCGAACTCGAGAGACTCTCGCAAGAACTGAACGCGCTTGGCGATTGAAGCTATCTTTGGAACATATCAATGACCTCGTCAGTTTTCATGATCTTGGCGTAAACGGAGCCAAGAGCCGCCATAAATGCCCCATGGACATGCTCCGCAGGTATATCGACACCGCTGAAGGCCAGATTTCTTGTCGCACAGGCATCATGAGCCACAATACATTGATAGCCCATGTCAAAGGCTGCTCTTACGGTGGCATCGATACACATGTGAGACATCATGCCGCATATGACGAGCTGCCCTATGTTTTCCTTTTCAAGGGTGCTCCGCAGCTCCGTTGCCTTGAAACTGTTTGGATAGTGCTTCTGTATGACGGTTTCGTCGGGCAAGGGCCTTACATTTGCGTGAAAGTCGATGCCGTCCGTATTCGGAAGAAAGAATGTGGCTCCTTCCCGATTCGATATATGCTGAATATGAACCGTGAACAAGTCCTTTTTCCTAAAGGCCGCGAGCAGGCGGTTTGCCGCTTCGCTCGCTGGTGTCGCCCCAACGAGCTCCATGCGCCCTTCCGGGAAATAATCCTTTTGTATATCGACAATAATCAATGCGGTATTCATTACTGACCTTCCTTTCCCATCAAGTTGCGAAATGCTTCTTTCTGCATATTCATCTCGATGAATTCAATCGGCTGACCCCGTATGATGAGCGTACATTCGCCTCGACTCGTGAATCCGATATTGTTGTAGAGCTTCATGGCAGGAAAATTGTTCTTTCGGACTACCAGGTGGATGACATCCAATCCCAGCTCCGAAAAGCCTGTTTCCATGATCGCTAACATTATCCGTCTTCCAAGCCCCTGCCCTGTTCTTTCCGGGTGCAGTGCAATACGTACCTCCGCTTCTTTCGTATTCGCTACGATCAGTAGTGCCAGGCCGACGGCTTCTTCCTTTGCTTCCGCAATATAGCACCGGGAGCCGGGCTTGCCGCAATATTCATCGAGCCATCCCCTTGCTCTCAAGGCATAGTCCATTTGCGCGCAGACATCCCGGTAAGGCGGCCAGCGCTTTACATCTTCAATGTCGTATTGCCTGACAGGTCGCAAAGATATCATGAATCCTCCGTATTCCAAACGCCGGCCAGCTTCGGCCCCCGGAATGAAGGGAAGCGAAAAGAAGCGGAAATGCCGAAGTGCTGCGTGTGACACCGTCTAGATCTCTTCAAGCGTTTTCTATCACCTTTCATCTCTGTCGGGAAATGACAAATACCCCACGATTTCTGCCATAATCGGCTTGTTTTTTTCTGAGCTTTATTGCTATTTTCCTTGCAGGGAGGAAGATCCATTGAGCGTGGAATCAGAATCAGGTCAGATAACCGTGCCAAAAGGCATCAACGGTCGACTTCGGCACATAGTGCTGCTTGCAGTGCCGCCTGCCATGGAACTGGACATCGCAGGCCCCATGGCCGTGTTCTCCGCTGTCAACCGCATGCCGGGGCGATGCGGACCGGGCTACGAGATCGAGCTCGTCACCACGGGAGCGGAGCAAATAGTTGAAGGGGTGACGGGACTTTCGCTCGTGGCGCACCGGCACTACCACCAGATCCGTGAAGAAGTGGATACATTGCTGGTTGTCGGCGGGTCCGGGGTGCTGACGCCCTGCGACTCCGCGGTTCTTGCCCGGCTGCGCGCAATGGCGTCTCGGGTCCGGCGGCTGGGATCGGTTTGTACCGGGGCATTTCTGCTGGCTGAAGCGGGCCTGCTCGATGGAAGGCGTGCCACAACGCACTGGGCCTGCGCCTGCGAGCTTGCCGCGCGCTATCCTCAGGTGACGGTCGATCCGAATCCCATCTGGGTTCAGGATGGAAATGTGTACACCTCAGCGGGGGTAACGACGGGCATGGACCTTGCCCTTGAATTCGTGGAACAGGACCATGGCAGTGGTGTAGCCCTCGAAGTGGCACGCAATCTCGTGCTTTTCCTGCGACGGCCCGGAGGACAGGCTCAGTTCAGTGTTTCACTCTCCACTCAGGCTTCGGGCAAGAATTCACTTTTCGAGCTCCGGGCCTGGATGGCCGAGAACCTGAACAGAGAGCTTTCGGTCGAGACCCTGGCCTCACGAGCTGCCATGAGCCCGCGCAACTTCGCACGTGCTTTCGTGCGTGAGCTGGGAATAACTCCGGCCCGCTATGTCGAGCGGTTGCGTCTCGAGGCCGCCCGGCGCCTTCTGGAACAAAGAGACATGAGCCTTGAAGAAATCGCCTCCGCCTGCGGATTTCGAAGCGCAGAGCCGATGCGCCGTGCCTTCCTGCGCTCCCTCGGGATTACCCCGGGACGCTATCGCGATCATTTCGGCCCCGCTCCCATGAAGGCGCAGCCGGCATCGAGGATTCCAAAAGAAGAGGCACCAGGGCCTTCCTGACAACCCATTGCAGCGTAGGGTCTGCGGCGCCTCACCTATGAGCTTATCGCCCGTATCGGTCATATCGCTCATGTCGGTCATATCAGAAAAATATCTCACTTCTCCCCCATTTGGGTGATGTCTTACACCCGTGCTTCTGTTTTCATCTGAAGCACCCATACAAAACCGACTGTCGGCATCTTTATGGGTAAATGGAGCCCGATCACATCATGCCCAAGTGCGGGGACAACCTGTGTCTTTGGAATTGGAAGGAAAAGAATCTGTATGAGCAGGAAGAACATTGCAATTCTCTTGTTTGACGATGTCGAAGTGCTGGATTTTGCAGGGCCGTTTGAGGTTTTCTCCGTTACCAACTGGCTAAATGACGATGCCATTCTGAATGTCCATACCGTTGCCCGGAAAAAAGCTCCGGTGTCGGCCAGGAATGGTCTCTCCGTAAATCCTGATTTCGCCATTGCCGAAGCACCAGCCCCGGATTTCCTGATCATTCCCGGTGGACAAGGGACCAGTACGGTACTGGAGCAGGAGGATGTCATCGCCTGGATCAAAAAGTCGGCGGAAAGCGCCGAGAAAGTCATGTCGGTCTGTACCGGCTCACTTCTTCTGGCCAAAGCCGGACTATTGGAGGGGTTGAGAGCCACAACGCATCACATGCTTTTTGACCAATTGGCCGAGCTTGCGCCAAATACCGAAATTGTGCGGGGTGAGCGCTTCGTGGACAACGGCAAAATCATCACCTCCGGTGGGATAAGTGCGGGAATAGACATGAGTCTATACGTCATCGCCCGGGTCTACGGCGAAGAAGCGGCACAAAAGACGGCGGATATCATGGAATACAGGTATGTGTGATCGACAGATAAAGGCAGGAGAGGAGTAAAATGCCATGTCCAGGATGAGCCATCTGGAAGTCTATGCATTGCTTCAGAAATCGAATTGCAGGCAGTGTGAGCTGCCTACATGCCTGGCCTTTGCGGCCGCGGTGATGAGGGGCGAAAAGCGACTCGACCTTTGTCCTTACCTCGAGCCCGACGTTATCGAACGGATCGAAGGGAGATTGGATACGCGGCGGCCCACCGTCCGGGACGATTGGGATGAGGTCATCAGGCAGTTGCGGCAACAGATCATGTCGGTCGATTTTTCGGAAGCGGCACAAAGGGCGGGAGCTTCATTTTCAGGCGATGAATTGGTGGTCAGGTGTCTTAGCAAGAGCTTCAGCATCGATTCGAAGGGGAACGTCAAATCCGATTGTCATACGACTCCATGGCTGATCGTTCCGCTGCTCAGCTACATTATCCATGGAGCCGGAAAAAGCCTGTCAGGAAAGTGGGTCCTGTTCAAGGAGCTGAAGGGAGGAGCGGACTGGTATCGCCTCTTTGGACAAAGATGTGAAAAGCCTTTGAAGAAGCTCGTTGATGCCCATACCGATCTCTTTGAGCTCATAATCGATATCTTCGGTGGGATAGCCGTAGCGGACAGCTCCTCCGCGGATGTTTCGGTCGTCATATGCCCACTGCCGAAAGTGCCAATCCTCATTCGCTATTGGAGAAGAGACGGGGATTTCGATTCCAGCCTCAGCCTGTTCTTCGATGCAGTGGCCGAAGAGAACCTTCGCATCGATTTGCTCTACATAATCTGCGTCGGACTCCTGACGATGTTCGAGAAGATCGTCTTGACTCACGGTAAGAGCTCGTGAGGCTCTTGTGCTCACCGCAGAGACGCAGAGGGCGCAGAGAAGGCGCGTAGAACCGTTAAAATTCTTATAAAATTGCTCTGCGTTTTCTCTGCGCTCTTTGCGTCTCTGCGGTGAAAAGCTCAGAAGGAAGCCTATTCTTTCTTGACAGAGCTGTTCGACTTCACTTATATACTTTTATCTATTCTAAGGGAAAATAGCAGGTATTATGACCGGCCCAAGCAGGGCCCAAGACCTTTACTTGCCGCCAGGCGTTCGTGCTTGCCGAAAAGGAGGATACATGGCTGCATCCACATCGGTTTTCCCGTCAACGGATCGAATCATATTCCTCGACAAGATACGGTATTCCATGGTCCTTGGGGTAGTCGTCCTGCACGCGGCGTGTGCCTATGCCAGCATCATTCCGTGGTGGAGCGTTCGAGATCCTCTACAGAGCCCGTTTTTCGATGTGCTTATGATCGTGCTGGACATATTTCTCATGCCGGTGCTCTTTTTTGTCGCCGGTTTCTTTGCCGTGCCCTCGCTGATGGCACGAGGAAGCGGCGGCTTCGTCAAAGCCAAGCTCAAACGCCTGGGGCTTCCTCTCTTGCTGGTAGGTTTTTTTTTCACGCCGATCATATCCTACATCGGCTATCGGAATCGCACCGCCGAGGCTTATGGCTTCTTCCGGTTCTGGTGGATGCAGATGCAAACCGTTCTCGACTGGCACTGGGTGAGCTATTCCACGGAACAAATCGCCCTTCGGCACGCCAATGATTTTTCCATCTGGCACCTGTGGTTTATTTCGCTATTGCTCATTTTCTTCATCCTGACCGCGCTCGTCCACTGGCTTTCGCCCCGATGGCTCGAGGGCGGGGTCTTCCAGGTTGTGGGCGGCTCCCGTTCAATTTCGTCAAGCCTGGCGGCTGCGGCACTGACCGGTGCTTTGGGCTTTGCCCTGGTAAACCGGATCAACCCGGACTGGGCCTGGGGTAAGATCGGAGGGCTGATCATTATTCAGCCAACACGGATGCCCATCTATATCGCTCTCTTTGTTTTGGGTCTCTATGCCAATAGCCGCCAATGGCTCAGCGGACGTTCCTTCACCGGAAGTCCCTGGCTGTGGCTTGCGGGCAGCATTGTATTTTCATCCGCCATGCTGGCCGCCGTTGGCGCCATGGGTCTGGGACCCGCACCGGTACCCTGGCTGCATGCCTTTGCGCATGGCGTGCTGCGCTCGCTGGCTTGCATGGCCTTTCTGGGCTTCTTTATCACTTTCGCCCAACGCTACGGCAATCGGCCGTCTCCGACCTGGCGGCATCTGCATACCATTTCCTACGACATCTATTTGATCCACCTACCCTTTGTAATTATACTCCAGTTGGCCCTGCTCCATGTGCCCATTCCCATTTATGTCAAATTCGTCATAATCAGCCTGACGGCCGTCGGTTTGTGCTGGATCTTGGGGCGCCGTGTGATAGAACCGCATCCCGTGCTGGCAGGCGGTTTTTTGCCGGCATGCTTTGCGCTGTGCTGCCTCCTGCTCGTTAGCTAAATGCGCCAGGAAATGGGCATGATATTATCGAACATCAAAACAGCTCGTAAAACGACTCCTGCCCCAAATGCGGAATGAACCTCCCGGCAACGGCCGCCAGAATCTGGGAGAAAGTATCCTTGGCGGGCCGGGCATTTCTCGACCAGGCCTATCAAGGTGTTCACCCTGCCGAGATCGAGACCGTGAAGCGGGTCCCGGAGCGAATCCGGCGAAACCTCACGTCCACATCGTAGTGTTTTTTAGATATATAGTTGGCCTGCCAACCAAAACAACCGCTAACATGGAAGGGGATATGCCTTTATGTTTACTGTGGGATTATATATAGCGGCGCTCGGACTATTGCTGATATCCTTTCTAAAGGATAAGAATAAAACAATGATCGCTTTGAGAAAGGCATGGAAATCGTTTGAAAACATTATGCCGCAATTCCTCTCGATTATGCTGATCATCGGAATCACGCTGGCACTGCTTAGTCCGGAGAAGATCTCCCGGCTGATGGGTAGGGAATCCGGCTGGATCGGAGTGGCTATGGCTGCAATCATAGGCTCCATAACACTCATACCCGGATTTGTGGCATTTCCATTGGCTGCAGCCTTACTGAAAAGTGGAGGTGGGGTAATGCAGATAGCCGTTTTCATATCGACCCTGATGATGGTGGGAGTCGTCACTTTCCCTCTTGAAAGGCGGTTTTTCGGGCTCAAGGTCACATTTCTCAGAAACGCTCTCGCCTTTGCCTTCTCCTTTATCGTGGCCATTATAATAGGAGGTGTGTTGAAATGATGAACGTCTTGAAGCGTTACAGGATATTCATATCCATAGTGCTAATAGATGTTGCGCTGATTATGGCTGTTCCTGATATTGGATCCAGATCTATACATATCTCATTGGACAGTCTGACGGAGATGCTGATTTTCATTCCTCCGATATTTCTTCTGCTTGGTCTCCTCGATGTTTGGGTGGAAAGGGAAACCATGATGAGACTTATGGGGGAGCAGTCAGGATTCCTGGGAGTAACCATTGCTTTCATTTTGGGCTCGTTCGCCGCGGGTCCGCTGTATGCGGCTTTTCCCGTTGCGGGAGCCATGCTGAGAAAAGGGAGCAAGTTTTCCAACGTGCTCATTTTTATCGGAGCATGGTCAACCACTAAGATTCCCATGTTGATATTCGAGGCATCTTCGATGGGCTGGCAATTCACGGTTACCAGGTTTGTTGTGGACATACCCGGAATAGCCTTGATTGCCTATGCAATCGAAAAGATGACCACCTATCAGGAGAAGGAGCTCATTTACGAGAAAGCGTTGTCGCTTTAGGAATCTGGCTATCGTCATAAGACGGGACATGCCCAAGGCGGAGCTTGTGTGTTCACCGCAGAGACGCAGAGGACGCAAAGAAAACGCAGAGAAGCTTTGAGATTTTCAAGAGCTTTTCTCTGCGTTTCCTCTGCGTTTCCTCTGCGTCCTCTGCGTCTCTGCGGTGAAGAAAGCTCAGCCGCTGTCCGTTCAGAGTATATTGACAGGTGTCCCGGCTTATGTGGGTAGCCGCGGAGGACGATGCCACGCCATAAGCTTCGGGCAAAGCCGTTCTATTCAGGCCGGCTTTTCAGTGCATCGAAACAGGCTTTTGCTTCTGGTGAATACGCATGGAATTTCAACAGCTCTTCACATGGCTGCTCTCCGCAGCTCACGCAGCTTTCAACGCCGCGGGCGAGCCCGCATTGCCGGATTGCACAGGTCTGACAAAAGCCGATAAGCCTATTGCCCTCGCTCCGGCATCCGTCGCAGTCGATATCCTCGGGTTTGAAATTAAGTCCGTACTTTTCCGCATAGAAGGCCGCGGTTCTCTCTCTGGCTGCGTCGTCATCATTCCGGGTCGCCAAGAAGGTGGGGCAATCGGAACAAACCAGTCCGCAGTATGCGATCATCTTTGTCATGATACGTCTTCCTTTTCTGTCTTAGTAACGTTTTCGCCGGTTAACTCGAAACCTTGGCTTATGGCTCTGCATCCGTCTCATTTACAAGATCTACATGGAAAAAACGAGATATTTATCCAAAAACTTGAAATCGTATGTTAGCGCACAAAAGCCTTGGGTTAGCTTTCTCATGTGTGGCAGGCTGGAAAGCCTGCTCCACAGGAGAAAGCCCAACCCTTTTATGCGCGCTAACGAAAATATTCCATGTCCCCCATTTGGGTGATGTTTTTCCAAGGTAATTCTGTTCCCATGTGAAGCACCACCGCCGTAGGGGAACAGCAGACTTCAGTTTTGAGAGCGGTTTCATGCCACACTAATCATAACTAAAGGAGATCTAATATGGCGCGCATAGGGATTCTTACATGTTCCAATTGCACACAGGAGACCAACTGTGCTTCGGTAGTTTGCCTGGGTGATATGAGAAAACGCAGAGGCCTTTTCGAACGTTATCCGAAGGACGAGCCCCTCGATCTTATCGGCATGATCAACTGTGCCGGCTGCCCGACCCTGGCGGCTCCCGAGAAAATACTCAGAAGAGTGCGCGCCGTGGCGGAGTTTAAGCCGGATGCTTTGCACTTCTCGTTTTGTATGACGGCGCTCTGTCCTTTTCTTGCGAAATACCAGAAGGTCATCAGTACGGAATACCCGACACTCGAGATCGTACTGGGTACACACAAGCCGGTGGAGAAGACCAGGTTCCAGGAAGGAGTCAAAGAGCTTCTCTGCCCGACCATCTGCCGCCCTCAGACCATGAACGACATCATCAAAGGAGCCCTTAAGCTGCCCGAGACAAGAAGAGAGGAGTAGGAGTAGGAAGAATGGCTAAAAAGACCACCTGGTCATCATCGACCTGGGGCCGGCGGACTCCATCCAGTTGCGAGTGGAGAGCATGGGAAAGCCCTTCGATCCTATCGAGAGACATCTGGTCATAGTCTGACTTCCCCGCCGGACCCACGCGAGCGCTCTTGTGATGTCAAAAACCCCGGCACCTCTCGCAGAGGTGTAAGCTCTTTGAAAAATGGATAAAGTTAAGATGATCGAAGAACTCGGTACGGAATGTCTTGGCAATTTTGGCTCGTTTTTGATAGGGTCTCGCAAATGCAGCTTCCAGGGTGCATGTGGTAAGGATTGGCAAGGGGGAGAATTTCCGGAGCTTAGCGGCTCTGGCCTCATTGAAGCCCGAATTCCTTACGTTTTGGTTGTACCTGGAGATTTGAATTTCCGGAGCTTAGCGACTCTGGCCTCATTGAAGCTTGAGGAGTTTAGAGGGCCGTGATATCTTGGCTGTCAATTTCCGGAGCTTAGCGGCTCTGGCCTCATTGAAGCATGCGGGTAGATGGTCTTGCTGGTCATCACGTGATCGAAATTTCCGGAGCTTAGCGGCTCTGGCCTCATTGAAGCGTGAGCCATTCCTCCCTAACTTTCTTTGCCCGGTCGATAATTTCCGGAGCTTAGCGGCTCTGGCCTCATTGAAGCGGGACAATGCTCGCCACCTTGGTGCAGACCATGGATGAATTTCCGGAGCTTAGCGGCTCTGGCCTCATTGAACTATCCCCCCCGTGGTGCGGTCAGCCTTAAGTTGACATGTTTCGTCGGCGCATGTTACAAGAGAAGAGAGAAGTGAAGTCATTGACGTTTCGCTACTTTTTAAATTAATACTTGGACACTGCATATTCACACTAGCGATCATTTCCATCTTTATGACCTGGTGCTGGTATTTGTGCCGGAATTGATCTGTAGACACAGGTTCATGGCTACTATGTATGTAGGGATCGTATAAGAATCCATTATGGAGACAACACATCGAGTTATTATAGTAGAAGATCATCCGGTGTTTAGAGAAGGGTTACGGGCATTGCTGCCTTCGAATCTCGGCTTCGAGATTATCGGTGAGGCTGAAGACGGTGTCGAGGCCGTCCTACGTGCTCAGGAGCTCATTCCCGACCTTGTCTTGATGGATCTTACTTTGCCTCGCATGAGCGGTATAGAGGCCATCAAAGAAATAAAAAAACACTTGCCACAAATCAAAATCCTGGCCTTGACCGTCCACATGGATGAAGAATACATTGTGGCGGCTCTTGATGCCGGAGCCGACGGCTATGTTCTGAAGGATGCCAAACGTGCGGAAGTGATAGCGGCGATCGAGGCGGTACTGGCAGGGAAGCCCTATCTATCTCCCGGTATTTCCGACAAGGTGATCAAAGGGTTCCTGAAAGGGGCAAGGCTGACCGAGTCGATTCCGCCGGACACACCACTGACCCAGCGTGAGATCGAAGTCCTGAAGCTCGTAGCCGAGGGCTGCACCAATAAAATCATAGCCGAGCGCCTCTTCATCAGTATCAAGACCGTTGAAAGACACCGGGCCAACTTGATGGCAAAGCTCGACCTCCACACCCCCCAGGCTTTGACTGCCTACGCCCTCGAAAGACATCTGATCGACCGCTAGACGGCGCCGTCCGTTCGCGACCACAAGGCCCTGATGATCGTGCCCGATCCCGGTGCAGACACAACGGCAAAGACTCCGCCCGACAATTCGGTCCTCTCCCTCATACTGGATAACCCTACGCCGCTTCCGCCATGGAGAGAATGAGCCATCACGGGATCAAATCCCGAGCCGTTGTCTTCGACGCTGAAATCCAGACTTCCATCTGAAGACTTTCTCAGCCCGATCCGTACCAGATCGGCCTTACTGTGCTTGGCCACGTTGTTCATGGCTTCTTGCAAGATCCTGTAGATGGTGGTTTTCCAAGGCTCGGGTACTTCATTTTCTGTTACCTGGATGTCCTTTTGGACGGAGATACCCTCATAAATGGCCTGAAACTCCCTGCAGAAGGACCCGATCGTGGCCACGATGCCAAGATCATCCAGCATCGAAGGCCGAAGCATTTTTTGCATGGTGCGCACCTCGTCCACCACCCCTTGTATGAACGTCACCGTGGCCTCCAAGGCTTTGACCCTCTCCCCGGCCCGCCCTTCATGCACTGCTTCAAGAGTCTCCTCGATGCTGAACTTTATGGCGCTGAGGGATTGCCCTATGCTGTCGTGCAGGTGCCGGGCAAGGCGTTTTCGCTCCGTTTCCTGAGCCGACAGGAGATCCGACGAGAGCGCCCGGAGCTGGCCCTCGGAGCTTCGTAGTGCTCGCTCTGCGCGCATGCGCACCTCCTCGACCCCGATGGCCGAAGCAATTATTCCCATAAGGCTTTGGTCCTCCTTCGAGGGGGGAGTATCATCCTGATAAACCACGCACAACGCCCCCACGTGCATGTCGCCCAATTTCACCGCCTGGCCTGCGTATGTTTGCGGTTGACAACCGGCCGCCTCGGGGATGCTTCGAGCGTAGGGAGTTTGCTGCAGATCTCGAACGACCACCGTATCATCGATCCCCTTCCCGATTATGTCACGGCAAATAGAGCCCTCAGCGCTGCATTCCGGGTCGTGCTCCGGCGGCAATTGCCATTTCCCCCAAGAACAAAGCCTGCCCTCCTCGAGACGGTCGTAGAGCGCGGCTTTCGCCCCGAGCAGCTCCCCGCAAAACATGGTGAGGCGGTTGATGTTATCCAGCGGGTTGGCACCGAAACCGAGGAAGCACTCGTTCATGCGCGCCAGCCTCAGCTCGGCCCTTTCGAGCCTGCTGATCATGGCTTGGGCGAAGAAGCCGAAGGCGATGATGATGCCTGCGGCGAGCGAGCGCATCTCCGTTTCGTTGAAGTCCGGGGTAAACAAGCGCGACAGCAGCGGGCCTAGATTGTAGACATAGGTGTCCATAACGGATTCAACAATCCAGTAGGCCGCCGCCAGGACGATACCCAGCCATCTGAAGCTCCTGGTGAATCTGATTCTGCTCATGCCGCTCCTCTGGTCGAGAACTGCCACGCGCCAGCCCGATCCGGATTGCCTTTTCCTGCCTGCTGCGGGGTTGCCGGACAGGCCAGCCGGGTGCACCCCGGCAAATGATTGCTTGGAGGGACCCAACAGCGCCGTCGGCAGACAGCGAAGATACGAAGGTACTGTAAGCCGGAAGCACCATCATCGTCAAGGCCACCCCCTTCCTCGAAAACACACCCCTGTTACCCCAAACAAAAGGTTCTCGAACCATGCCCAATTCTCTGCGCTCTCGGCGTCTCTGCGGTGAACACATGAGCGCACATTGTGCCGGTTTGAAGTTATATGTGGCTGCGACTCGTTTGAACCGGGGCTACATGGCAGCCGCATGCGGCCATGCAGGCTACCCTCATTTCATATGGGTACTGTTGCTCATATCAAAATGCGGTGGGAAATGGGGTCTTCACCCGATTCCTCGATGCCTTGTCAGTGGCCATATTAAGGACAAGTAAAGTTTAGGGTTGGCTGATTCAGCCAGTAAGATCGAAACGAAGATGTATTTAGCATTAATACACCTGAACTAAGAGGTCTCATTCACTTAGACGTAGAGGAGAAGGCAATGAAAAGAATCCTGTTAGTAATAATGGCAATTTCCCTGGCCTTTGCCCAGGTCCCGGCAGCTTTCGCCGGCCTGTCGGCTATGGGGCCCGTGAACCCGGTGAGCATCAACGGCTTTCCTCAGTGGTATAAGGATGCCAACGGAGTAACCGTGGATTTGCTCATCCCTCCCCTCGGGGATGGGATCACCGCGCCCACCATGATTTACGCCCCGGTGATTACCGGTAATGCTTATTCGGCGCAAACCGGCTTCGGCGCGGAAGCCTTTTTCTTCAACGCCCGTGATAACAAGAACTTCAACACCAAGGACGGCAAAGGTACCTTCATACTGGGGTTGGAGGCCGGCTATGCCGGAGGTGCGGACCCCGCGGCCGGGCAGCAGGTTGTATTTGCCCGCATCAGATTCACAGCTTCAGTGAAGACGCTCGGCACCTACACCTTCTTCCATCCTTGGGGGAGTGAGGTCGTCAACGTCACCGACGTCTCGAAACAGCCGGCTATCAAATTTACCAAGGACGTCGGGATAGGCCCAGGGTGGCTCCCAAATGGCACCGGCGGTTGGAATCTGGTTGCAGCACCCGGCGGCTTCTACAACGTTCTCGACCCTGGCAATCCTATTTCCACCTTTCTAAGACAGCTATCTCCAGCGCCCCCGGCCGGCTGGATCGGCGACGGCGTGACCCCGAGCACGGTTACCGGTAGTCCCATCGGCTACAACAAGGTTAGGCTCCAAGGACCAGCCGGAGTTGACATGGATGGCAGGGGCAACAATTTTATCGAGGTTACCCAGATGATCGTGTCCGGACACATTCCGGCCACCACTACCGTTCCTCTTCCCCTGAGTGTGGACCGGATCACCTGTTCGCATATCGGTGTGCTGGAGTCCATTGACATGTGGATCACTTCCCTGGTGGGCTCGACCGTTGAAATCCGGGATGCCGCGGCAGGCCCCGCCAGTGTTCCTCTTATTGTGGATCTCGTGACTGATCCGAGCGGTAAATACTACCATAGCTTCTTCCCTCAGGCACCTGCACCGGATGCGGTCATTGTTACGGTGGTCGACCCGTCGGGCTCCTTCAGCTCCAGCTCCAAGACCGTCAATGTGATTGATTACGTGAACATCATCGCTGCCAACTATAGCCTGGCCGGCAGCAGCCTGACCATACAGGCGACCTCCAGCGATTGGTTCAAACATCCGACCACCCCGCCGATCTTGACGGCCGCCGGGTTCGGGACCCTCACCTTCAATAACCAGGGCGTTGCGTCCCTGACGGTAGCCGTGACGGGAGTGCTGCCGCCGGTCATTACGGTGAGCTCCCAACTGAACCGTGGTACCGCAGCCGCCCCCTTGCTTATCCCCGGAGGCTCGGACGTCGCGCAGACGGGCATAGCCCCATAAGCCCGAAGCGAGCCACACCTAACCCGCAGGCGTGTAGGGGTCCTGAACGACCACCCACACGCCTGTTTTTTTTGAAAATGCAGCCATTGACCGTTACGGTGAAAAACACGGACTTCTAAATCACTTCCAGGAACGGCCTTTCACTGAAACTGCCCCCGCAAACGCCACAGGCCCAGCCCGAAAAGCGCTCCCCCAAGCAGGCTCATCCCCAATACGGAATCCCAGAGGAGACTCAGGCCGGCACCCTTGAGGAGCACGCCGAAGCTCGCATCGATGTAATAGTGAAGAGGAGAAAGGAGCATCAGCAGCCTCAGGAAATCCGGCATGGCTTCGGGGGGAGTCCAGGCTCCCGAGAGGAAGATCATCGGGCCGTAGGTGATAATGGTCAACATGCCGGCCTGCCCCAGGTTACGGGCAATGGTCGAAATGAAGAGACCGAGGCCGGCGGTGGCAAAGATATAGAGGAGGGTGATGGCAAAATATAGACCTAGACTGCCTTTGAAGGGCACGCCGAAGCAGGTCTTCAGGACTCCGAACAGGCTCAGGCTCGTTCCCGCCAGGATAACCACGGCCATGGACAGGATCTTGGGAAACATTATCTGGAAGGGTGAGAGGGGGGTTACCAGAAGCTGCTCGACCGTACCCTTTTCTTTTTCTCTCACCATGGCGCAAGCGGGCAGCAGAATCGCAAAGAGCGTGATGATATTGAGAAGCTCGGCGATGGACATGAACCATCTGTTGTCCTGGTTCGGATTGAACCAGACCCGATGCTCTTCCATGACGTGCGGCAGGTTTTCAAGGTGATCCACATGGAGCCCCAGGCGCCTCAAGCCGGCCTCGAGCCCGAAGCTGCTCACGATCTGGGTACTGTAGCTCCCGGCGAAAGTGCCGAGCAACGAATTGGATGCATCGATTTGCACCTGAACGGAAGTGGGCATGCCGCATAGCAGCGACTCCCCGAAGCGTGGCGGGATATCCAGCACCACCATGGCCTCACCGTGATCCAGCAGGTGAATCCCTTCCCTGCCCCCATTGATCTCGCCTTCAACATCAAAGGAAGGTGGGCGGAATCGCCTGACAAGCTCCCTCGAGGCAAAGCTTCGGTCATCATCGTGCACCACCGTGACCGCGTTGCTCAGCTCGAGCCTCACCCCCGAGCCCGCCAGGTATATGTCAAGCGTGAAGGCGTAGATCATAAAGAGAATGAGCGCTCCGTCCCGCGAAAATTGCAGGAGCTCTTTTACTGTCATCACCCGCAGCCGCCTTTGCCAGATGACCATACGTCCCAGGAGGGGGACTGGGCGGTCCGCGCAATCCTCCAGCCGGTTTTCGCTCTGATTTATTCTCTGATTCTCGTTCATGATCGAGGCCGCTTGTGAAACATGGAGTAGCCGATTGTAAAAAGAGCCGCCGCATATCCCGCCAGCACCAGGACATCGCTCCACAGCACTTCGAGCCCAACCCCCTTGAGAAAGCAGCCCGTCACGATGTTGGTGTAGTACATGGCCGGAAGCAGGTGGGCCACGACCTTGGCTCCCTTGCTGAGTGAAGGGATGGGAACGAAGATCCCCGAATAGAATACCGAGGGAACCACGGTGATAATGAAGGTAATGAGGGTTGCCGCCACCTGGGTCCTGACCAGCACCGAGACGACCAGCCCCATGCCCGTGGTGCAAATGACGTAGAGGATCGAAGAGCCGAAGAAAAACAAGGCGCTTCCCTTGAATGGAGCGCCGAAAACCCTTGCCGTGATGAGCCAGAGCACACCGACGTTCAGTATGGAAACGGCGATGTAGGGAGCGAGCTTTCCCAGAAGGTATTCTCCCCGCGTGATGGTGGATGAGTAGATGTTGTAGATGGCTCCGGTCTCTTTTTCGCGAACGACCCCCATGGAGGTCAGGAGGGGCGGGCAGATCATGAGGACTATCATCATGAGCTTGGGCACCAGAGACCAGTCGCTCTTGAGGCTTTGATTGTAAAGGCAGCGCACTTCCGCTTTGATCGGCTCGAGGATATGTCGAGCGCTATCCCGGCTCACTCCGGTTGTCCGCGCCAGGTGACCGGAAAGCAGTCTCGTGCTGAACGCCGTATTGACACCCACCACGTACCCTTTGGTCGTCTGGGCGCGAAACGGAAAAGTGCCGTCGATCAGGGTCTGCACGGCAACGGGGCGGGCGGCGAGGAGCGTCTCCTGAAAATGCTCGGGGATAACGATGGCGGCCCGAACCCTTCCGATCGCCAGCAATCGGTAGACATCACGCTCGTTTTCGAGATAGCCCTTGAAACTGAAGTAGCGCGAGTCGATGAAGCCATGGAGATAATCGCGGCTCATGGGCGTTCGATCGTAGTCCACCGCGGCGAAGGGGATGTTTTCGACATCCAGCGACAGGCCGTAGCCGAACGTCAGCAGGAGCACAGGAGGTACGATGAAGGCCAGCGCAAAAAACAAACGGTCGCGCATGACCTCGCGCCGCTCTCTGGATGCTACGGAAAGAATGCGCCTCAAGTTCACGCAGCCGGCCTCCCGCCCTTTTCCAAAGCCAAAACCCGGTAGACAAAGACATCTTCCATGGAAAGAGGCTGCTCCGCTATACCCAGCAGCCTCAGGCCGTTTCCTGCCAGAGCTTCCCGAATGCGATGCTCCGTTGCCATGCGATCCAGCGCCAGCAGATGAATTTGCCTGCCATGGAGAGCCAGTCCTTCGAAACCGGCCTTTTGCAGGAAATCCAAGGCCTCGAGCGGCCTATCGGTGCTCACCTCGAGGATCTGCCCCGCCTCGGCCTCGAGCCGGCGCTTCATCTCGCCCGGAGAGGCATCCGCCACGATTTTTCCAGCATACATGAGCGCCAGATGATCGCAGTGCTCGGCTTCGCTCATGTAGTGCGTGGTGATCAAAATGGCCACGCCTTCATGCCGGGAGAGCCGAAAGAGGATATCCCAGAACCTTCGGCGCCCCACGGGATCGACTCCCGAGGTGGGCTCATCCAGAAAGAGAATCGGCGGGCGGTGCACCAGGGCACAGCCCAAGGCCAGCCGCTGGCGGACTCCCACGGGCAGCCCACCCGTCTGGTGATCCTCATGGCCGGAGAGCTCGGCCATCTCGATGATCCACTGCGTTCTCGTCCGAGTCTCCTTGCGGTCCAGCCCGTAGATTCCGGCATAGAGCCTTATGTTCTCGACCACCGTAAGGTCTCCGTAGAGAGAAAAAACCTGAGACATGTACCCGATCCGCCCCTTGATGGCGCGAGACGCATGAATCATCCCATGTCCCGCGACATAGCCCGTGCCTCCCGTGGGCTGCAAAAGCCCCACGAGCATTTTTATGACCGTGGTCTTTCCGGCACCGTTGGCGCCCAGGAGACCGAATATCTCTCCTTTGGCAACCCGGAAGCTGACTTCGTCCACGGCTCGAAAGCTGCCAAAATCCCTCACCAGGTTTTCCGCTTCGATGGCGGCGCAGCTTTCTTCCGAGCTGTAGCAGTGGAGTGGAGCAGCGCAATCAGACGGCAGGCGGGCGGGTGACCGGTCTTCCGTGAAAAGCTTTTTCTCTCGAAGGAGGGCGATAAAGACGTCTTCAAGCTCCGGTGTGCCTGTGCGAAGCGCGACCGCACTCTCACCCGCACCAATTGAGTCGAGAGCTTCCCTTACCCGGCCTGCGGCCTCCTCTTCCCCCGCCCCCTTCACGAACACCCGAAGCCGGGAGCCACGTGCCTCCGCCTCGGGAAATCGTCCTTTCAGCCCCGCCAGCACTTCCGCCTGCCGTTCCGTCTTTAGCGAAACCAGGGTGCCGGGAGCCAGGGCCACAATCTCATCGGGGGCTCCCCGTGCCACGATCTGCCCGTCAAAGAAAAGAGACAGCCGATGGAAGCGGGATGCCTCATCCATATAGGCCGTGGAAACAAGGGCCGTGATATTGGCCTCGCGCAGGAGCAGTGAAAGGATCGCCCAGAAGTCGCGCCGGGAGACGGGATCGACGCCCGTCGTCGGCTCATCGAGGATTACGAGCCGTGGCTCGTGGATGAGGGTGCAGATCAGTCCAAGCTTCTGCTTCATGCCGCCCGAGAGATTCTTCATGGGACGATCCCGGAAGGGAGCGAGGCGGGTCATCTCCAGCAACCGATCTTTGCGCTCGTTGATGGCCTTCCGCGGGACCAGACGCGAGTGTGCAAAGAAATCAATGTTTTCTTCCACCGAAAGCTCCGGATAGAGGTTCTGTCCCAGTCCCTGGGGCATGAAGCCGGTTCGGTCCTTGATCCGCTCGGCGGCCTTTTCGGAGTCGACGGCAATCCCGAAAACCTCGATAACGCCCGCATCGAAAGTGGTTACACCCGCTACCGCCTTCATAAGGCTGCTCTTTCCGGCTCCGTCGGGTCCGATCAGGCCGTAGATCTCACCGCGTCGAATCTCGAGATCCACGCCGCGCACCGCCTGCTGTCCGTGCCTGCCGTAGCTCTTGGCAAGGCCGCGGATTTTCACCAAAGGCTCTTCGGCGTCAGGTGCTGTCGGTGGGGACGTCTTTCCTACCATCGAGGCATCGCCCATGCCACGTCTTCCTTCCATCGTATGACGGCGTCGCCCGGCAAACCGGGAGTTATAGAGTGATCCGGATTTTCATCCAGGTAGAGCTTGACGGCATAGACCAGCTTGGTCCGTTCATCGGGAGTCTGCACTTCCTTGGGTGTGAATTCGGCTCGGGATGAGATCATGCGCACGGTGGCCGGGATATCCCGGTCGGGAAAGCAGTCGGAATGGATGCGCGCGGCAAGTCCCACGCGCACTTTGCCGATCATGACTTCGGGCACATAGACCTTCAGATACAAACGGTCCTGATCGACCAGGTCCAAAAGAGGTGTCCCCGGAGCCACCATTTCCCCAATATCGGCAATGCGGGTGAGGATGACACCGTCGGCGGGAGCTTTGATGACGAGATCGGAAAGAATGCTCCCGGCTTCAGCCAGGGCAGCTTCGGACTGTTCGAGCTGCGCCTCGAGGGCTTTCAGCTCGCCTTCCCTGACCTTTATGCGGTCCCAGCCCAGCCGCACCTGGGCAAGCTGCTTTTGAGCGCGGGTGATGGAGGTGCGTGAAGCGACCAGCTCATTGCGGGCGACCGTCAACGCCAGCTCGTTTTGTTCTCCTTTCTGGCGAGGCGCTGCTCCCTGGGCAACCAGTTGCTGCAAACGCAAGGCATCCCTTCGCGCCTGCTCTTCGGTGGCTTCGGCCTTGGCCGACACGGCCCGTCCGTGAGCCACTTCCGCTTCGGCTGTTTCTATGGCCAGGGGAACTTCCTTGCGCAGGACGCCTAGATCCATTCGGAGCGCTTCCACCCTGGCTTTCAGAACCGCTACGGCTTTTTCGGCCTGTGTAACCCTGGTCCGGACCTGGGTGTCGTCGAGCACGATCAGAGTCTGCCCCGCTTTGACGACGTCCCCCTCCTGCGCCGACAGCGTATGGATGCGTCCGGAGAACTTGCTCGAAACCGTTATGTGGTCGCCTTCGATGCGCCCGTTGGCCTGAATGAGCCCTTCGGGCAGGGGAGCCTGATGAAGCCAATGGTTGTAGGCAAAATAGAAGCCGATGCAAACCGGGAGCAACAAAACCAGAAAAATCGGACCTCTGATACGGGATCGCATGGAAAATACTCCTGGGATCATGAGATCGGTTTCGAGTTGCGGGTTTTGGGCTGACTGATCCCTGCTCCATACAATCCGAAGCTAGAAATTCGAAGCCCGCAGCCCATTCAAAGCCAGATCCAGAGCCTCCTGCAGCATTTCCCGCAGCGGTAGCCTTAGGATCTCATCACGATAAAGAGGACCTTGCTCATAGTGCATAATGATTCCGTTGACCGTGGACCACAGGATATTGGCAAAGGCCCAGGGATTCACTTTTCTGAAAACGCCGTTCTCGATACCCTTTTCAATGACATCGCTCAGGACCTGCATGCACTCCCTGGCACTATCCATGCATTCTCTCAGCAGCTCCTCCGGTACCCGCTCCCTGACATCGGGCTGGCTGCTCAGGAACATGATTCTGAAGTACTTCCGGTTTTTCTCATAGAAGATGTAGTAGGCCCGCAGCACCTCTCCCAGGAGCTTATCGCCCGGCAGAGCCGGATCCGCTATCTTGCCGAAATCCTCCTTCAGCAGCTCCATGCCCTCTGCCATGATCGAGACGTAGAGCTCTTCCTTGCTCTTGAAGTACAGATAGATTGTCCCTTTGGCCAGATCGCACCCATCGGCAATGCCGTCCATGGTGGCAGCCATGAAGCCCTTTTCGAAAAAAGCTTCTCTGGCTGCATTGAGGATGGATTGCTTTCGCTCCGCCTGTTCTTTTTGCTTACGCACCGCCGTTCTTTTTTGACCTTCCCTCATATAATGACCTCCAGTCATTTTATGAGTATAGGCCAGGACGGCGGTTTGTCAAGAAAATATCGGCTCTCTGGTAGTTTGCGTTGGCTACCGTCATAAGACGGGACATGCCCAAGGCGGAGCTTGTGTGTTCACCGCAGAGACGCAGAGGACGCAAAGAAAACGCAGAGAAGCTTTAGAGATTTCCAAGAGCTTTTCTCTGCGTTTCCTCGGTGTCCTCTGCGCCTCTGCGGTGAACACACAAGCTCAGCCGCTGTCCGTTCAGAGTATATTGACAGGTGTCCCGGCTTACGTGGGTAGCCCTACCCTCTATACAGCATTTCCATTGAGAATCCGGTGAAACTCGCGACTGATCTTCTCCGAGATCTGAACATCGAGAAGCATGTTGTCGATGCTTTCCTTGATTTCGCTGGTTGGGTCAGCGGAGCTGTCGGGTGAGATCTTGAGCTGAACGATTCGTACATAAAGGCTGTTTAACGTCGATAGAAGATTGATCAGTTGGGATTCAACGCGATCTTTATACCTTGTGAGCTCGTTGAGAGAGCCCAACTGATCGGTTTTGTTCTTCAACGCAAGAGCCAGGTTTTCACGGGTGACATCATCGGAGCATGAGCCAATCTGAGCCCGGAGCTCCTCGATTGACCTCTTCACCGCGGATACGGAGCCCTGATCGATAAAGGGTCTGATCTTCTCGATCTTCAAAAGGAGATCATAGTAGCTGGCCACCAGCTCGTTCACCTGAGCGGAGATCTCTTCGGGCTTCAGGAAGGTATCTTCGCCGCATTCGCGTAATTCTTTTATTATCCGGTCTTTTTCTTCCAAAATCGAACGAAATTTGATTTTCAGTTGAGGATGCAGTGGAGCGAGCTCGAAGGAATCAGATTGCGGCGCATCGATTGCATCCTGCCCTTCGGACAGAACGCTCTGAACGGTTATGATCCCGGCGGCCAGAAGCCCCAGGAGCACGATCCACCATATCCCGGTAATCCAGAGCGTTACCATGGACGCTGCCAAGGTAAGCAGAGGGAAGGGAGTCAGTAGTTTGCGAAGAAAATTAGCCATCCTGCATAGAATCCCAATATCCAATGAGCCAATTATCCAATGAGCCAATTATGAGATTATACGGTTATTAGTCCCTATAGTCCAATAAACGGGGTACTCAAAAATTGGCACTCAATTCTTTGTAAGTCGATGAAATATTTTCCACGGTGCTGTTGAATATCCGGGCATTGGTCCGGTTGGATATCTCTCCAAGAAGGTCTCGATCCGCTTCCGCACCGTAGGCAATGGTGTAGATCTTGGGAACATCGAAGTCTTCGCCTTTTGGCAGCACGTCGGTAAAGTCATAGCGCTTCATTCTGCTGCTGGTATCGAGACCGTCTGAAAGGACGACTATACCGTATCGCCGTCCGGGATCTTTCTTTTTCATCTCCGAAAGCTTCATATAGGATTCGTAGATCGAGTCGTGGAGCGCTGTGCCTCCTTCCGCGAAAACTCCCTCGAGTCTTGCTATCGCGCTTTCGCTACAGTCCTGGATCGAGCACATCTGGGTGAGCTTTGTAATGGTGTTGTTGAAAATAATGAGCTCCAGCCGATCCCGTGGCTTCATGCTTCTTATAAACTGAATAGCACCCTCCTTGGCTCCTTGCATGGGCTTTCCTTTCATGCTTCCGGAGTGGTCCAGGATTAGTACGACAGTGGCCGGCACTTTAAGGTCTTCCCAGAGGTCCCTTACCCTCTTCAGCACGGTTTCTTCAGGCACCTGAAAGACCTTGTCCCTCATAGCCCCGGGATTGACGCCGTGCTCGTCGTCGAAGGGGCTCGATAGCGCGAGCTCACGAGCGATGGGTCTTAGGCCCAGTTCCATGGCTCGCCGCTGAGCCGGCTCACTCAGGAGAAAGTCGATGAGCTTTTGGGACGCTTCTTCCTTTTCGGGAGTAACCCGGGCTTCTTTGAGCACAGCTACGGGGTGGCGAGTCCAGAAGGCGCCGTCCCGAGGGTAAATTGCCACCAACTTGAATGGCTGGTTCTTGTTCTTCTCGTTTGTTTCGATAATGGTATTTTCGTATTGCACAGCCGCGGAAAGATAGGCGGGGCCTTTGGCGTGCATCAGATCGTCAATCCAACTGTTGGAAAGACCGTAGTGCTCCACCGATCCTTCAAATTCCTTAAGGAAAGCAACTACCTCAGGCTTCTTTAGATCTTCGGGAGTCAGGCCTTCCGTCTTATCGAGAGCCGCGTAGACTTCCGACACGATTGTCAGGAAGCCTGAATTCGCATCGGGATGTGCATGTCCCCACCTGAACTTTCCCCATTCCGGGTGCCCCAGGGCAGCCCATCCCTCAGGGTTCGATGCCACTTTGGCAATGTCTTTCCATCCGATGGGATTGGGGTAGCCGAGCGCTTTGGCCATGGGCTCCCATACGGCTATAACGAGAGGAATATTGACCAAAGGAGTATAGTGATCGAACAGCGGCTTCTGTTTTACGTTCTTCCAATGAGCGGCTGCCAGCTCCAGCCAGGATTCATCACCCGGAGACCATAGATCCGGCATGATCTTTCCCTGTTTGAGGTCATCCAGGCTGTCGCCTGAATTGACATGGAACGGCTTGACGCGAATGGTCTTGTGTCCCACTCTTTCCCCGGATTCGTTGAAGCTTTTTACCATAGCATCGACCCAGTTCTTCTTGGCGCTTGAGGAGTAGAAGCTGATATCGAGGTATTCTTGAGGAGATACGGTCTTCTTGGTTGATTTCCCGGTCGGGGCTGATTGATTGGTACCGCTCGAACCGTCGAGATAACGGTATACCAGGACACCGCACAGCCCGATGAAAGCCAAGGCTACCAAAGAATTAACCAGCTTGATACCGATCTTTCCGCGCTGTCCGCTTTCAGGTGAGGCACTCCGCATACAATTCCCTCCTTTACCTGGCATTGTCCGTCCGAATTATCATGCGATCTCCGCGTACTCCGCGGCGAATATGGCCATGTCCTGTCAACTACGCTCTATCTTCACTCTAAAAAGGTTTGCTATCCTTCTAAGCATGCGGTTTTCCCCTCCTTACGGCCTTTATCCAAAGCAAGCCCCTTCGAGATGGCAGCATACCAGATTGAGATCGTTTGTGAAGTCTCCAGTGCAGCATGTGTATGGTGAAAACGCCTTGGCGGGGCTTACTTCACCGGGGGCGAACGGCACCACAACCTTATGCGCCCTAACATATTCATTCGCCTCATGAAAATCTTCGCCGGAAGCTCCGTTTTCGGCGGCTTTACCATCTTATGCAGGGTAAGCTCTTTTCGAACCATCCCTCATATCCTATACTGAATGCCGACGACCGGCAATCGTTGCCGGTATCTTTCCGGAAAGAGGAGTGTCATGGAGCAAGGAATAAATAGATATCTCGACTGGTTTCAAAACTTCGCCCGGGGATTCATGCAAGGAAGCCCGGAAGACGACAAGAACATCATGATAAAGATCGACCATTCCCTCAGAGTCCTGGATAACGCCCGAAAGATCACCCGATCCATCGATCCGGATCATAGCCTGACCCTGCTTTGTCACCTTGCAGCCCTCTTTCATGACGTTGGAAGATTCCCGCAGTACACGAGGTTTCGTACTTTCAATGACCGTATTTCAGCAAACCATGCCCGGCTGAGTGTCGATGTGCTCAGGGAGGTGGACATTTTGTCCGAATTGAGCTCCGAGCACCGCCGCCTGATACTGGGTGCGATCTTCCTGCACAATCGAAGGACCGTTCCCTACGGGCTCGGATCGGATCTGAACCTGATGGCTCGAATAATCCGGGATGCGGATAAGCTCGATATCTTTCCCGTGATGCTCTCTCACCTGGAGCCCGGATCACCTCGCAATGGTGTGGTCACGCTGAATTTGAAGCCGCATCCCACGGCATATACGGAGAAAATCCTCCACGATGTTCAATCCCGGAAGTTGGGAAAATATGAAGAGATGGTCTGGATCAACGATCTCAAACTGCTCCAGTGCAGTTGGGTCTACGATCTCAATTTTCCGGTAAGCCGCCGGATGGTTTTGGAGCTGGGGTATATCGAGAGGACTCTCGATCTGCTCCCGGAAGAGCCTGAATTTATGGCCTTGAGAGCCCAGCTCGGAGCGGATTTGGCCGACGAGGCAGGCACATCCCATTGACCAGTGACCGGGTTGGGAATGGCGAAAGCGTTAACTGCCGAATGAAAGAACCCCTTTTTTCTTAGGAACATCATCATGCCCACCATAATCTCGCATGCTTTCGTTGCCGTTGCCGCCGCAAAGGCCTTTGCACCGGCGGATGTCCCTGCACGCTTTTACCTGGCCTCGGTCGCCTGCTCGATTCTTCCCGATGCCGATGTCCTGGCATTCCACTTCGGTCTGCCGTATCAGCACTTTTTCGGACACAGAGGTTTCTTTCATTCGCTCACTTTTGGGGCTCTCTTGAGTCTCCTTGTCCTGGTTACATTGTTCCGGGACGTGGAAGCTCCATCGAGGCACTCGCTCTTCTACTTCCTGTTTTTCTTTCTCGTAACCGCAAGCCATGGGATACTCGATGCTTTGACCGACGGAGGGCTTGGGGTTGCTCTTCTGTCTCCCTTCGACAATAAGAGATATTTCTTCCCCTGGACTCCCATAAAGGTATCCCCGCTTGGCCTCAAAGCATTCTTCAGCCGGTCCGGCTACCTGGTCATGAAGAGCGAGCTCCTGTGGATCTGGCTTCCATCGACACTGCTCATGGGGATCTCGATTCTCGTTCGATCTGTATCCACAAGGCCATGGAGGTGATTGAAATTTCGATCCTGCCAATCACGCCAAAGCGCTCCACATAAAGAGCTCAGCCTGTACAGAGAAGCAAGGGCTGCATAACAACTTGAACATCCGGCTTCATCCTGATCCTTCTCATTCCGTCCCCTTTTTCTATAGGCAAGAGCCTTCTTGCTACCTCTTTATGCTGCCCCGATAGTGCGCGCTGTGGTACAAGGGATCAATTATTTCGCTCCACCCGTCGGTGAAGGCAACGGCTCAATACATTTGTGCTTCTCCACCACGCCCGCTATAAGGAGCTTTATTCAGTGGGCACTGCTTCAGTTTGATGGAAGCCCTTAACCTCATCATTCTGGAACGTTATGATCGAAAGGCTGTTCAGGAAAGTGCCCTTTTTTCTGTGGTACCCTGTAACCCCCCTACGCTGGTGGCCTTAAAAAAGGCATTCATTTTTGCGGATTTCCTGAGTAACATTTTGATTCTCATCGCCTTTGATGTTCCATTAAACTGAAGCAGTGCCTCAAACATCGATAGTAATGTAAATCACCGTCAAAACTATGTCACCCATCATAAGGCTATCAACACAAGCCAGGACATGGTAGATGGAAATGTTCCGAGGATTTCGATGGCCTTTTCCGAGGGTGTAAACAATGAAATACATGATTCCTTTTTCTCTTTCCAGTCTTCGTTTCCGCTTTGCACTGCTCATTGTTCTTGCCATGTTGCCGGTGCTGGGGCTCACGGTGTATACGGATCTTCAAGAGCGGGAGAAAGCCATATCCAATGTAGAGGATGATGTACAGAGAACCGCGGACTTTGTTGCCGGCACCCAGGAGCAGCTCATCGAGGGAACGAGGCAGCTTCTCGTCGCTCTGGCCGGAAATCCGGAAGTCAGGGAATACGGGATGGACTTTTGCAGCAAACATTTTGCAGAGATGCTTCAGCAGTACCCCCGTTACTCAAATCTCGGTGCCATCCAGCCCAATGGGGATCTCTTCTGTAGTGGTACTTCGTTGGGTCCGCCCATCAACTTTGCCTCCCAGCCGTGGTTTCGCCGTTCGATCGAGTCGCGGGATCTGGCCATGGGCGTGTGCCAGATCGATCAACTCAAAGCCAGGCCCACGCTCAATTTCAGCTACCCCGTGCTCGATGACGCCGGCAATCCGCAGGCAGTGGTCTTTGCAGCCCTGGATCTGGATCAGATCAATCAGATCGCCTCCGAAGTCCAGCTTCCCGAGAAGACGGAGTTCATCATGGTAGCGAAGGGCGGGGTCATTGTTGCCTATCTTCCGGATCCGGACAGGTGGGTCGGAAAATCGGCGTTGGATTCCCCCATGATCAAAACCATTCTCTCCAAGGGGGAAGATGTGACGGAAATTCCGGGTCTGGACGGGGTTACACGGCTCTATGCCTTTGGTCCTCTCCATAGTACCGTCGATACGGAGCTCTACGTCAGCCTTGGAATTCCTGTCTCCATTGCCTACAGTGAAGCGAACAGAGTGCTGGGACACCACCTCATCGGGCTGGGAATCGTCACTCTTCTGGCCCTCTCCGCCGTCTGGGCGGGCGGTAATGTATTCATTTTGCGCCGGGTCAACGCTCTCGTCAGTACCGCCCAGCGTCTGTCGGGAGGGGACATGAAGGCCCGCACCGGCCTTTCCTATGGAACGGGAGAACTGGACCACCTGGCCCACGCCTTCGACGATATGGCCGAAGCGCTCGAACAGAGGGCGGTTCAGTTGCGCCAGGCGGAAGTCAAATACCGCACGCTGGTCGAGCAGATGCCGGCGATTATCTACACCGCCAGGCTGGACATATCCAGAAACATTCTCTACGTCAGCCCCCAGGTGCAAGCCCTTCTTGGCTTCCCCCCTGAAGAATGGCTGGAGGACAATCAACTGTGGCTCCGCCAGATCCATCCGGACGACCGGGAAGAGGTGCTGGCACGGCTCTCTCGCACCCTTGCCCGACGGGAGCCGTTCTGTTCCGAATATCGGGTATTTTCGAAGGATGGCCGTTTGCTCTGGTTCAACGATGAAGCGATTGCGGTGAAAGATGAAATCACCGGAGAGCAGTATCTGCAAGGCATCATCAGGGATGTGACCGAGAACAAGGAGGCTGACGAGAAGCTTCTCAACTATCAGAATCAGCTCCGCTCCCTGGCTTCGCAACTGTCGCTGGCCGAAGAGAAGGAAAGGCGGCGCATCGCAACGGACCTCCATGACCGTGTGGGGCAGACCCTCGCCATTTCCAAGATCAAATTGGGGCTGCTACGAGAATCGTCGCCGTCGCCGGACTTCCAGTCGTCGGTGGATGAGATAAGAAAGCTGGTCGAGCAGGCCATCCAGGATACACGGTCTTTGATCTTCAAGATCAGCTCTCCCATCCTATATGAATTGGGCTTCGAAGCAGCCCTGGAGTGGCTCGCGGAGCAAGTCCAGAAGCAGCATGGCCTCGAGGCTCACTACGAAGACGACGGACAGCCCAAGCCACTGGACGACGACATTCGAGTCGTACTCTTCCAGGCAGCGAGTGAACTGCTGGTCAACGTCGTGAAGCACGCTCGGGCGACTCAGGTGAAGGTCTCCGTGCGAAAGAGACATTTGAGCATAGAGGTCACGATCGAAGATGACGGGGTCGGTTTCGACATGTCTGAAATCTGCTCCCGCTGGGGGAGAGGTGAGGGCTTCGGGCTTTTCAGCATCCGGGAGCGTCTGAATCACCTGGATGGGCGCCTCGAGGTGGTATCGAATCCCGGGTACGGGGCTCGAGTCACCCTCTTCGCACCGCTCAAGCGCGAAAATGTTCTCAGAGGTGTCCACTCATCTCTTTATACCGGGTGAATCAGTCAGATCGAAGGTCAGAATCAGGTTTTTCCTGATAGTCGTGACGTTTTCTCCGATATAGGATGAGCTGAATTATTGTACGGTTCATGATCAAGAGAGCTGAGATTCCATTTCACGGAGAAGAACAGTATGGAGAGAAATCCTCGGATTTATGCCCCGTTGGTCCTGATCCTGCTTGCCGCCTTTGCGTTTCTATCGATAAGCTCGGATGCAGCCACGGCCAAGGATGTCAAACCCAGGACATCGACCATCATGGGAAGGCTCGAGCAAAGCAACACGGGCTTCGTGATCAAGAGAGGAAAGACGACCTATGGGGTTACAGGTCAAGACTTCTCACAATTCGTCGGAAAAAAAGTTAAGGTCAGAGGTACCGTTTCCAAGGGAAACAAAGGCCCGGTAATGGAAGTGACGAAAATTGAAGAGTACAAGAAGGGAAAATAGATCCCGCGGAGAGAGCGGTTCTTACCTCCGCTTTCTCCGCTTGTGCCTTCTGAGTCCACGGATTGACATCTGTACACTCTTCCTACCGAGCCCCCTAATCCTTATGTTCCTGTTACTCCAGCAAAACGGAGACGCCCCCTGCTGCTTTTCCCCTTGAGCTTTTTGCCTCTCAAGTGGAAAATGCCGGCGTGGATATTATTGAACCAAGGTGTTATTATTTATAAATAATCCATTGTTTAACGCTGCACAATGGACGGACCGGGAAGGGCTGACAGGATGGGAATCTCATGAGTACAAAAATTCTTCTGGCGGATGATCATAAGATTGTGCGGGATGGTTTGCGCGCTCTCCTCGAGAAACAACCCGAGATGGAAGTGGTTGCGGAAGCCGAAGACGGACGGATGGCGGTGCGTCTTGCCCTGGAATTGCGGCCTGACGTCGTCATTATCGACATAGGCATGCCCGATTTGAACGGTATCGATGCGGCACGTCAGATCACTTCCGAGATCCCTCGGATCAAGGTAATCGCTCTCTCAATGCATTCCGATAAGCGCTTTGTGGCACAGATGTTCAAAGCGGGTGCAACCGCTTACCTGCTGAAGGATTGCGCCTTTGAGGAACTGGCTCACGCCGTCCGTGTGGTGACCGCGGGGCGGACGTACCTGAGTCCCGTCATTGCGGGGCCGGTCATGGAGGATTATGTACACCACCTCTCCACGACGGATTCATCGGGATTTTCGGTTCTGACGGCAAGGGAGCGCGAAGTTCTGCAGCTTCTGGCCGAAGGGAAAAGCACCAAACAAATCGCCGCCGACCTGCACGTAAGCATGAAGACGGTAGAAACGCATCGCCAGCAAATCATGAGTAAGCTCAACATTCACAGCGTAGCCGAGCTAATCAAGTATTCCATCCGCGAGGGGCTCACGTCTCTTGAGCCATAATGCCGGCTCAACACCATCCTGTTGATAGATATACTTCGAACGGTCCGGCTTGCGCTATTGTTCTCACCGCAGAGACGCGGAGAAGACGCAGAGAGAATATTGAAACCCTCGTGAGATTTGTCGGCGTTTTCCCGGCGCTCTCTGCGTCTTTGTGGTGAAAAGCTCAGTCCATGCCCGCGCGATTGCCGTGGGCCCGTACTTAGTAAAGCCTCACTGCCGGGTTGTGCTTGGCATCGTAAATGATGCGACTGTTTTTTTCCAGCATCTGGTGGAGTCCTTTGAGCTGCTCCGGTGCAATGGCGCCTTGATTTTTCAGCCTTCCGAATTCGTGCTTGATCCAGTTCAGGTTATCCTGAACCACTTGGGCTTCGCTTTGAGTGAGCGCACCGGAGGCGATTCCTTGATTAATCCTTTGCTGCTGGTTGGCGATCTCGTTTTGAATCTCATTGGGATTTAGCTTGCCCGCGTGAGGGGGACGCGGTTCAGGGCGTGGCTCCGGTCGTGCTTGCGGCTCGAATTGCGGCCGTGGCTGTGGTTGTGGCGGAGGGACTACACAGGCAGACAATCCGAGCACCAATCCAGCCAGGACAGCAAATAGCAAAGACTTACGCATAATCTTCTCCAATGTTTTGTCATTCCCTTCTGTTTTCAGAATTTTCAGCAACCGGGCTCCGGTGTCGCGGTAACCTCGGCAAAACCCGGCCTTCTACACATTATCGCATTCAGGAAACCTTCCTCGATGCAATCTTTTCGTGTACCATTGAGTATATAGTACAAAAGACCGTAGCCTTGCAACCGTCGGTGCCGAAAGCCGGGCACAAGTCAGTGCATTCTGCCTGGGAATATCGATGAGCACCTGTTACGCGCTGCCATCCGTCGTGGTCTCATTGCTGATGAGATCATAATGATGGACGCCGGAACCGTGGTGAGCCTGATAACCTCCCGCCATAGCATCCAGAAGCTCCATCGCCCACAAACCGAAAGCGGCCACACACAGGATGAGACCCGGGGTAAAAGCAAGCCATTCCATGGTTGTCACCTCCACTAGCCCCAAGGTGTTATCGTTACGAGCCAACTCTTTTTGTAAACATAACATTTTCTTGTTCGGCGGGCAGTGGGAGGAATACAGTATTTTGTGTATGGACCAGGGTGTACAATTCCGACTCGTGGTGTACTGTGCCGTAGGACGGAAGAATGCTTTTGCCCGGTATTAAATGCCGGGACTCGAGCTCGGCGGGATCTGGTCTGAAACAAAGAAGAAGGAGAATCGAATATGATCGTTGTTGCCTCTGATAATTTGCATGCACTCAATCCTGATGTTGCAGAAGCAGTCAGAAAGCTCGACCCAAAGCCTCTGCAAGAACTGGCGGTGCGGTGTGTAAGGGCTGGTGCCGGGCTCCTCGATATCAATCCCGGCTATCTTTCCCGGCGTTACCAGGATCGGATGGCTTTCGTCGTGGAAGCGGTCCAGGAAGTAGTCTCGGTCCCCCTTATCCTGGACAGTCCGAGCCCCGAAGTGCTCGCAAGAGGTCTGTCGGTCTGCCGCCAAACCCCGATACTGAATGCTCTCTCTCTCGAGGAGCACAAGCTGCGGGAGATTCTCCCCCTGGCCGTTCAATACAAGACCCCTCTCGTTTTGTTGCTGATGGACGATCATTCGTTCACCCCGCCCCAAATGGAAGAAAAAATCGCTCTGGCTCTCGAGCTGAGAGCCCGCGCTCTCGAGGCCGGCATGAACGCGGAGGATCTGATCTTCGATCCGGTGCTTCCCAATTTGAGCTGGCCGGACGCCTTTTCCCAAGTGGCGCAAGTCATTGAGACGATTCAAATGCTCTCGGTGGGCGCCATATTTCAAGACCCCGCTCAGACCATGGTGGGGCTTTCTAATTTGCGAAGCGGAGTGAGACGCCGCTACCCTTTGAATGTAGAAGCCACTTGTTTGAGCCTCCTCGCAGGAGCAGGACTCCGGTTCGTACTGGCCAACGTGCTCGATCCGGAGATCATGGCCACCGTGCAGCTCATCAACCAGATGACCACGGTTTGATCCGTGCCCTTTTGGGTCGATGCAAAATGATCGACGCCGGCTGGGGGTGGACACCATAGACCTTTCTTCAGCTCTTTTCAGCAGCACCTTCGAGCTGCTCCTCCAGAATCGTACAACGCTGTCCGTGTCCCGGCTACAGTTCGATTCATCCTCAAGGGATGGATGGCTCATGGTCTTCGTCTCAATTCTTTTTTCGGAAGCTGTAGTCGGTATCATAAACCCGGAGCGTGAGCTTCGACAGTATTATGAAATAGACAAGCGCCGAGCACCGGCTGGAGTCTTCATCCCACTGCGCTCTTTCCCACTGCATGAATTCCTGGCACTTGCACTTTTCGCAAGAAAAGCCGTCCCAGTTCATTGCAACCGCATGGTCCAGGCAGGCATCATAATGGGGACAGAAAACTCTCCGCTTGACTTTGTTCGTACTGTTGACAGCCTGGGAAGGAATCGGTTTCGCTCCGGGACACTGCAGGCGACTCTTCCGTCTCCTTCTACGAGAAGTTGGCTTCCTGTGCGGACTATCTTGTGACTGTGTCGGACTTTTCATGGCTTATTCCATTCTCTTTATTGTCCAGATGCCGTACTCATGCCCTTTGCCGCTTTGCGCCTTTACAAGGGCAACATGCATGCCAACGCCTGCTTATCGAGCGAAAAAAGCTTTGAACGGAAGAAGGCAAGGACGCTCGGGTTGGACGGGAGGCACTTCACCGAAGAATCCAGCGGGCTTGGAGCCCGTCAGTGAAAGCTGTCGAGCTGCTCGTATCATTAGAGCCTGGGAAAAGAGCGAATATCGACCGCACCGGACTTGAGTTGCAAATGACGCTATCCCTGACACTGAGCACAAATAACGATATTTCGTCATTTTCCCCAAACTGCACCTGGGCGCGCTCAGCAATCGCCGCGGATTGTCATGGCTGACGAGCAATATTTTCAAGAGCAAAGCTCAAGCTCGAAAGATCTGTTACAGCCCGGGGAATCCCGAAACGAGGGATGGACTGCATGGAGAAATGGGAGTATAAACCGGTAGGGGAAAGAGTCCATTAACGATGCGAAGGAACGAACATTTCAGCCAATATTGTATTTGGATACGAGGTCGAGATCTGTCTGGAGGATGCGAATACCCTGTGGAGGTATGAAACCTGCAACGGGATGCGCAAGACCATGGCATCGTGAAAAGGAAAAACGCATGGAAAAGCGGGTTTTTAGCAGGATCTTGTTTCAAGCGGAAGCCGTCGTTGAATACGGGGGAGAAACGATCAAGGGGCAGGTCGAGAATCTGAGCTTGAATGGCATGTTTTTGAAAACGCATGAAAAGATTTCTCAAGATGAGGCCGTTGAAATAAAGATCTTCCTGTCGGGGGCATCCTCGGATCTATCCATTAATTTGAGGGGAGCCGTAGTCCGGCTTGACAGCGACGGGGTGGCTATCCAGTTCAAGGAGATGGATCTGGATTCCTTTGTCCATCTCAAGAACATACTGACGTACAACCGGGGGGATGAAAGCGAAGTAATGGAGGAGTTCTACCGGTTTCTGGAGCGCAAGAAGAGCTGAGCATTCCAGTGAAGATACCGGTTTTCCGGCTTTACACGCGCAGTTGCCGGATTTCACTTTGGCAAGCTCAGACGGATTCCAACACCTCGGGAAATCCTTGGGAGCCAATCCCGAAGGGGCTCAGCCCCTGGGAGAAGATGCTCCGAGGCAACTGAAAGGGATATCTCGTATGGCCGGTCCGGTGTTTCGTCGTTCTTTGATCAGCTTCTCGAGGATAACGCTCCGCTCTGATCCCATATTGCAAGATCTCGCGTTGTAAATAGCGAATGCATGCTGCAGATAATGAACATGCCCTTCGATGGCGTCCGCATAGAGGTTTCGGTCCAGACGCCAGCGGGACCTGAAATGATGCCTCATATAACGATGCACGCCACCCAGCTCGGTTTCCATTCTCGACAAGGTAAAGGCATGGAAGGCGGGGGTCTTCTCCAGCATATCCAGTCTATCCGTAAACCCCGGCACCTTTCCCTCCTGAAATTCGTCGAAGAGAAAGCGCAGTTTTTCCAGGTAGGTTTGATCGGCCATTTGGCCGAGCAGATCGGCGGTTCCCAGCATTTTGCCAAGTAGCTCGTGCTCCGGTGAATGAAAGTGGATCTCCGTGATCCGGGTATCCAGCCCTGTACACCTCAAGTGATTGCTGCACAGATAAAAATCCTCTTTCGAATTGCCATGCTCATCAAAGTATTTCTCCATGAATTCAATGCTCCGCCTGATATGAACAAGCGTGTACCGTGCACCTGTACCCGTCAGCTCATGCACGGTCTGAATGTAGCCGGTGTCATGCATAAGAGCGCTAACCAGGCCGAGCTCCACATTTTTTCTCCTGAATCGCTTTCCGCAAACCCAGGCACCGTGGATGAGCCTGGCCATGGCCAGAAGCGCATCAGTGGAGTGCCTCAGGTCATGAAACTGGGTATTGCATGCTCGATAGCCCGGATATTTTCCTTCGAAAAGCCGCACAATGTCCCCGAAGGTATTGTCCAGTCGCGCAAAGCTGAAGTCGGAGAACATCAGCGAAACAAGCAGATGAACCTCTTGCATGACCTCCTCGGATTCTTCCATGTTGACCATCTCAGAGATTTGCGTGTTGCCGGGCTTCATCTGGGCACTCCTGTCGCTGAAGGCATGGACAAGAAAATGACCGGGATTGGCAGCCCTCCCCGTCCCGGATATTTTGGCCGAGTCCTTCTTCGTGGCAGGGAAGAAAGGACGACAGAGCTTTGAATGTAACCCCTACAACATATGCACATTATGTGCCATGGAATCGTTGAAAAATTTCTAATTCAACTACAGTCTGCAGAATATTTCTTCCAAAATCTTTGCATGGCCCGCACGATATTCTCGTCGAACTTCGTCCCGATACCTTCTTCCAGGACCTCGAAGGCCTTCTCGACGGGAAGTGCGTCCCGGTAATGCCTCGTGGCTGTCAGCGCTTCGAAGACGTCGGCCACCGCCAGGATCTTGGACATGAAGGGGATCTCATGGCCCTTCAATCCAGACCCATATCCGGACCCGTCCAGACGCTCATGATGGCACGAGGCAATCAGTGGAACATAGCGATACTTGCGCACAAAATGCATCCGGCTGAGGATGTTGTGTGTGTAGCTTACGTGCTTCTTGATCAGCTCGAACTCATCGAAGGTCAACTTGCCGGATTTTTTGAGTACGCTGTCGCAAACCCCGATCTTTCCGTAGTCATGAAGTAAGGCTGCCACGTTCAGGATGTCGACTTCGATCTCCCCAAAACCGAGCTCCCTTGCAATACCCGAGGAGTATTCGGCAACCTTTTGCGAGTGGCCGGCCGTGAGAGGGTCTTTGGCATCTATGGAAGCAGCCAGCACCTCCAGGATGCTCTTGGACTGCTGAGCCTGTTCTTCGAAAAGAATCGCATTTTCTATGGCGATGGAGATTTGAGGCGAGAGAGCCTTGAGCAGGTCGAGATCCGCATCGACAAAAGGCCCGGATCGCTTGTTGAGCACCTGAACGACACCCATGACTTCTCCGCCCTGGTTGCGTATGGGGACGCACAGAATGCTCCTGGTGAGATATCCCGTTTTCTGATCCTTGCTCCTGTCGAAACGAGGATCGGAATAGACATCCCCTACATTGACATCCTGCCCCGTGATGGCAACAAAGCCCGCCACGCCCAGATTGAGATTCAACTGAATGTCCTGCCCCACAACCCCTTCCGCAACCATGCTGTAGAGCTTCTTTTCCTCTTTGTTGATCAGAAACAGGCTGCCACGGTCGCAGCTCGTCGATTTTCTGAGGCCCGAGAGAACCTTCTCCACCGTATCCTGCCGAAGCTCACCGGCTTGGGCCATCCGGGTGAGACATGCGCTGACCTCTTCGGCTTTCACCTCATCGGCCTTGGTGAAAACGCCGGTACTCTTGTTGAGAAGCTCGATTGCTCCCAGGACTTCACCTTCGGCGCAGAAAAAAGGAGCGCACAAAATACTCTGGGTCCGATAGCCCGTGCTCGCGTCGACCTCTCGATGGAAACGAATATCTTCGTAGGCATCCGTCACGTTCAGCAATTGGCCGGTGAGAGTACACAGCCCGACAATGCCCATCTTCAAATCGATGGAGATCCGCTGATCCTTTACCCCTTCGGCATATTTGGTCCACAATTGCATGCGGTCCAGATCGATGAGAAAAAGAGTGCTTCGATCAGCGTCGAGCAATTTGGAGGTTTCAGCCATGATGATGGGAAGAAGCTTGTTGATGTTCCTTTCGGTGTACAGAAGCTTCCCGATTTCGAGAAATCTCTTCAGCCGATCTATTTGGCTCTTCAATCGAAGGTTTTCTTCTTCAAGCTCAACAAGTCCGTCCATCGAAGGGGCTTCGCTCATCGTGTGCACTCCTTTGACCTGTCAACACCAGAACACCCATCATATTGAAAGCTGATCGTCTTCCCGGCTTGTCGTCCTCTCCGAACAAGATGTTGCAGCCTCATCACCACTTCAATAGAAGGATGCCGCGGTTCCGATCCAGGCTTTCCAGTGGCGGTACCGGGGGAAATAGAGCACCATCAGGAGTAGGGAAAAGATCAGCAGGACGTAGAAATCCTCATCGGCTCCCCCTTTCAGAAAAAGGACCAAACCCAGGATGGCGGGTATTTCAGAAATGGCAAAAGTGAGGATCGTGGCAATCTTCAACTTGTTGGCCAGTGTTCCGGCGTTGTCGGCTGAAGATTTTTTCAGAATTCGGTTTCTCGAGGCCCTCACGGCAACGAGGGCCAGTAATGCCATTCCGAGAAAGCCTTCCTTCATCTGGCCCATGGGAGCGGGAGACGACCTTGCGATAGGTAAGTAGCCGTGCTTGATGAGCTCCACAAGGACGACGTAAATCAGCAGACTGCTCATGATCGCCACGGCGATGATGGTGGTAGTCCGGTATTCATTCTTCAGATTCCACTGAGCTTTCATTGCTTTCCCTTGATTCTGATGGCCAATCATTACTGAGCTATGCGAGAGATTTTTGGATGACGAAACTGATTATTGGGACAAACCGGCGGCGATGTCAATGATTGGTTGCGGGGACAATACCGTTGAATCGACCGGCCGCGATAGCACACCTTTGCGGGACGCACACTCACAAGGCGTTAGTGGCAGGAAAACAAGAGGGATGGATTGGATTGAGGATCTAACGAGCGAAATCCGCGAGAAGCAAGCTGCGTGTCCCGAGGCTCGACTTCTTCCGAAATGATGCCGTTAATTCACTTTTCTTCAGCCGGACGGCCGAAGGCCCGGTACTGGATTCCCAAGGTGCAGCATCAGACCCCAGTGCCGGGCTTACCTTGGCTGTAGTGATCCCGCTTTAGGCGACGTTTCCGCTGACAACTATTTCACTTTTCGGAATTTTGTAACCTTCCCGTTCACATCGGTCAAAATGAGGTTGTTTGCACTGGCCGTAACCTGCGTCACGATGATCCCCAGGCTGCCTGCATTCATTTCCATGTGCTTGGCGTCCGTAAACCTGAAGGTACCGGTGAAGGTCGTGGCTCCGCTTACCATGGTTACAGCTCCATTGCGGGAGAACTCCAGCGTCTCTTCGCCGTCAACCTTCTGCCACTTGCCAACTACATCCCAGGCAGGTTTGAGAGAGCATGAAGCGAGGACCAGAACGCAACAGACGATGATGCTCAAACGAACAGCTTTCATGAAACCCCTCCATTCTTGTGTAATGGACCAATAGTTCGCCTAAACGCAGGATTGATGAAAAGGCCCAAATGTTTATAATTGACCATTCGCCGCTCTCTTTACTATTTTTGGACATCTCTGTCCATCCTGAAATGCAAGGGAGCTGTCCGTGCCGGACCATGGCCGCTGGATTCCGGCCACCGGCACTACGGAGGAAGGCGAGATAGTCACTAAATGCGCTCCCTGGTAGTTTACCGCAAGGCGAGAATAGGGTATCTATCGTCGGCAAGCAAAACCACGGACTTAACCCTGTACAACCTAACCTGGAGGCAAGAGACAGAACCCTATGCCGCAGATACGAAATTTCAGCATTATCGCTCACATTGATCATGGCAAGTCCACTCTGGCCGACCGTTTGATTCAGTATGCGGGCCTCGTGTCCGACCGTGATTTTCGTGACCAGATTCTCGATAACATGGATATTGAACGGGAGCGGGGCATCACCATCAAGAGCCAGAGCGTCACTCTGCCCTACAAGAGCAGGAAAGGCGAGCAATTCGAGCTCAACCTGATCGATACCCCGGGGCATGTGGACTTCTCCTACGAAGTGTCGCGGGCTCTGGCTTCCTGCGAGGGGGTACTTCTCCTCGTGGATGCGTCCCAGGGCGTCGAAGCCCAGACGGTCGCCAATCTTTACGCCGCCCTGGAGCATGACCTCACCATCATTCCCGTCATCAACAAGATCGATCTTCCTTCAGCGGACCTGGATATGGCCAGGGAGCAGATCGAGAACGAGCTTGGACTGGACTCCGAGCAGGCGGTTCTTTGTTCAGCCAAAGAGGCGATAGGGATCGAGGACATACTCGAGGCGGTTGTCGAGCGGATTCCACCACCTTCGGGAACTATCGAAGCCCCTCTTTCGGCCTTGATATTCGATGCTCACTATGATCCTTTCCGGGGCGCCATCATCAGTTGCCGTGTCTTTGACGGTTCGGTTCGCCCCGGCGACGTGATCCGGCTCATGTCCAACGGCGTCACCCATCGAGTGGAGGAAGTGGGCATCTTTCGCCTGACCAGGGAGCCGACCGGGAAACTTTCGGCGGGATCGGTGGGATACATCATAGCGGGAATAAAGACCGTGAGCAACACGCGTGTCGGAGACACCGTCACTCTCGATTCCAATCCCGTCCCGAGCCCGCTTCCGGGCTTCAAGGATATCAAGCCGGTCGTTTTTTCCTCGATTTATCCCATCTCCTCGGATGACTACCCGTCCCTCGTGGATGCCCTGGAGAAGTACGAGCTCAACGACGCCTCCCTGGTCTATCAAAAGGATTCGTCCATAGCCCTCGGGCAGGGCTTCCGTTGCGGCTTCCTGGGCCTGTTGCACCTCGAGATCGTTCAGGAGCGGCTCGAACGGGAATTCGACCAGTCCATCATCATGACCGTGCCCAGCGTTCAATACCGGTTCACGTTGAAGGACGACACAACGATTATCGTGGACAATCCACAGTATTACCCCGATCCCACAGAGATCAAGGGTGGTGAAGAGCCGTTCATCAAGGCGAGTATCTTCATACCGGAGCGTTACCTGGGCGCGGTGATGAAATTGTGCATGGAGCGCCGGGGCGTCAATTCCCGCTTCAACTATCCTCGGCCGGGCCGGGTGGAGATCATCTTCGACATGCCATTGGCCGAAGTAGTGTTTGACTTCTACGACAGGCTCAAGAGCATCACCCAGGGCTACGGCTCGTTTGACTACGATATGATCGGCTACCGGGAGAGCGATCTGGTGAAGCTCGATATCCTGGTGAACGGGGAAAAGGTAGATGCTCTCTCGCTCATCGTCCACCGGGAGCGGGCAAGGGAATGGGGTGTTCAGGTGTGTGACCGCCTTAAGGAGGAAATCCCCAAGCATCAGTTCAAAATAGCCATCCAGGGTGCCATCGGCGGGAAGATCATTTCCCGTGCCACCATTTCAGCCTTTCGAAAGGATGTCACCGCCAAATGCTACGGAGGTGATATCAGCCGAAAGCGAAAGCTTCTGGAAAAACAGAAGAAGGGGAAGCAGCGCATGAAGATGGTCGGCTCCGTGATGATTCCCCAGGGCGCGTTTGTGGCCGTGTTGAAGGCGGATCATGAATCATGAACAAGATCGGAGAGGAGCTTCCGGGACTCTACGTCCATGTACCTTTCTGCCGGACAAAGTGCCCGTACTGCGATTTCTATTCCGTGACAACTCCCGGCCTTGTGGAGGCATGGCTCGAAGCCGTCCGAAAGGAGGCGCACCTATACAGAGAAAGTTTTCCCGCCTTCGACACTCTCTACCTGGGAGGCGGTACGCCTTCCCTGTTGAGTGCCGGCGAGTTGACGAAGCTCATGAGCTGCCTCCGCGCCCAATTCACTTTTCTTTCCAATACGGAAATCACCATCGAGGTGAACCCAGACGATGTTACGGGCGAAAAAACGGCGCTCTACCGGGACCTCGGGATCAACCGCATCAGTGTGGGTGTACAATCCTTCAATGAGAAAGAGCTTCTCTATCTGAGGAGAAGACATACGGCCCGGCAGGCGGAGACCGCTCTGGATTTGATCCGCTCTTCCGGCTTTCGAAACGTGGGAATCGATCTCATGTACGGGCTCGATACCCATCACGACAGTGCATCTTCATGCTCCTGGGACAGGACGCTGCGGCGCGCCGTCGCTTTCCAGCCCGAGCATCTCTCCTGCTACCAACTGACTCTCGAGGAGGACACTCCTTTTGGAAAAATGAAAGCTGAAGGAAAGCTCAAACCAGTGGGCGAGGAGCGAGAGCGGGCTCTTTTCCTGCAAACCTCTCAATTCCTGGAGGAAGAGGGATACCTCCACTACGAGATTTCAAATTTTGCGAAAAGCCCCGGCTTCACTTCACGGCACAACTCCAAGTATTGGCGCCATGTTCCCTATTTGGGGCTCGGTCCTTCGGCTCATTCCTTCAGGGACGGTGCCCGCTGGTGGAATCCACGATCCATTGAAAAATACTGCCGATCTCTGGCCCAAGGCAATACCCCGGTCGCCGAATCGGAGATCCTGACGGCGGATCAGCTCCGGCTCGAAGCGCTCTACCTTGGTCTGAGAACAAAACAGGGGGTCTCCCTGGAGACCCTGGGCAGCTCATCGAGAAAAGACTCCGTTCTGAAAGAGCTCCGAAAATCCAGGCTGGTGACTCTCCATGACGGCATTGTCACGCCCACCATGGAAGGCTTTCTCGTAGCAGACAGTCTGCCTCTTTTGTTTGTCGATTAGCTCTTCGCTCCGCACACAAAACCAGCTCCACTTCTTCCGGCCCCAAAAAGAAGCGACCCATAGTCTTCCCGTGCAAGAATCGTAATCCGTTGTGCATTAATCGTAACCGGCATCTCATGTCTTCTGTATGAAATCCGCCCCGGGTCCGGGCGGATAGGGCGTCCCCGCCGGTGGTACGCTTATTGCCTTCTCCTTTGACGGACAGTCGAAACAGGCGCGGAAAAGATGAGATGAATTGCATGATCAGTGCTTACTTTGATGGATAGGATAGGGGAGTGAGCGAGGCGGTGAGCGTGCGATTACCGCCGTGGGCTTTCTCCCCTTTTGTTTCTTTGCTGCACCAATGACTTGCGGCCTCTTCAGTACCTTGATTTCCAGAAGGTGCAAGGGTGTCAGTGAGAAAGGAAGATTATGTGGAATACAAGAAAGATAGTTGGCTTGGCCTGCGTTGTGCTGTTGATGACAGCGTCTCTTGCCTGGCCGCGGCCTGTTCCGGGCTCTCGAGGGGGCATCATGGTCGGGCGCATATCGGACGTCGAGGGGCAATTATTGCGATATGTCCCCGCGGACAAGGATTGGGTGGCAACGGTAAAGGATGCGCCCTTCGGCCTGGAAGACGCACTCTATTCCGATGAAAACGGAAAAGCGGAATTCATCCTGCCTAACAACAGCTTGGCGCGGATTGGCGGAAACACCCAGATTCAGCTCATCACGCTCAAGCCCGACGTCACCGAAGTGGATGTGGGCTCGGGTGTCGCTCGTTTTTTCAACAAGAGCAGCAACGGCGTGGTGAAGGTCACCACTCCTTTCGGCTACGTCATGGCACCGCCCGGAACTGAATTCGACCTCTACGTGGGAGATGAATCTCAGGAAGTTATCGGCTTGAGGGGCACAGTGGATTTTGTGCACGGGAACACTAACGAGAAATACGATGTTGCCGCCGGTGCGCCATCCATCGTGGCGGACAATAACAATGTGGCCTCCGGAGAGGGAAGCGTGGACACGGATTGGGACAGATGGAACGACAATCGGGACACGGCCCGGTCCAGGAGATCGCAGCCGAGAGGAGAATCCGTCCGATACCTCCCTCAAAATCTGGCCGATGACGCCTATGATCTGGATGAAAACGGCAAATGGGACAAGGTCTATTATGACGGTGCCTACAGAACCTTCTGGCATCCGGTGTCGGTCGGCCCCGGATGGGCACCGTTCACCGTCGGCAGATGGACAGTTTGGTCTGATGACAACTGCTGGGTGCCCGCCGAGCCTTTCGGGTACGTCACGCACCACTACGGCAACTGGGTGCCGGTTGACGGCACGTGGTACTGGGCGCCGCCGGTCACTGCAGTGGGCGTCCGCGTAGGTCCTGCCCTCAATATCGGCTTCCACTGGTATCCGGGGAGAGTGGCGTGGCTGCACTCCAATGATAATATAGGGTGGGTACCCCTGGCTCCCATGGAGCCTTACTACGCACACCACCCATGGGGACCTCGTGCTGTCGTTATCGACAACAGAAGATATCACAATGTCAACGTCAACAGATACGCGTATATCAACAATGCCGTTATCATCAACAAGACCAATATATACAACGTTAACAACTACAGCGACGTGAGGGTCGTGAATGTAAACAAGTCTAACATTGTCAACAATTTTCGGGCAGCTCCGGTGATCAACGACAGGGTGGTCAATGACTATAACAGGCTCCCTCAGAGGTACGCCTTCACGAACGCCCCTGTTGCCGTCAAACCTCATAAAGTGGTTCTCAACCGCATTGAACGGAATATCCAAACGGCTAAACAGCCCCGTTTCGTGAATGCCCCCGCACTGCGGGGAAATGTGGCGGCAATGAAAACCGGTGCTCCCTCCCGCTCCGTCGTCATCGACCCTCCGAGGGTCAGCAACAGGCTTGTGCCTCCTCACGAAGCCGGCAGGCCGGGATCGGAAATGCAGTTCCAACAGAAGCCTCTGAAGACAGACGTACGGCAAGTCGCACCGAAAGCTCCCCTTCAGGCGCCGGTAGGGGCGCGGGGAAGCCGCCAGGAAGCGCAGCCGGGACAACCGGAGCCCGCGGAAGGCCGGCAGAACGCACGGCCGCCGAGACCGGGACAAAGAGTACCGCAAGACCGGGTTGGCCAACCGACCGAACCGGATCGGAGGTCCCTGCCTCCTGGCGAGGGAACGGGAAGGATTCGCCCCCTTCGACCGGAAAGATTCCAACAGCAACAACCGGGAGAAACTGGTCAGACTCTCCAGCCACGGGAAAGACCGCGGCGTATCAGGCCTCCTCGGCCTTCGCAGGGCATACAGCCCGGTGTACAGCCTGGTCTGCAGCCGGGGGAAGCGGGACAGCCGCAAACCCCTTCGGAACAAATAAGGCCACGAAGACCCAGGCCCTTTCAGGAGCGACAGTTGCAACCGGGTGAGCCCGGCCGGCTCCAAACACCTTTGGAGCCCACGCAGCCGCGAAGGATCAGGCCTCCTCGCGAACAGCAGGCACCGCCTGTGGAATCCGGACCTTCGCAAGCTCCATCCGAGCCGATGCAGCCAAGGCAGTTGAGACTACCCCGGGAGCGACAGGCGCCCCTCAGGCAATTGAGTCCGCAGCAAGCTCCTTCGGAATCAACGCAGCCGCAACGGATAAGACCGCAAAGGGAATTCCGGATGCCTCAGCCACAGCGGCAACCGCAGGCGCCGCCCGGGGAATTCCGGCAGCCGGTGGCTCCGTCGGAGCAGGTACAGCCGCAAAGGATGAGACCGCAGAGGGAATTCCAGCCACCTCAGCCACGGCAGGCACCGCCGAAAGAGCTGAGACCGGTACAGCCCGCTCCGGCACCTGTGCAGCCGCAGATGCAGCAGCGAAGGGCACCGCGGGTTCAACCTCAACCTCAACCTCAACCTCAGCCGCAGGTTCAACCTCAGCCGCATCCGCAGATCCAGCCTGCTGCGCCGGCCCAGCCGGTTCCCGCGAGCCGGCAGCAAAAGGAGAAGTCCGGGAAGAAGCCGGACAATGAGCACCAGAACGTGCCCCCGGGTAAGTGAGCATTCCCGTACAGTGGTACTTTGTCGAGTGGAGAGTGACTTCTCACTCTTCACTCGACACTCTTCATTCTTCACTCTTCACGAAAAAATATTCCCTTTGACAACCCTGCCTCAAATTCACTAATCTTCCTGGGATTTTTAGTACGAGCCCCACGCGGTCATTTTAGTGGTAAGGGCTCTCCATGCCGGACCGGCCGGTTTGCCGGACTGGATTATGAGGGCGATGTGTGGGGAATTGGGTTCTTTTTTGTTCTTTTTTTATCCTTTTTTTGCCATGAAGCACCTGTTATCTTCCCGTCACGCAGGTTTTTTCCTGATGCTTGACGTCTCCATGCCGAGAGTGGAAGAAGAAGGGAGGTGCAAATGGTACGTATGGGCGATGCCGGGGCGGGACCCTGGAAAGGAGCCCGGCGGGCATCGGATTTGTTGCGCACTTTTATAGAGATGTATGGTCTGATTCAATTCCAAGGGGGTAAGTGATTTCTCATGATTAAACGAGTTTTTCCATTTTTAGCCTGGGTTAAGGAACTAAGCGCGACTACGTTGAGGGCGGACTTCATTTCAGGGCTGACCGTGGCGCTCATTCTGATTCCCCAATCCATGGCTTATGCACAACTTGCCGGAATGCCGGTTCAATACGGTCTCTATGCCTCATTGCTCCCTCCGATGTTGGCAGCTCTTTTCGGTTCCAGCCGGCAGCTCGCTACCGGTCCCGTAGCCATCGTCTCTCTGATGACGTCTGCTGCGCTGGGGCCCCTGGCAACGTCGGGGAGCGAGGCTTACATCGCGTATGCCGTCATTCTCGCTCTGGCCGTGGGCTTGTTCCAGTTTGCCCTGGGTGCTTTGCGCCTGGGACTGGTCGTGAATTTTCTTTCCCATCCGGTGGTAAACGGCTTTACCAACGCGGGCGCTATCATCATTGCCACATCCCAGCTCTCAAAACTGTTCGACGTCTATGTGGATGAAGCAGAGCACCATTATGAGACGGTCTACCGGGTGATCAAGGCAGCCGTTGTTCACACCCACTGGCCGACCCTCGCCCTCGGGATTCTGGCGTTTGTTCTCATGTATGGCTTTAGGCGTCTTGACCGAAGAATCCCCTATGTTCTCGTGGCCGTCGTCGTTACCACGGTTATCTCCTGGGCGACGGGCTATGAGCACAATGCGAAGGTGTCCCTGAATACCATCGTATCTTCCGAAGCGCAGAACCTGGTGACGGAGTTCAATTCTTCCGTAAACAAGATCGCCGAAATCGCCGACGAGCGAACTGGATTGACACCAAAAACCACCGAGGCCGAGAAACAGTTCGGCCCTCATTCCACCCAGGTTGTGGACCTGCAGCACAAGGGCGTAGTCCTCTCCATGGAGATGGGAGATCTCAAGGAAAAGAGCCACGAATATCGAACAGCCTTGAGGGAGTTTCTCTTTGTCGGCATTCCGGGGCAGGATGGAAGCCTGCGCTTTTACCCAAGGGATAAGGCACCCGCGGAGCCAAAAAGCGATGGCCGGACCTGGCGGTTAAAGATCGGAAACAAGCCTCTGAAATCCGAGGAGATCACCATGATGGGCGGAGGAAGCGTGGTGGGCAGTGTCCCCAAAGGCTTGCCTCCGATGGGGATGCCGTCCCTCGACGTGAAAGTCTTCCTTCATCTCCTGCCTATTGCGGCGATCATATCTCTCCTGGGCTTCATGGAAGCCATCTCCATCGCCAAAGGTATGGCAGCCAAGACGGGACAGCGCCTCGACCCCAACCAGGAGCTCATCGGGCAGGGAATTGCGAACATCCTTGGAGCCATCGGCCAGGGCTATCCCGTATCGGGATCTTTTTCGAGGTCCGCCGTCAACCTGCAGGCAGGAGCAGTGACAGGGCTGTCGAGCGTTTTTACGAGCGTGGCCGTGGGACTGGTTCTTCTTTTCTTCACACCGCTCCTCTACCACCTTCCCCAGTCGGTTCTCGCCGCGGTCATCATGATGGCGGTCACCGGCCTGCTCAACGTTTCCGGTTTTGTCCATTCATGGAAGGCTCAGTGGTACGACGGCCTCTTCTCTGTCACCACCTTTGTGGCCACTCTCGTTTTTGCGCCGCATCTGGACAAGGGAATCATGGTCGGTGTCGTGCTGTCTCTGGCCATGTTCCTTTACAAGAGCATGCGGCCGAAAGTCACCGTTCTTTCCATGTACCCGGATCACTCCTACCAGAGCGCCCGTGACTTCGGACTCAAGGAGTGCAAGCACATCGCCATGGTTCGTTTCGACGGTCAGCTCTTCTACGCCAATGCCGGCTATCTGGAAGACAGGATTACCGAGATCATATTGACCAAGCCCGAGCTCAGGCACATCTTGATCGTGGCTAACGGCATCAATGACATGGACGCTTCCGGCGAAGAAATGCTCTCCCTCATCGTGGATCGAGTTCGCAGCGGCGGTTATGACATTTCTTTTTCCGGATTGAATGAAAATGTCCTGGCGGTGATGAAGCGCACGCATCTGTATGCGAAGATCGGTGAAGAGAACGTCTTTTCGACGATGCATAAAGCCGTCGAGCTCATTCATGCCAGGGCCCATACCCAATGCGCTGAAGGTGGGTGTCCTTTGTTGTCGGTTTGTCTTTTGACCAAATAGAACCAGTTCTCTCTCAAATATTGAAGGAAAAGATGCCATGTCAGTGATCAGTCTTTTTAGCGGATCCTATTGTCACGGGGAAGATGTGGCCCGCAAAATTATCGATAAGCTGGGCTACAAGCTGATCGATGATCAGCTTTTGATCCAGGAAACCGGCAAGCGGTTTCAGCTCGCCGAGAATAAGCTCTTCAATGCCATGATGGGTAAGACCTCGGTTTTCAATAAATTTACGCACGACAAGGAACGATCCCTGGCTTGCCTCAAGGTTGTGGTGGCGGATTTCCTGAAACAGGACAATCTGCTGCTCTATGGCTTTGCCGGCCATCTGATCGACCGCAACATCTCTCATGTTCTCAAGGTGTGTATCATCGCGGACATCAAGTACCGCTCCGGCCTCGCGGCCGGTCAGGGAAGCCTGTCTGAAAAGGAATCGCTGAAGAAGATCCACAAGGACGACGAAAGCCGCGTGCTGTGGGTGGAATACCTTTTCAACCAGAAAGATCCCTGGGCGGCGGAGCTCTACGACATGGTGATCCCCATGGACAAGAATGCCCCCGAGGGCGCCGCTCAGTTGGTTGCCAACAACGTCGGAAAGGACGTCCTGAAGGTAACCGATCTTTCCCGGAAAGCAGTGGATGATTTCGCTCTGGCAGCTCAGGTGAATCTGAAGCTGGCCACCGAGGGCCATAATGTCGCCGTCTCCGTCAGCGCAGGCCGGGTTACCGTGATCATCAACAAACACGTACTGATGCTTTCTTCGCTCGAAGATGAATTGAAGAAAATCGTCAGCACCGTTCCCGGAGTTGCCGCCGTGGAAACAAAGGTGGGCGCCGGTTACTACCAGACGGATATTTACCGCAAATATGATTTCGATCTGCCGTTGCCCTCCAAGGTTCTTCTGGTGGATGATGAAAGGGAGTTCGTACAGACTCTCTCGGAGCGCCTCCAGATGCGCAACCTGGGCTCTGCGGTGGTTTTCGACGGCGAGCAGGCTCTCTCCCTGGTGGCTGAAGACGAGCCCGAAGTCATGGTCCTGGACCTCAAAATGCCCGGCCTGGACGGCGTGGAAGTGCTCAAGCGCGTCAAGGGCGAGCATCCCAACGTGGAGGTCATAGTCCTTACCGGACATGGATCCAAGGAAATAGAAAAAATCTGTATGGATCTCGGCGCCTGCGCCTATCTGGAAAAACCGGTGGATATCGAGACCCTCACCCGCACCATGCAGGATGCCTATTGCAGGCTCAAGAAAAAGAAGGAAGGCAGGGTTTGATCGGCTGCACCATACTGATGCAATATAGGTGACTTCCGATAAAAGAAATATCAGCCCGTCGGTCCGGTGCCGCCTTCCACGGCGGTGCCGGGCTGTCCTCACGGCCACAGGGCAAAAAGAATCCGCCCGTGCCGAACATACCTCTCGTCCTCTCCAACAAAAATAGTTATTTAACCATGTCATTGAAAGCATTGTCAATTACCAGATACATCTTTGATTTGACTATTGCCCCGGAATGATGGAAGGTTGAAGTCAGCGCAAAGACATTGAAGGAGAGTGACAGTATGGAACGGTTTTTTCAAGCTCGAAGTGTTGCCGTGGTCGGGGTCTCGAACACCCCTGGGAACATGGGCCGGGCCATGATGCACAATCTCATGGAGTTTCGCTATCATGGCATAATATACGCTGTGGGACCCAAGGGAGGAGCTTTCTTCGGACATAAGATTTATACGGACGTGAGGCAAATTCCGGAGCCGGTTGACCTGGCGGCGGTTTTGGTGCCCGCTTCGGCGGTTCCCGACGTTCTGAGGGGATGCGGCGAAAAGGGGATCGCAAGGGTCGTCCTCCAGTCGGCCGGGTTTCGGGAATTGGGGGATCATCGCAAGGGGCTCGAAAGAGAAGTCCAGGACATACTCAAGCGCTACGGCATGCGCATGATCGGCCCCAACTGCATAGGCATCATCAACCGGAAAACGGGCATGGCGGTGCCTTTTATGCCCTTCAAAGCCGAAGCTCCCCTGGGGCGGGTGGCTGTCGTGTCTCAGAGCGGCGGAGTTGGAGCCATGATGATCAACTCCCTTGCCACCGAGAATCTGGGCTTCAGCAAGTTCGCCAGTATCGGAAACAAGCTGGACGTCAACGAAATAGACCTCCTGGAGTATCTGATCCGCGACGACGAGACCGACCGCATCTTTTGCTACCTCGAAGGAATAAGCGATGGGCGCCGCCTGATGGAAACGGCTTTCCCCTCGTCTAAACCGATCATAGCTCACAAATCCAACACCGGCACTTCCGGCTCCATCATCGCCGGTTCTCATTCCGCGTCCCTTTCGACGAACGATCTCGTGGTGGACGCGGCCTTTCGCCAGTGCGGAATCATTCGAGCGCGAGAGCAGAGGGAAGCCCTTGACTATCTCAAGGCTTTCGCCCTCCCTCCAGTGAAAGGAAACCGGCTGGCCGTCATTTCCCGCTCGGGCGGACATGCCGTGATGGCGGCAGACGCCGGCGAGGAGCTCGGTTTTGAGCTCCCCCCTTTCCCGCCCGAGCTCATCCGGCTGGCCCAGGAGCAATCCAGGGCCAATGTGATCCAGCTTCACAACCCCATGGACCTGGGAGATCTTTACAATCTGCCCCTCTACCGGACTCTGGCGGAGAAGACCCTGGAGAGGGACGACATTCACGCCGTGGTCCTTATTCATAACTACCAGGGGGTCTTTGACGCCGCGGAATCCCGCAGCCTGATATCGAGCCTGGGAGAAGTGATGTCCCGGCTCGGGAAGCCGATCGCCCTCTGTGTCTTTACGACCCAGGCCGAGCTCGATTACAATCGGAAGGCGACGCAATTCCCCATCTTCACAGATCCGCGCGAAGCCTTGAGAGCCCTGGCATGGAACCGTGACCGTTACAACAATAGTTACCTGGCTCGGCGAAGGCCCCTGCCCTTCGCCTCCGAAAGACCTGCCGGGATGGATCGGGATCGCATACGCTACGAGCTCTCGGAGCTTTCATCCGGCCCGATACCTCCACACAAGCTGGCTGCCATTCTGTCCGCCTGCGGGATTTCCCTCGCTTCGTGGGAAAGGGTCGAAACGGAGCAAGGAGCGGTTCTTGCCGCGAAGCGGCTCGGTTTTCCCGTGGCCCTCAAGACCGCTCAACCGGAGGTGATCCACAAAAGCGACGCCGGAGGTGTGATACTCGGCCTCGCCGACGAATCCGCAGTGCGTACGGCCTACGGAAACCTCCTGGAGCTTGGGCCTTACGCATTGGTCCAAAGGATGGCCGGCTCCGGTTTGGAGTGGCTTATCGGAGGACTCCGGGACCGTCAGTTCGGCCCCGTTGTGGTGGCAGGTCTGGGTGGTGTTTACGTTGAAGTGTTCAAGGAAACGAATCTCAGAATCGGTCCCATAGGCCATGAAGAAGCGGAACGGCTGGTGGAGGACTGCCGGGGGGCCGCGCTCCTCGGCGGACTGCGTGGACAGCCGCCTCTGGATCGCTCTGCCCTGCAGGATGTGATCGTGCGTATCTCGTGGCTTCTGGCCGATTTCCCTGAAATTCGGGAGCTTGATTTGAATCCGGTCCGGGTATTCCCTCAGGGATGCCTGGCCCTAGACTGGAGAGCGACGAAGGGCGCTGATTCCTGAGGAGAAGGTAGTCCGCACGGGCTGACTGACTGGGCTTGTGGGTTCACCGCGGAGGCGCGGAGAGCACAGAGAAAACGCAGAGGAATTCTATCGGAATTTAAACAATTCTCTGCGCTCCCTCTGCGTCCTCGGCGCCTCCGCGGTGAACCCACAAGCACACATTATGACCGTTCAAAGTATAAAAGAATATGTTGAGGGAGCCTGTATGTTATTTGCCTATAGTACCAGTATTTATCGGTTTCGTCCCTTATCCGAAGCCATTGAAGGAATTGCCCGCAACGGTTTTTGCGCCGTCGAGCTAATTGCGGACCGGCCTCATGCCCTTCCGGAAGATCTGAAGGCGGCTGAGATTACGGCCCTGAGGCAGTGTCTGGACCAGCGAAAGATGAAGATCACAAACCTGAACAGTTGTGTGGTTACGGCCCTGGGAGACGCGCGCAATCCCTCGTGGCTCGATGAAGACTGGATGCAGCGCGAAACGCGTATCCGCTACACTCTGGATTGTGTGCGCATGGCGGCCGCCATGGGAATTCCCTATGTTTCGACCAAAGCGGGGGGCGTCATTCCCTCGACGATGAACTTCAAAGACGCCTGGCGGCTCTTTGTGGCCGATCTGCACCGGGTGATTCCCATAGTCAAGAAGTTGGGAGTCAAGTTGCTGCTGCAGCCCGAGCCAGGCTCTCTTGTCGAAACCTCGGAGCAGACGGTCGATCTTCTCAAGGAATTTGAATTCGATCCGTTCCTGGGAATCAATTTCGATCCCGGCCACTTTTTCTGCGTGGGAGAAGATCCCTGCGAAGCCTGGGACAAGCAGAAGTCACATGTCCTGCACGTCCACCTGGAAGATATCCCCGACGGCCTAGCCCATCGCCATATTCAGCTTGGCGACGGCATCATGGATATCCCCGCATTTCTTGGTTGTGTGAAAGAATCTGATTACCAGGGGTACGTTACCATGAAGCTCGATTTTTACGATCAACAGGCCGAGGAAGTCATTGCAGCCTCCGCCGCATATCTGCGGGAGAAGGGCTTCATGCCCTCGTCGGCGGAAACGTGTTCTTAGCAGTGGCTGGAGTATGCGGATAAGGAAGGGGGGAGATTGAAAACAAGTCGTTTTCTGATGATTCTGGTGGTGCTCGTCAGCCTCTGCATGCCGGTGAGGCCTGTGTCGGCAAAGACGGTCATCAAACTTGGAGTGGTAACCATCTCGGGCTCGGCCCAGAATGTTTGTGCGGAGAAATTCAAAGAGCTACTCGAAGGCCGCTCGGACTACGAGGTCAAGATCTATCACAGTGCCTCTCTTGGTACGGAAACGGAGATCTTGCAGCAGATCCGGATGAACAGCGTCCAGATGGGCATCATCACCGACGGGCCTTTCGATGTGTTTGTGCCTGAGACTCGAGTGATCGGCTATCCGTTTCTCTTCGAAAATTATCAGCAAGCGGACAGGGTGCTGGACGGTCCCGCGGGGCAGGAGCTGCTGGGCAGGCTCGAAAAGGCGGGCTTCAAGGGTCTGGCCTTCTCGGAAAACGGCTTTCGTCAGTTGACGAACAACAAGTGCCCCGTTCATACGGTGGATGACGTGGCGGGGCTGAAAATCCGGGTCATGGAATCCGTGCTTCACAAAGAGCTGTGGCGCCTGCTGGGAGCGAGCCCCACACCCATGGGGTGGCCCATCTTTACGGAGCTTCAGCAGGGAGCCATCGACGCTCAGGAGAATCCGCTGTCGGTCATCGCCACGTACAAGCTCAGCGAAGTTCAGAAATATCTGAGCCTGACGGGGCACGTGTATTCGTCCCACATCGATGTGGCAAACCTCACCTGGTTTCAAAGCCTTTCATCGGCGGATCAGTCCCTCCTTCGACAGTGCATGGTGGAGGCCGCTCAATATGAAAGAGCCTGGAATCGTGACAATGAGGCAAGCTTTCTGGCCAAACTGAAAGAAGCCGGCATGAGCGCCGACGAGCACCCGGATCTGGCTTCCTTCCGCGCCAGGGTGAGCAACATCCGGGAGATGGATATCTACCGGCCTGCGGAGGTTCAGGAAATGCTCGGCAAGTTCATGGCGGCGGTTCGGTAATGATGAGCTTTCTCCCATGGCTTGCTTCCAAGATGCGATTGGAGTGATCCGGCCAATCGGGCAGTGGAAATCCTCCTTTGCGCTATCGGCTCGTTCATGGCGGTGCTCATCGGCGTTCATATATTCAGGCGGCATGTGCTCGATTACGCCCTCTTAAGGAATTTCGGAGTCGCTTTACCGGCCTACAGCAGAGCCAAGCCCAATGGCGGTGTCCGGCAGCGAAAAGCTTCCCCCCGGGCTTCTTCTCGCGCCATGATTGAGGCGGCGGCTCCTGACGAAAAAAGTCTTTGACAAGCTTGAGTGTGTTTCTCATAATGTTTTGCCAACCAGCAGTAAGGTGAAGGTATACCAACATATCGTGGTCACCGAGCCCATGGATGCGCAGGAAGGACAGGAGGGAAGGTCCGTTGATGCGACGTTCATGAGCCGGCATTGAAACAAAGGAGGTGAAACGGGACGAGTTACGGGAAGGAGCGAGGAAGGTAGGTACATTATGGATGTTGATGCCCGATAGATGAAAACAAGGATGGGAAGAGCGTTGTGGTTAGCTTCTGCACTCCGGACGAAGGAGATAACACCTGGCTGACGTGGCCGCCAAGGGGCTGGTTTTACAAGACTTCATCCCTGAGCGGATGGGGGATCGTGGCCAACGGAAAGGATAAGGTGAGCAGAGAAATTCTAAATGTGAACGAGGCCAATTTGCTGCAGGGAACGATACGATTGGGGCATGAATTCATATGACCGGTTCGGACGACGGTTTGAGCCGGCCAGGAGAGGACGGAATCTGGAAATGATAAAGCTTGGTAGGAGAAACATAGCTAGTCTGTTGCTTTGCATGCTGGTACTTTCGATGGTGTCCTGGACCTTGGTGAAGCCCGTGATGGCGGCCGCCGAAGAAGAAACCATCGCCGGCACGGTAGTGAAAACGGACAAGGGTATCGTCATCGAGGCCGATGATGGCGACTATCTGGTCAAAGGGCAGGATCTGTCCAAGATGGTCGGCAAGATGGTCGAGGTCACCGGCGTCATCACCGAGAGCGACAAAGGGGACTCTATTGACGTAAAGTCCTTCGAAGAGATACAAGAATAGAGTGACTTCGAGGGAGAAAAGGGAGGCCATCCCTTTTCTCCCTCTTCTTCTTGAAAGTGTGTTTATGGGCTCTTTTTTGCACAACACAACTTGCGGACGCAAGCAGTTCACGCGATTCGACATGGAGCGATTCATTATGGAAGACAAGGTCTGCCTTGATAAAGAAACCGAGCCTCCGAGCGAGGATACCGAACCTCCAAGTACCACGCTCAGGCTCGCAGCCATCCCTTCATTCAGCATTTCACGAGAACCCGCCCTATTCCCTTCCATGCCGGTTCCCCAACCACATGGACGGAGCCAGGTAAGACCCGGGGCAATCCACAACGGCCCTCGCTTTACCCTTAGCCCTCAATCCGATGATTTTAGAAAGCGCGTCTTTCCCGGTGCAGCCATCGAAGAATGGAACGACTGGCACTGGCAGTTGCGCAACCGCATCCGGGACATACAGGTTCTATCGCGCGTTGTTCGGCTCTCAGACGAAGAGCGCAGCGCCATCCTGCGCCACACGGGCCATCTGCCCCTGGCGATAACGCCTTATTACGCCGCCCTCCTCGAGGAAGGCAATCCCAGCCAGCCCATACGGCGCACCGTTGTGCCCGTGGAAGCGGAATTTCGCCACAGGTGCTGCGAGTCGGAAGATCCGCTGGGAGAGGAGCGGGACAGTCCGGTGCCAGGAGTGGTGCATCGCTATCCCGACCGGGCTCTTTTTCTCGTTACGGGCTATTGCTCAACCTACTGCCGTTACTGCACGCGCTCACGCATGGTGGGAAACGGCGGTGAATTCCGCTTCAACATGAAGCACTGGGAGCGGGCCATCGAGTACATCGAAGCCACGCCTGCCATCCGCGACGTGCTGCTCTCGGGCGGCGATCCGTTGACCCTGTCCAACGACAAGCTCGAATGGCTCCTGTCCCGCCTGCGCCGCATCCCGCACGTGGAATTCCTGCGCATCGGAACCAAGGCCCCCGTTGTTTTGCCCCAGCGGATCACTGTCGCGCTCACCCGTATGCTGAAGCGCTATCATCCGTTGTGGATGAGCATTCATTTCACCCACCCCGACGAGCTCACCCCCGAGGTCGTTCAGGCCTGCAACCGGCTGGCCGACGCGGGCATTCCTCTGGGCAGCCAGACCGTATTGCTCTCGGGTGTCAACGATCAGGTCGAAACCATGAAACGTCTCGTTCAAGGCCTGCTCAAGATCCGAGTAAAACCATACTACCTCTATCAATGCGACCCCATCCCCGGGACATCGCACTTCCGCACCCCTGTCCGCAAGGGCCTGGAAATCATTCAGGGACTACGCGGACACACCACGGGCTACGCCGTGCCCAGCTATGTTATCGATGCTCCGGGAGGCGGCGGAAAAATCCCTCTTCTCCCCGAATATGTCGTCGGCCATGACGGCAATGACCTGCTGCTCAAAAACTATGAAGGAAACATCTATCGTTATCCCGATCCGCCGGGAGAAGGATGATCACGATAGATTCGAAACCGGTACCCCCGGTACACTGGTACATATTCATGTCAGTAACGTATACAGCCTGAAACATAACGGAAGACCAGCACGACAATCCCCTGTTCCCGGGCCTGAAAGCCCGGGAACATTCTTTTTTGCCCCCATTGAAGAAATGGCTCGATCCGTGATGTAACGACAGGATCTACAAGGATATTGATGGAATGAAGATAGGAATCACGTACGATCTCCGCGAAGACTACCTCGCCCTCGGCTATGGAGAAGAAGAAACGGCTGAATTCGACCGCCCGTCCACCATCGAGGCCATCGAGGGCGTGCTGCGGGGCCTTGGCTATGAAACCAACCGGATCGGGCACATTCGAAACCTGGTTGGGCGCCTGGCGTCCGGAGACCGCTGGGACCTGGTGTTCAATTTCGCCGAGGGACTTCGAGGCTACGGACGGGAGGCTCAGGCCCCCGCCCTTCTCGATGCCTACGATATTCCCTACACGTTTTCCGATCCCATGGTCCTCGCCCTGACACTGCACAAAGGAATGACCAAACATGTCATCCGCGACCAGGGCATTCCCACTCCCGATTTCGTCGTGGTGGAGTCGGAAGAGGATATCCCAAAAGTCACTCTGCCCTTTCCGCTTTTTGCAAAGCCGGTAGCCGAAGGCACCGGAAAAGGAGTGAGCGCCGCATCGAAAATCTCGACTCGAGAGGAGCTCGCTTCGGTTTGCCGGGAGCTTCTGGCGACTCATCGGCAGCCGGTCCTGGTCGAAGTCTTTCTGCCGGGACGCGAGTTTACCGTTGGGATCGTCGGAACGGGAAAAGACTCGAGAGCCATCGGTGCCATGGAAGTCATCCTTGGAAAAGAAGCCGAGCAGGACGCCTACACTTACGATAACAAGGAGCATTGGGAAGGACGGATAGAATACTACCTGGTGGATGACCCCGCCGCGCGTAAGGCGAAGGAAGTGGCCCTGGCCGCATGGAGAGGCCTCGGATGCCGGGACGGCGGACGCATCGACCTGCGAGCCGACGCCAACGGACTCCCCAATTTCATCGAAGTGAATCCCCTCGCCGGACTCAACCCCGATCACTCGGACCTTCCCATCCTGTGCCGGAAGGTGGGGATGAGCTATCGGGAATTGATCGATACGATCATGCAATCGGCCTTGAGAAGACTGTAAGAGGAAAGAATGAACAAAGTGATTGTCCTGCACAGCGATGTGCCGGAAGGCGCGGGCAAAGACGAAGAGGACGTGCTGGTGCAGGTCGAAGCCGTTTCCCGAGCTCTCTCGGCTCTTGGCTACGATCCCGTCGCCCTCCCCTTCACCATTGACATAAAAGCATCCATGGTCAGGATTCTGGCCATCCGCCCAACCTTCGTCTTCAATCTCGTTGAAACGCTGGATGGGGTAGGACGGCTCATTCATATCGCCCCGGCCATCCTCGACTACCTGAAAATTCCATACACCGGCGCCGGGACTGAAGCGATGCTCTCGACGTCCAATAAGCTCGTCGCCAAGAAATGGCTAAAACAGACGGGCATCCCGACCCCTCGATGGTTTTGCCCTGAAGACTTGCGAAAGATCACCTCGGTGCCCAAAGGAGCCTACATTGCCAAATCCGTCTGGGAGCATGCATCCATCGGGTTGGATGAAGATTCCGTGATTTTCACGGATGACCCCATCCGCCTCCTTCAGCATATGGAATCCAGGCGGGATAAACTTGGCGGCGATTGCTTCGTCGAGGCGTTCATCGAAGGAAGGGAGCTCAATCTATCCCTGCTGACCGGCGAGGGGAGCTCGAAAAACGATCCCGAAGCTCTCCCCCCCGCCGAAATACACTTCGACGCCTTTCCCGAGGGAAAGATGCGAGTCGTAGGCTATAGCGCCAAGTGGGAATCCGATTCCTTCGAGTACCATCACACCCCGAGGTCTTTTGACTTCCCTCCGGAAGATGACGCTCTCATAGCCCGGCTGAAACAGACAGCCGGGCAGTGCTGGCATCTCTTTGGACTCCGGGGCTACGCCAGGGTGGATTACAGAGTGGATACGTCGGGAGCTCCCCGGGTTCTGGAAGTCAACGCCAACCCGTGTCTTTCCCCCGACGCCGGCTTTGCCGCCGCTCTGGAGCGTGCGGGCATAGCGTTCGAGGAGGCCGTCCGCAGGATCATACTCGAAAACCTAAGAGCCTAATCAAAAGAGGCTCTTCTTGAGGAGCGAGCCATTTGACAGTTTTCATCGAGCGTATTCGCGAGAGCATGTAATACCGACCGACGCTTTCTTCCGCGGGAGCACCCTTTTCTTCTGGACACTGCCGATGAATTGTGATTATAAGGAGCATACTTTACCGTACCATCTCGCAGCGAAGAAATTCCCAAGAGGATCGCCACCTGTGTGGCAAGGGGTATATCCATGGCTCCGACACTCCCGACAAATACTGATGTTCAGAAGCCCAAGCTTCCAGCTCAGGCTCGCAACGAAATACGAGCGAGGCGCTACGGCCTGAGAGTAGAAGAGTCGTATGTGGAGTGGATACGAAGACTTAAGTCCTTCCAGGACAAACGTCACTCTCAGAAAATGGGTACTCCCGAGATCAACAAGTTTCTAACCAGCCTCGCTGTCGAGCGAAATGTTTCTTCCTCGACCCAAAATCAGGCCCTCAGTGGAATCCTCTTCCTTTACTTTATAAGTCTACATGAAGGAGTCAAAAGACAGAGCATTGCAGGCACAACCCGGAGCCGTCATCCGTTGAATAGGGACTTCTCCCGTGAAAACAAGCAAGAAGCTCCTGCCAAGCCGACCGGGAACAAAGAAGCTTTTCGACCAGTATGAGGAGGATCTTCTCTGTGTCAGGTATCGTTATGACTTTGAAAACCATATCAATTTGAAGACCATCGAGATCGTCATTGAAAGAGCACCCTGGAACGGGAGACCCAAGAGGATTCCCGCCGCGAGAATCGTCTCCATCAGGATCGACTACGGTGAGGCGGAGCTGGGCAAGAAAGTGAAATCCGCAGGAGATACTTGGAACCGGGAGCGCAAGATGTGGGAGCTTGCCTATGGAGATGTGGTGGCTTTGGGATTGGAAGAGAGGGTTGTCGCGGAGGATGGGGTATGAAAAGTTTCTGGTATCAGAAACATTCAATGTTTCTGGTATCAGACATT
>Ga0209749_1000424_pt1 | contig 59247 bp, 50 predicted proteins | sample EPASupsiteSAE347_FD_187267 | JGI IMG/M metagenome (GOLD analysis project Ga0209749, IMG submission 187267) | Bioremediated contaminated groundwater from EPA Superfund site, New Mexico - Sample SAE3-47 (SPAdes) (version 2) | ecosystem: Environmental > Aquatic > Deep subsurface > Groundwater >... | reverse complement strand
GTTTTGGTAATCAAGAGTCTTCGACCTCTTCTTTGAATTTGGAATTTTGTCTTTGTCGCTTCCTGGATTATATCTCCCTGTACCTCATGGCATCAAGTGACCATCTGGGGAAATCCGACATCGATAGCCAAAAGATGAAAGTTCATATTCGCCAGGGCAAAGGCAACAAAGATCGCTTCGTCGATCTTCCGCAGATCACCTTGCTGGCGCTGCGAGCTTTCTGGAAAACCCATCAGAATCCCACCCTGATTTTTCCGAATCAGAACGGCACCCCCGAGACCATTCGCAAAGCCGACACGCCCATGGATCGGGAGGGGGCTCAGGAAGCCCTCAAAGCAGCCCTGCGGGATTGCGGCATTAAAAAACGGTAAGCGTTCACCTACTCCATATCCCGAAAAACAGCCGGAGTAAATTTTTTCATGATTTTTGAATCAGCCTTAACCACTCAAAATCGGCAACAGCGATGGCGGAGTCAGACCCATAAGGGTGCGATGTGGGATACACAGAGGAGGCACCTCAAGATCACAAGGGCGAACATGTCCATTCACCATAAGCGTAGCAAAAACAAATCTTTGTGCTTGAACATCGCCTTCAGGATGAGAAAAGTAGTTGTCGCCACCGACGAAATAGGTCACCATCCCTTGTTTTTTCAGGATATGCAACGTTTCGCCGATTTCTGTGGAACCTTCGGAAAAACCTTTTAAGAACAACTGTCGAAGCATGGCGAATTCCTTAAATTTGGAGTAAAAGAAACCCAACCAAGTTTGCCATATAATCAACGAATTTTAAACAAGAAAGTGCCGAATCACCTTCCTCAAAATGGGGCTAAACCACGTCCGAGATCAGGAAACCTGAATTTAAGTTTGGCATTGTTCCAATCGACGAAATTATTGCTGCCACAACAGCTTTGGTTAATCGGCAATGCGATACGGGGCGAAAAGTATTAATTCCTTCCGGAATGAATACCTCACACCGAGAATTGCTGCCTGGTTATTTTCAATCTTGCGAATAATCCCAACATAGTTCATAATGTCAAACCGTGTTTTAGAAATACCGACATGTTGTACTATTTGTTTTATTGAACCCATGCCGATAATTAATATGGAGGATTTCGAGTGATCATAGTCATGGCTCCTTGGGCGACTTCGGAGCATAAAAAAAACGTAATCGACCATATTAAAGCCCTGGGTTTGGAAGCACATCTCCTTGAAGATGAATTCCGCAGCATAATCGCTGTTATGGGTGAAGAGCGGCATTTGGTCGACGAACCGTTTGAGACTTGGCCGGGCGTGGCACGCGTAATGCCGGTTCTTCAACCATACCAACTGGCTTCCCGGGAATTTCGCAGCGAGCCTTCCGTTGTCCAGATCGGAAGGGGCAACGAGAAGCAGCCGCCTATCGCTATCGGGGGAAAAGAAGTCCATGTCATCGCGGGACCTTGCGCCGTCGAAGGCGAGGAAGTTACCCTAAAGATTGCCCGACACGTTAAACAAGCCGGTTGCAAGCTTTTTCGAGGAGGCGCATTTAAACCGCGCACTTCACCGTATTCATTTCAGGGACTAGGCGAGGAAGGCCTGAGAATTCTTAAAAAAGTCAGGCAAGAAACCGGAATGTTTATTGTCACCGAAGTAATCGACGTTCACGAAGCCGATTTGGTTGCCGAAACCGCCGACCTTCTTCAAGTCGGAACCCGGAACATGACAAATTTCAGGTTATTGAAATGCTTGGGTTCAATTAAAAAACCCATCCTATTAAAAAGAGGGATGAGTTCAACCATAAAAGAATTCCTGATGGCGGCGGAATATATTCTTTCCAACGGCAATCCCAACGTCATTCTCTGCGAGAGAGGAATACGCACATTTGAGAATTACACACGGTTCAATTTGGACATCAACGCGATTCCGTCGGTCAAGCAACTTTCTCATTTACCCATTCTTGTCGATCCCAGTCATGCCACCGGATTATGGCGACTCGTAGAAGCCGTCGGATTAGCAGGTGTCGCAGCCGGAGCCGACGGACTTCTGGTCGAGGTCCACACGGACCCGCAAAATGCTTTATCCGACGGATGCCAAGCTTTGAAACCGGAGCGCCTGCCTCCCTTAATAGAAAAAGTTCGCGGCATCGCGGCGGTTATCGGCCGAACCCTCGGCTAGTATGACAACGGCACGTTGAAAACCGTTGTAATATCGAATTAACCGATTTTTTGCATCAGCCTGATTGCTTTCTTGAGCGAGATTTGCGATTATTGACGCCATGACGGTAGGATCAATAATCCGCAAGTTGGGGCTTTGGATACTAATCGGCCTGATAATCTGTTTGACGTTGGCCGCGCTTTTTTCCGACTTCGGCAAGATCAAAAATCTGATTTCGGGAATCACATCCGGATGGTTTACCGCTATTCTTGGCGCGGTAATGTTTAATTACTTATTACGATTTCTGAAATGGTGTTTTTTTCTACGTCTTTTAAAAATTTCAATTTCGATTTCAGATAGTTTGTGGATTTTTTTCTCCGCATTCACGATGGTTTTAAGTCCCGGAAAAGTCGGAGAATTAATGAAATCGTTTTTATTAAAATCCCGATATGGGTTGCCTCTTGCCCAAACCGCGCCGATCGTTCTGGCTGAGCGAATAACCGACCTATTGGGGCTTCTATTGCTGGCGGCAATAGGTTGCAGCCGATTTGCATACGGGGGAAAAACCCTCACCATCATAGGCTTTATACTTTTTACCGGAATGTTTCTAATGACACGCGGAGAATTCTGGCATTGGTTTGACAAGCATATTCTTGCTTCATTTCCAAGATTTGCCAAATTGCGTTCTTCCTTTAAAATTCTAGAGGAAAGCACCAAAAATCTTTTGTCAATCGGCTCCATGGTTTTTATGATCCCTTTAAGCGCGCTTTCGTGGGCCGGCGAAGGTGTGGCACTTTTCTTCATTTTTCGCTCCATGGGTGTCGAAGTTCAAGAGCTTCTGGGTATTTCGGTATTCGCCCACGCGTTCAGTTCCATCGTCGGAGCACTTTCCTTCTTACCGGGCGGGTTGTTGATCACCGAAGGAACCCTCGGCATGTTTCTTGTATTTGTGGGAATAGGCAAAGATCAAGCGGTTTCAGCAACCCTTTTGATCAGGACGGCAACACTTTGGTTTGCCGTCGTTTTGGGAACCGCCGTCTTTCTTTTAGGTCGTCGATCTTCAGATCTGGTGATGAAAGAATCTCCGGAAAAACTTTAATTATTCTTTTTCTTCTCGCTGAACTTCTTTCGCCAGATCGATAAAACCCTTTCCTAAAACCTGTCGTACGTCACCGACGATCACGAAGGCATCCGGATCAAATTCAAATATGACGCTTCGTAGTTGAGGCATTTCCATTCGCCTAATCGCCACGAGAAGAACGTTGGTAGTTTTCCCCGTATACATACCTCGTCCGTCAAGGCATGTCACACCCCGATGCAATTCTTCCATGATTCCCCAGGCCAGTTCTTCCGCATTTTTGGAAATAATTAAAACGGAACGGTAAACCGGCATTCCTTCGAGAACCGCGTCGATGACTTTCCCGCTGAAAAATACCGTGACCAGCCCGTATAGGGCAAGATTCGGACCAAAAGCAAACCCGGCCGCGACGGTTATAAGAAAGTTCGATGCAAGAATCGCGTCACCTATGGGAATGCGCCAAAGATGATGAAGAATCAAACTGACGATATCTACCCCGCCCGTGGTTCCACCCGCCCTGAATACGATTCCCACACCCACGCCGCTCAACACTCCGCCGTATAAACAAGCAAGGAGCGGGTCTTCCGCCAGCTTGGGAAAGGGTAAATACCTCATTGTCAAGTCTATGGCAATGGAAGTAAAAATGACTGAAAGGAGCGTCTTCCATGCCGATCGAAAACCAACCAGATAATATTGGAACGCAATAAGAATGAGATTTCCGATAAGGACGACTACGCCTACGGGCAGATGAAAAACATAAAAGAAAACAGTAGCCAAACCCGTCAATCCGCCGGCAACAATTTTGTTTGGAATCAGAAAAGATACCAGACTAAAAGTGACAATCAATGACCCAAATACGATCTTTAAAATTTCCCAGATCAGTTGTGACTTTCGCGGCTTAGGCAAATCTCGACACCTTTATTGTTCAAGAACCCGAAATGCGCTCTGATGATACGCTTTTGCGGGCATATCACCGACTTATGCGTCGGTTAAAAATAAATAATTATCGATGATGATTGATGATCTAGCGTGAATTTGCTATCCTTACTAATTATTCTTCGTAAAGACGACCTCGATAAAAAATGACAAATTTGCAGTGGGTGCAGTTCAAGGTGAAGTATGGCGATTGCCGCCCTGTATGAGTTTTTTGAACCATCGGAGCGCCGCATTGTGGGCAAAGCATGGTTTTGTCCTCCTTATCTTATATTTAATTTCCCCTATAAAATATATCGGGTTTTTGCCCGAAAATATTTAGTTTTGCCCACCGAAATGCAAAAACAGCAAAATTTAAAATGAATCTCACTAATGGCGAATAAAGTGGAAAAGAATTACTCCGAAAGAATTTGGCTGAATCGGGCTTCGATAATATACGCCATCACGATCATAATCGCTGTTTTGATTATATATCTTTCGATAGAAAGCGTCCTAACGGAACGTGAAGAGGGAAAAGACGCTTTTTCCAAGCAACTCTCGGCAATGGCGGACCTTGCCACCGACAGTATCGCCCGCTCGCTCGGAGGCGTTCGAGATACTCTTCGATTGATCTCACATATGCCGCCGCTCCGCGAACACTCCACCGAAGGAATCTGGCAACCGCTGGCAATCGAAGGGAAAACCAAAACAATTCATTTTCTGGAAGAAATGAGATGGAAAGCGGAACAATTCGATCAATTATCCGAAGTAATGGTCAAGCATCTCAATTTCGCCTGGGATTTATCGATGGCTTTCGTTAGACGCATCCATTATTCTCTTTGCACGTTTGGAATCATTGAGCGGTTGCTGGGAAGCTTCAGTGAAAGCGCGAATTTGAATAATGTCTCCTCGCCGGGCGAAACAAGTCCCGGCTTTTTCGATCGCTGGTTTCTTGAGCTCAAGCCTTTGAGAATTTCCAAGACTCCTTGGCAATTTCTTTTCGATACCGTTACGGCCTTATGTGACTTCGTTAGAAAGTCGTCGACATTCGTTGATCTCGCGATTACGTCCGGAAAACCAACAATCGCGGATCTTGACGAAGCGAGAAGACTTCTTACGGCCAGCTTGAACGATAAGGACTTAATCAGATCGGTCACCATAAAAAATCTTGACGGCCAAGATCTTGTCGGCGCCACGGAAATCGGCGAACCCATCGGATTTTTATCCGGCTGGATCGGACAGACCGCAAAAGCCGCGAGAGCTTTTTACCCGGGACCGGTAAAATTCGACGAAAGCTTAGGGCGACCTTTATGGCAAGCAGCGGTTCCGATCCGTGACCGAGATTGGATTCCAATCGGAATTTTATCAACCCAGGTCGATCTTGGATTCTTAAGTGAATTGGCGGTTAAAACTAAATTTTCGCCGGTTTCATATCTATTCATAGTTGATGAAAATGGAATAATCATCGGACATCCGAAAACATCCATGGTCGTAAACCAAGTTAATGTCAGCATTTCAAATCCGGCGGTGGGTGAAGTGCTGTCGGGAAAAGACGGCGTTAGGGAAATTCGAATTCTAGGATCCACCTATCTTGTCGCCTATCGACAATTGAAAAGTCTTGATAGAGCGACGCTTCCGGCTTGGGGAGTATTATTTATCTCTCCGATATCCGAAGTTTTTTCCTGGACGGGGAAAGTCGTCATCAATGCCGTATTAATCGCGGCATTGTCTTTATATGTTCTTTTCTATGTCTCAACCATTATCCTTGCTGCCGTCGAGGAGGAAATCGAAGGATGAAGAGTCATTCAACCGAAAAGGTTCGGGTAAAGCCCGAAAAAACATTATTCGGGTTCGGTTTTTATCTTTGTTTAGTTTTGATTATAAGCCCGAATATCATTTTAACCGCAAGCGAGAAATTGGCCACGGATCATATGTCGGAAGCTCTCAAATTGCGATCTAAGGGAAATTTATCCGAAGCCATAGCAAAACTTCTTCTCGCCGTGGAAACTTCCAAATCGAATTACCAACGAAATTTGGCACAGTTTATGTTGGGAGATTGCTTGATCGAAGATAATAAACCAAATGAGGCAAGGAAAGTCTTCGAAAATTTTCTATCCGGAAACGATAATGATGAAGAGGTGGCGGAAGCAAAATATCGTATCGCTCAATGTTATTCCATGACCGGAAATACAAAGGAAACTTCCATTTTCTGCAAAGATGTAATTAATAATCATCCTAAAAGTCCTTTTGTAGAATTGGCTCGTTTCCTATTGAAAACAGGTCCCGGGAAAACCATCAAATACGATTCGTCGACTGCCGAAGATGATTCCGCGTCGCCCGAAGCCGTTCCTTCACAAATGACCGTTGGGAAAGCAACTCCGCAGGACCCGATTACCCCGACCGAGAAGATTGAAAATGAATTGCATCGCGACCAAGTTGCCGAAACCGACGAACCTATAACGCCGACACCGGAGCCTGCTTCATCCGGGCCCGTATCTTCAGGGCTGGAATTAACTCTCACGATGCCGGATCAGACACTCGATGCAAAACCAAAGTCGGCGAAGCTTTCCTCGCAACCGGAAAGACAACCGGTCGATCTTTTCAGCAGTGAAAAACCCAAGGTTCCGCACGACTTGTTGTCGTTTAAGACCTTGTCGCAAACTGATAAAGAAGCACTCGCGTCACAAATACTACAAGATCAAACCCGCATGCAAACTCTCGGAAAAGCCGTAGAAAACGCTGAAATTCTTTATCGACTTGCGAGCAATACCGCGATATTCGGGGAATATGTAGAGGCTTGCAAAAATTACGACAGATTGCTTCTCGATTTCCCCACCTCGCCTTTCGTCGAAAAAGCCTATTTTGAAGCCATCAGGTTACGCACGATACTGAAGATATACGACTCGGTCGTCGAGTGGGGAAACGTGTTTTTAAAGACCTTTCCATCTTCGGCTTATACTGAAAAAATAAAACGATTAATAGCCTTCTCGAAAGCTCCCACCGAAAATTCATCAAAGACGGAAAACACCGCAAAACCCAAAGAAATTACCGAATCCGACACCGCCGCCGTCTCTTCGACGAAAAAATCCGAATCCGGAGAGAGCGATTTGGACGATGACCCAAGATACCAGCAGGGCAAAAGACATATGGCGGAAGGAAAATTTTCCATTGCCATGGCGGATTTCTTGAGCCTTTCAAAGAAATATCCCCAATCACCGAAAATATGGTGGGAATTGGCATTGGTGCAGGTTCAACTTCAGAAATTTACCGCCGCCGAGGAAAGTTTGAAGAAATTACTGGCTTTAGAGACGGATAATCAAGAAGCAAGCTCGCTTCTTGGATACGTTCATTATCAACAGAAGAAATACGGTCAAGCAGCGGAGGATTACAACAGCGCCGGAAAAACCACCAAGGAAGGATTAGCGTTTTTCGACCCCGAATTCGCCGCACAACGAATGCAAAAATCGCAAACCGCGAAATCCGGATACACAAACAATAAAGGAGACAATAAATGAACACCGACAACAGAAGCGCCATTGAGGCATACATTGCGGAAGGCGATGCAAACCGGGAAAATGAGGAGTGGGGTTTAGCCAAAGTCGGCTACCAAAAAGCTCTTGATAAGTTCAAGAGCGTGGAATCAATAGCCGACAACGATCCCGACGAGCTGATAACGGCTGACGACAAAATTTTAAAAACAACAATAGAGAAGAACATAACCCAAGTAGACTACCAACTCGCTCGTTCTCATAGAGAATGGGGAATCGGCGCGGTAAAAAGCAAGGATTTTCACAGAGCGATTGAAGAGTTCGAGGAAGCCATAAATCTCGCGACTGAAAATGAATTGGCGTTTATCGAGGAAGTCAAGATCCGGCTCGATCAGGCTAAATTGAAATATCGCGACTCGCAACTTCATTCGGACATAACCCCAAGCATCGAAAGAGGCGATGATTTTAGGCACGAAGGCCATTTCGGCGAGGCGATCATCGAGTATCAGGATGCCTTTAAATCCGTTGTCGGTTTGCCTCCCAACCATCGTTTTGTACAATACCTGCAACTCGCCATGCGCGAATGCAGACGGCAATTGATCAAACCTTATCTCAATCGCATCTCTCGAGCCAGGGCTGCCGGAAAAACGCAGCAGGCTTTCAAACTGGCCAAACGGGCTGTTTTCATGGTTGATAAAGATGATTTCGTTTACCGCGCATTCCTTGACCGCATAGGTGAAGAAATCGCAGCAATGCTTTCTCAAACGGAAATTGACGACAAGGAAGAAGTCGATTCCCCGGAAGCTTGGTCCCAAGCGGTCAAAGATTACGAGGAAGCTCTCGATCTTTATTCTTCCTTTACGCAGACCGATCCGCTCTCACCGGTTTATGCCGACGGCAATATTTACGAAGACAAATTCCTCATCGCACGTCGCAAATTGGCCAACTTATACAAAAATCGCGCCGATCGTTTCCGCGACAAGGTTCAGGTCGAAAAAGCCATCAAAAATTATAAAGAAGCCCTGAAGCTATTCCCAAAATCCGATAAGGCATTTCATGATACTTTCAAGGAAATAAAAAAGCTTCGAGCACAAGTTTCCAACCCCAGCGCAGCTTAGTCTTTGCCGAATCCATCAGCTTTGCCCAACCACGCCAAGTTTTTAGGAAGTTGGGAATGCTACTTCGGCTTGGCGTGCGGTCTTATCATAACCTTTTTGTTCCATTTCGGTTTTTTTTCGGAACTTGAAAACCGCACGATAGACTTCAGGTTTCGCCAACGGGGAAAGCAACCCGGATGCGGTGATATCGTCATTGTCGGCATCACCGATGCCTGCATCAAGAAAATCGGAACTTGGCCATGGCCGCGGTTGACTCATGCAAAACTGCTTTCAATTCTGAAAAAAGAAGGTGCAAAGGTAGTCGCATTCGATCTGATGTTTCATGAACCTTCGATTTTGGGAACCGGCGACGATGAGATATTTTCAAAAGCCGCGAGCGATTCCGGAAATGTCGTTTTTCCGATTGTTGTTTCCAAAAGAATGGTACTCGATTCCGAAATGGAAATGAGTGAAAAGGAAGTCGCCGAACGACCTCTACCGATACTCCAATTGCCTATCGCCGATGAAGGATTTATCGATGTAGAACATCATGATATGAACACGGACGGCGTAATTCGGCATTTATTCCTCGAACGGAAAGTCGACAACTCCCCCATCTATTTCTTCGGTCTCGTCGCTGCAGCACGATTTCTTGGCCTGCCGATCAAATCAACCGACTCCGGAATATCCATAGGAAATATTAAATTGCCTTATTACACCCGTCGAGAGAGAACGAAAAATACGGCAATTTCCTCCTTCATGCTCAATTACGTCGGAAGAAGCAGCCAGTTTGAGGAAATTTTCGAAGAGATTCCCTACTACACCGTTCTTTGCGGGAGTTACACACCAGGTCTTTTTAAAGACAAAGCAGTCATCGTGGGAACCAAAGCCACCGGAATTTCCGAAGATTTGAAATTCTCACCATTCGGCGGACTTCCCGGCATGGAAATACACGCGAATTTAATTCACAATATTTTAACCCGTCGTTTTTTGACAAGATTATCTCCGTCAACAGTAGACCTAATACTTTTAATTCTGGGCTTTTCACTGGCATGGGTGCTTTTTAAATTTCATAACGTACATGGAAATTTTTTTTCCGTGGCGCTTTTTCTCAGTTGGTTTCTATTGAGCTGGATTTCATTCAGTTTTGACGTAGTTATCGAATTAATGCCGGTATCCATAATGTTTCCCACACAATGGGCCGCCACAAGGTTGATTCAGCAATTCTGCGCTCTTCGTGAAAAAAATAGAGAGCTTGCCAAAAAAGTTCGTGAATTATCGATGATTAATGAGGTCAGCCAAACGGTAATTTTCATGGGTGATTTGGCAAAAACGCTTCAGCAAATCCTTTCCAGAGCCGTGCAATCATTGGGCGCCGAAAGCGGTTTCATATTGATGCTCGATGAGAGATATGAAACTCTTGTTGATACCGCCGTCGTTTTCGGAATTCCGGGCGATTTAAATATGCGCACGGATGTGATAGATAAATACAAGACCGGAGAAGGCATCGCCGGCGAAGTTTTTTTGAACGGCAGTTCGCGATTAATCTCCGATGTAACCGGTGAAACTAATTTGTTATCGATAATCGAAAGAGACATAAGAGTTAGTTCTCTCGTATGCGTGCCGCTGAAAATTCGTGATACCGCAATCGGAGTTATGAATGTCGTTAATAAAACCTCGGGACGATTTGATCAAGAAGATCTGCAACTTGCGGATACAATGGCGAATCAAGCAGCCGTTATCATTGAAAACGCGCGATTGTTCAACCTGGCTACGATCGATGGGTTGACCGGATTAATCGTTCATATGCATTTTCAATCGAAGATTGAAGAAGAATTTCGACGAGCCAAGCGATATGAAAAACCTCTATCGATTATCATGACCGACATTGATTATTTCAAGAAATTCAACGACACATGGGGACATCAAACCGGCGATATGGTTTTAAGGGAAGTGGCAAAGTGTGTTAGAAGCACCATGCGCGATACGGATATCGCGGCGCGATACGGCGGGGAAGAATTTGCCGTCATTCTCCCCGAAACCGATGTTGAGGGTGCTAAGCTTTTCGCGGAGCGGCTTCGACAGAATGTTGAAAATACGATATTTTCCGGTCCTAAGGGAGATTTAAGAGTCGCGATCAGTTTGGGTTTGAGTTCTTTGCCGATAAACCCCGCCAACACGGCTCTGGAAATGATTAAACTGGCTGATGACGCCCTTTATGAAGCGAAACATGCCGGGCGCAACTGCGTGCGTGTCGCCGCCGATCAAGCATTGCAGACAAATATTTCCTAAAGCATTGTCGGCAAACAACCATATTTCCGAGATTATCCGGCGTCAGGATTTTTCAAAGGAGATTTCCGATACCCGGATTTCAGATCTTCCCTGTTCAAATTCAAGTTTTTCAAGTGCCTATAAAAGGTTGCTTTATGAATTCCAAGAAGCGCCGCAGCTCTGGTGATATTTCCTCCGGCTTGTTCAAAAGCTCTTCTTATGGATATCTCATCAATGTTTGATTTATTCGAATCGGGTCCATCGTCAAAGGACGGATGAGAAATAATTCCTTCGTCAACATTATTCGAGTTTTTTTGCCTCTCTCCAAGAGGAATAACGCGACGGTACGGTAAAACGGTAACATCCGGATTCAATCCGACATGCTTAGCTGCGGTCATTCTTTCCTCATACCATTCCTTAAGAGCCCGCAAACTGATAACCTCGGTTTGATTTTCCGCAAATAGCCGTTCGATCAGGTTTCTAAGCTCCCTGACATTACCGGGCCATTGATATTGTTTCAAAAGATGAATGGCATCTCGTGTAAAACAAACGACTTTGCGATCGTATTTTTTATTGTACAGCGTGATAAAATGTTGAATGAGCAATTCCAAATCCTCAATACGTTCACGCAGTGGGGGAATTTGAATTTGAAGCGCCCCGATTCTATAATATAAATCAGCACGGAATTGCTTATTCGAAGATTCTTTTTCGAGATTTTTATTTGTGGCGGCAATTATTCTTACATCAACATTAACGGCACGCTCCGAACCTACGGGTTCGATCACTTCCTCCTCAATAGCCCGCAAAAGCTTGGCTTGAGACGACAATGGAAGATCTCCGATTTCATCCAGAAAAAGAGTGCCGCCGTCGGCCCTTTCAAATCTACCACGGTGATATCTGACGGCGCCGGTGAAAGAACCTTTCTCATGTCCGAAGAGTTCGCTTTCGAAAAGTGTTTCCGTAATTGCGCTGCAGTTCACTCCGACAAATTTCCCGTTTTTTCGTCGGCCTATGTGATGTAAAGCCGAGGCAACTCCCTCTTTCCCGGTGCCGGTTTCGCCGTATATTAAAACCGGGGCATCGGAAAAGCCGTACATGCGGATTTTGTTGAAAACCTTGCGCATTCCCTCCGAAACTCCAATCAAATTCTGGAATGTGGCGTATTTAATATCCAGAATTTCTTGACCGGTTTGAATCGGAAGTTCTTGAATATTGATGGAAATAAGGCGCGAACCGTCGGCCGATTTGATCGGTGTCGCATCGAGAAAGACCCGATGCTCTTTTCCCAGATTATCGGTAAGTCGAGTCTGATAGCCTTGAACAGGCTTCTCGGTTTGCGCGACTTGCGAAACCAGTTCAACAATTCCGGGAATGGCCGGCTCAATAGTCGATTGAATCGAAGTTTTCAAAAGATCCCCGGCATCCTTTCCCAGATATTTGGCCAACCAGGAAGGGATTTGCTCCGTTATCAAACCGTTTGCCGAGGCGGAAATCAGCAATTCGGGAGAAAACGGCAAAAACAGATGCTGTGTTATGTTCGGAATTAGATTCATAAAATTTAATCAAGGTAAAAATACAACTCAAAACGCTATTTTACAAGAGGCACGAAAGCTTCAACGAAAAACAACGGTCATCAATAGCGCATATCGATTCATTTCGAATCGACAAACTCAAATATCGTCCACGGATGGCGTAGATACCCGAAATACCCCCGGATGGCGTGCTTTTTCGGGTATATCGTGGGAGTTTTTTCCTTGACTCGTAAAAACTACTCGTTTATTGTGATAATCAAGCTCATGTACATTGGAATTCGAAGATTCTGGATATCGGCTCTATTATTCGAAATGTAAGCAAATATTTACAAAAAAAATTAAACCAAACGACTTGCGTGTGCGTATAGTATTGTAGTTGATGAAAAAATTTTCTTAATCATAGAAGGAGGAGCAATTATGAAGCGTCGATTGTTACTCGGATTGTTGGTAGTCATGGTAATGGCCGGAACATGGTTTTGCTACGCTGATAAAGAAACCAGCGGAACATCGAAAGCAAAAACGACCAGCGTTTCAATGAATCTAACCTTTGGCACGGTAGCAGGTATGATGGAGTCGAATTTCCGGAATTCCCGGGGTGAAGACTCCGACAAAGGAACATTCAACGTTCTCGAAGACGGCATTTATCCGGGGAAAGAAAATACCGTGCTTTACACGAGCAACGCCAAAGCAGCCGGATTAGACAAATTCACCAGTCCTCCCAACATCACATGGACCGTAAAGCGTGAGTCAGCCGACGGCACGGATCTGCTGATGTCGACGGATAATACGAATATGGCGAAAAACGACACGATGTTTCCCGACCCCGGAATTTATAAAGTTGAAAACGACGGCTCGCGTTCGGGCGAAGAGGGCGGCCAAGAAGGCTCCGCTCCCACAGGCGACGGTTCAACTTCCGACTCCGGTTCAGGAGATACTACAGGCGACGGGTCGACTTCCGACTCCGGCTCGGGAGATACTACAGGCGACGGATTGACTTCCGACTCCGGCTCGGGAGATACTACAGGTGATGGGTCGACTTCCGACTCCGGCTCGGGAGCAACACCCGGCGGCAGCGCCCAAACCGTCACAGCAAGCAATCTTTGCACTGTAATAGTCCACGACATAACCGCTCCAAATCTTTTCGCACTTTTTCAGGAGGGCGTCGGAGCAATCGAATTGGCTAAAAGCGAAGAAGATCTGAAAAAACAATTCGAAGATCAACTGACGGAACTCGGGGGCAAAATGGATGTGGAAACAAAACTCACGGGAAACCTCAAGGCAGCCAGTATTCTAGGCGTCGTGGAAACACCTAAAGATGCTCCCATCGACCAAAAAACGGCTGCTGTCGTTCTCATGGGTACCATGTTTGATAAAGACGGTCATCAAATCAATGAAGAAGGAAAAAAAGTAACTGCCAACATCCTTGATAAAGCTCAAGAAACACGAATAATAACCGTAGGAGCCGAATCGGTTTCCGGTGTATTCGTCAGAAGAAATGTTCCGTTCTTGGTTATCGCCAAACAAACGGACAACGATCTTGCCGGCCCCAAGGATGTCACATATACTATCCAAGAAAAAGAAACCGGAAAAGAAGTGGCAAAAACCGATGGCGCATATTTGTTCCGAGTCGCCAATTACCCCCATGAAAATTATCAAGATCAGCCCGAATATGTTTTCGTGGCCAGCAGTATAGATAAAGTCGGCAATAAAACCACCATCAACGTGCCATTGAATATCGTTAACACACAAGCTTCCTTTGAAGCAGGAAAAACGGAGTAACAGTATAATGAAATTCAGTCATCTACTTTTCGTCTCGTTCATCGTCGTTTCTCTTGTAAGTTCCCCCCTCGCCTTCTGCGAAGAAAGCGGGGGGGCGGTTTCTTCCGAGAAACCCTCGCCCAACAGCGACACCCCCTGGCTCGAAGGTGTGGATATTCCCACGGAACCCGCTTTCCCTACGCCGCAATTTTCGGCCGAAATTCAAATGCCTGATGGAACACCGCTTCCGGCAACCATGACCGAGGATATCGGAGTTCTTTTCCAAGTAAAATCCGACATTTTCGACGGTCCCGTCCCGACTTCATGGAAAGGACAAACACTCAATAAAGCCGAATGGGTCGGAAAAGCATCGGTAAATTGGATATTCGTCGATGCGGGAAAGAACAAGAGTCTTCTGGCAGCGAGCTCCGATCCTTTGCCTCTGAATCAGATGAAGGTAACACCTCTAGATCCGTGCAACGGCAAGCTCACCGTTTTTGTCAGTCGAGCAATGCGCTACGAAGAAGAACCCGGCTCATTCAGGAGAATCTATGCCAACGGCGGAACAGCTCACCATACCAAGGTTCTAGACATTACTCCACCGCTATGCGGCCTGGAAATTACACTGGGTGGAAAGCAAAAAGGAAATATCTGGACGATTGAAAATCCTCTCAATCATTACCCCCTGCCTAAAAAAGGAGATATCATAATCGACGGAGAGATCTTTGCCAACCGTACGGAAAAAACCATCTCCGGATTTGACCTTGGTCCCAAACTGATAGCCGATCCCGGAAAACTTACATTGGAAATTCCCGCGAAAACCGAAATCAAATTAAAAGCGCGGGTACAGGATAACGATAAAATTGATGATAAATCGACTCGTTTCGGTATATGCGAATTGAACAACGGAATCGTGAAAGTCATCGGGAAAGAAAACTCTGAAATCATCGACTTAAGCAAACTCGAACTTCCCAAAGAAGTATATTTGTTCATCGAATCAAAGGATTTATCAGGAAACCCAGGTTCGCTTTTCCTCCCAATTAAAATCAAGTAATCTCTGAGTTAAATTCGTTATTTCCTCAACCCCGGGCTTTTGAATCGCCCGGGGTTGGGTTTGAATTAAGGGTTTGAAGCAGAAATGGTTACGAGAAAATAAAAATGGGACAGCACAAAAATTCGTCGAAAAGAAATATGCCCGTTATAGCAAGCGTCGTTTTTTTACACGGTCAAGATTCTTCAAAACCAGGTTTTACGCTGGTGGAAATTCTAATCGGATTCCTTGTCGTCGGCATGCTTCTTTTACCGGTTTTCACCTCTATAAGTCATGCAGTGCGAGAAACAGAACGCTACTATACGGAAGCATTCGCGATTACGCATGCAAAAGGCGTTATGGACACATTCATGTTCCAGATCCCATGGAGATGTCTTCATGAAGGAAATCCATGCAAACTCTGGGATCCAAAAGGGATTGTCGATAAATTTCTGGAATTTTCAGTTCAAAAGCTTTTCGATAACGACAAGGAAGTAGACAAAAAATTCTCCTATTATGCCGATGGTCGCCTTGTCGATCCCAAAGGCTTCATCTACCGTATTCGCGTTAAATGTGTTGATTTGCCGGGTGTGACATTTAGCGCGGATGCGAAACAAATTTTCACCACGGACAAGCTTGTACAAAAGGATGCCGATCAAAAATACAATCTTATGAAAAAAATCATTGTGGAAATACGCTGGTCTCTGGTTAAAAATGAAGATCCTCTATTCTCACAAAATCCCAAGAAGCTATTCCTGGTTGCGATAAAAAGCGACACGGAGCGATAAAATAATGCAAAATCGAAAAGGAATGGTGTTGATTGTTGTTCTATTTTTCGCCTGCACGATCGGAGTCGGCTTGTTTTACCTGATTTCAAGCGGAACTACAATCGCTTTTCAAAACAAGAAAACCGTTCAGCAACTCCAAGCCTATTATCTCGCGCATTCGGCATTACAACACACTGCGCTTTTAATAAGGCTCTTACCACGGGAAGTTTACGCTCAAGCCAAGGGAAAAACCATAAGCGACATTATTGCAAACATCAATTCGGAGGCTCACAATCCGATCCGTCTGATCCCAAATGATTCTCCGCAAACCCGAGAACAATTTGATCTCTTCATCGAAAATCCTCCCGACCCCGAAGCGCCCTATGCGGGAACCTATCAACTGGAAGATTTGGTCCTTGAGGCTACCAACAAAGGAATGACCGGAACTCAAGACAGCTATAAAGTTCAAGTGAAAGCGGTAGTTTATCCCAACATTGACAAGAAGAAAGGCGCAATAACCGAAACTATTGAGGAAGATCTTATCGTTTCAAGGTTTTCAGGAGGCTGAATTCGCCCTATGCGGTCCGACGTGAATAGACGAAAGCATAATCGCGGCTTTACCATTCTCGAAACTCTGGTTGCCGCGATTCTAACCTTGCTTTTATTGGGAGTCGTTTTCAATGTCATGTCTCACGCCCGCAATGAAACGGCTAAAGGCTACTGGCTTCAAGGCGCCATAACCGAATTGCGAAATGGAACACGACTGCTGACTTCTCTTCTCAAGCGTACAAGTTATCCGAGCACGATAGAAGATATCGGCGGCCAAAAGGTCGTAATTTCATACAAGGAATGGCGAGACTACGATGAGGGCGGGCGCCTTCGCAACATGTTGATTAAAAAAGACGATCATGATCTTGATTTAAAGCTTCTGCCGGGAACAATCATCCCCGACTCACAACCGGTTCAGCTTCTGGTTTTCCCGATTTGCATTCCCGAAAAACAGGGTGTGGATGGAAAAATCACCTGGATAGAACTTATTTTAGAGCCGGTACCAAATTTTACGAGTCGTACGGCCTTGGGAAAACTTCGACTAATTGAAAGGGAAGATACTTACAATTCCCGCGGCATGCCGCGCAGAGCGTATGACCTGAAAAAGAAATTTTCGACTTCCCTTCCGGTCAAATCCGATAAAATAATAATACGGGATGTGAGCGAAGTCGAGATCAGCGATTTTTCCGTTGAAGAATTGCGCGGCATCAGCGTCGCCGCCGCTCAAGGAAGCGCCGCCACGGAACATACGAGAAGCAGGTTCATGATATCGATATATATCAAATGCACATGCTTGAAAGATGAAAAGATCACTCTTACCGATCAATGCTCCATCATCAACAACATTGATGTTTCGGAGCTTGCGCTAACCAACTCAATCGAGGTTTTGGCAATCAACGGATCGGGGATATTTCGAACGGCAAAAATCTCCGTTAACGGCAAGAGTATGGTTGTTAGCGCCAATCAAGCCGTGGCCGGAATGTTCGAAGTCTTATCCGTTTTTTCCAACGGAATTAAGGTCCGATTTATTTCCGGATCCAAAATCCGTTCATTTTTTGTAAAATAACCTATATTCACACCCAAGTTAAACCCGCGGCAAATGTGCCAAAAACCGGCAACCGGAAAAGATTAATTTGGCCATGCATAGCCGAATTATCAAGTAAATCAACGAGAAGCAGTCATAAGCTTATAAAATTAAGCTCTCATTGAGTTTATTTGCCTTCTATGTTTTGTCGATGTAAGTAATAGAAATCAGGAAAACGGGATAGCCGCCCGTTTACCTTGGAAAGGGAGGCAAATCATGAGTGAAATCAAAGCGCTTCTTGGTGACAGTCCCGTTGTGACCCAGGCATCCTCCACAACTGAATCGACAACCAATCAATCAAGCGCATCGGAGAGCGAAACTTTTGCCGACAAAATTGCGGCGGCTATCAAATCGGTGACTTCAAATGATACTGCAAAAGCCGACGCTGCTGAAGTCACATCGACCGACACGCAAAATAATCCGATCAGGGACTGGAATGTGGCATTCTCATTTTTCATTCACATGCACAAGACGGCTGGGAATACGGGCACCGAATCTCCCGCTGCTTCTTCCGCAAATGAAGGAACAATAATCCGCGCTTTGCAGATTTCCGAAAACTCTCAGTCCAAAAATACTCAATGGCTGCCGCTAAACTGTTCCCAATCCGCTACGCGAAATCAGACCGATACCACATCCGATCTGGAAGGATATTTAGCCGCAGCCAAATGGGGAATGCGATCGCTAGCCATGAATTTGGGTGCCAAAGTCGATTCCGAATCTTCGTCTTCGATTATTCCATCATTGCAAACAGCCGGACTCAGCAATGCCGCTTACTTAGATCTAGCCATGAGTGAAACTTCTTCCGATATTTTTTCAACTCAAGTGACCAGCTCGCGTCCCTTGCCAAAAAACAGCTTAGGAGCTACTTTAACGCTTATTTCCAACTCATATTCACAGACTAAGACAACACCCGCTGTTGAACAAACCGATTCAAGCTCATCACTAGGCAACGAACTGAAAAACACGCTCGGCATTTTTCTGGATATGATAAGACAGATGATCGATATGAAATCCGCTGAATCCTCAACAACGGAAAAATCGGAATCGGAGGGCGAGAAAATCTCGCCAAAGGCAACGGAATCAGGATCGAGTCTCCCTCCGATAGAATTTGAAACGCCGGAAACTGTTTCCTAAAAAAATTTTGTGGCGGTGAAAAACCCGCCACAAAATTTTTGAGTTTATTTGGATCTTTTCCTTACGAAAAAGGCATGCCATTCGCCTTCGATTTCTTCAGAAAATTTTTCCCAAGGCGATTTCATAAGTATTTTCTTAATTTTCGGAGCGTTGGTCGAATTCACTCCGGAGAAAATCCCAGTTCCGCCGGGTTTTATCCATCGGCTTATGCGATCGAAATTATCGAGTAAAACCGGAGTGGTAATGTTGGCGACGACTCCATCGCAAATTGTCGATGCAGGTAATTGCGCCAAATCGCCGCAAATAACTGTCAATCCGGTTGTTATCCCGTTGAGTGCGGCATTTTTCTTAAGGTTTTCAACGGCGGCACCCTCGATTTCAACTGCCGTGACTCGAACAGCATCTTGCTTCAGGAGATAAAAAGATAGAATTCCGCTTCCCGCACCAAGATCGAGGTATTCCTTCCCTTTAGGCTTGATACGGGACAAGAAGTTCAAACAAAGCCTGGTGGTTTCATGAGTTCCCGTTCCGAAAGCCATTCCGGGATCGATAATTATTGATACTTCATCACGATTCGACGGTTCGCCGGATTCCCAAGGAGGTCTTATGAAGAGGTTCTCCCCAATTTTGTAAGTACGGAAATGATTGCGAAAAACCTTCATCCAATCTTCGTTGTCGGCATAATCCAATTTCTTGATTTCGCAATCCTGCCCATTCTCTCTTATAAGAAATTCACCAATCGCTTGCTCAATGGCAAGAGCATCCTGTTCAACCGTGGAAAAGAGAAAACTTACGACGGTGAATCCTGTGAATGTAAAATCTTCCTCGCCACCGACTGCAACTTCCTGAATACAGGGGCTGGAAAAGCTGCTGACAACAAGCTTTTCCGCAAGACCCAGCAGCGGTTCTTCGAAACAATCGGGAACTTTAACGTCAATACGTCGCAACATTACATCAACCTGTCATCTTCGCCGACCGGCAACATTCGCTTCAATTTGTTTGATTTTAGCCTCCGCTCTTTCAACAAGGCTTTTGTTGCCGCTACCACCTAGGCTTTTCAACTTGCGATAATTACTCAGCGCGGTTTCGTAATCGCCAAGAGCTTCGCATGTTTCTCCCGAACCAAAAATCGCGAACGAATCGTGCTGGTCGTGTTCTTGAAGAACTTTATTAAATGTTTCCAAGGCTTTTTCATGAAGACCGGCTTCAAGAAAAACACGTCCGAGGCTGTTCATGGCATAGATATCTTCCGGCTCATATTTCAGACAGAAGAAAAGATGAAAAATGGCATTTGCATAATCTTTTGCGGCCCGATAGGCTTTTCCGAGATTATAATAAGCATAAGCGTAATCAGGCTGGACCTCAACGGCACTTTTTAAATATGAAATACCGTCATCGATTTTCCCTTGAATGATCAGCAATTTGCCCATATTGTTGAGAGTAAAGGGATCCCGCGGGTCAATAGATATCGCTCGTGAGAATTCGGTCTGAGCTTCAACGAACATGCCTTTGTCCATGAATATGACGCCGAGATTTTTGCTGATTGACAGCTTGTCCGAACCAGATTTCAGCGCCGAGTTGAAGTGCTCCGTGGCTTTCGCCGGCAAATTGGTTTCCAAATAAATTCTGCCGATATAGTAATGAGCTTCGCTATTGTTGACATCAAGCGAAAGAACTTTGTTGAAATGACTCAAAGCATTGTCGAAATCACCGGTTTCAAGACTAATGCGACCGAGCAGAACCATGGTAGTAAGACTCTGAGGATCTTTGCGTAAGATTTCAACAGCAAGTTTTGAAGCCTCTTCGACTTTCCCCAATTCGAACTTGACGGTAGCCAGACTTAATTTGTTGTAAAGATCGTCCGGGGAAACCTTTAACGCCGCTTGCAGGGTTTCAATGCATTTGTCATACTCACCTTTCATGCGATAGGCCAAAGCAAGCGAGTTTCTGGCATATTTATCCTTGGGATCGATGGTTATGGTATTTTCAAGGGTTTCGATTGCTTTATCGACGTCTCCTTGTTCGAGATAAGTATTTCCAAGGAGGTAATTCGTATAAAGGTCTTCTTGTTTTAGTTTTAATGAACGCTCCAACAGATCCATGGCTTTGGCGAATTCGCCTTTTTCCTTAAGGATAAGCGCCATTTTATTAATCGTATAAATATCATTCGGTTTAAGTTTTAAGGCTTCCTCGAAATATTCAAGAGCTTCTTCGTATCTTCTATCTTTTAATGATTCATTGCCCTTGCTGTATGCTTCCTGGAAATCCATATGTTGCCTCCTACTTAACCGCTTCCATTTCGGAAAAAAAGCTTCGTCATCGAAGCAATAACGATCGCTTCTTGGAAATTTAGCATGAAACAGATTCCATGTGAATTACGCACTCTGATGGAAATATTTTATCGTATTTATTGCACTTCATTACTCTCACGTTTTCCCGCGAAGGGTCTCGATTCGTTCCTTCATCAAACGATTCATAACAGTGGGATCGGCTTTCCCTTTCATTTTCCTCATTGCTTGCCCGATCAGAAACGCCATTATCTTATCTTTCCCGCTTAAAAATTGTTGCACTTGCTCAGGAAATTCTGAAATCACCTCGTCTATCGTTTTCATGATCGCGGTGGAATCACTCACGATACCTAATCCGCGAGACAGCATTATCGTCGAGGCATCTTCAGAACTGGTCAACATGGTTTCAAATACTTGCCTCCCCATCGAAGACGACAATTTGCCGTCTGCTACAAGTTTTATAAGCCCCGATAATCTGGACGGGGTAATTGGAAAAGTATTTATCGCTCCACCGGTTTTAAGAACCCGCAAAACATCTCCCATAACCCAATTGGCGGCTTGCTTGCCGTCTCCGCATGCTTTCGCGGTTTGTTCATAAAATTCCGCGACGGCTTTTTCCGAGCAAATGACATCGCAATCATTGTCACTGATCTTGAATTCACGGCAAATTCGCTCTTTTTTATTTCTAGGAAGTTCCTCCATTGTTCGCCGAACTTTTTCGATCCACTCGTCGTCGACTCTGAGGGGGGGAAGATCCGGATCGGGAAAATATCGGTAATCATGAGCTTCCTCTTTTGTACGCATCAGAAAACTTTCATTTTTATTCTCGTCCCATCCTCGAGTTTCTTGCGATATTTTCTCGCCTTCGTTAAGAATTTTCGACTGGCGCGCGAATTCAAATTCGATCCCCTTTCTTGCCGCCTTAAAGGAATTTATGTTCTTAAGCTCAACTTTGACGCCAAGTTCGGGCGAATTTTTCGGCCTGATTGAAATATTCGGCTCGCATCTAAGCGAACCTTCTTCCATATTTCCATCACAAACATCAAGGTAACGAAATATTTGCCGCAGTTGAGTCAAGAAATCGTAAACTTCCTCGACGGAACGAAAGTCGGGTTCGGTAACGATTTCCATTAAAGGTGTCCCGGCGCGGTTGAAATCGACAAGCGAACCGTCTTTAATACCTTCGTGCATGAGCTTGCCCGCATCTTCCTCTATGTGAATACGCCTCAGACGTATTTTCTTGAGTTTTTTATCCGCATCAGTCACTTCTAAAAATCCGCCCGAGCAAATCGGCAGTTCAAACTGACTTATCTGGTAACCCTTCGGAAGATCCGGGTAAAAATAATTTTTTCTGGCAAATTGCGAAAGCGGATCTATCGAACAATTTAAAGCCAAACCCGCTTTGATTATTTTTTCGACAACTGCGGTGTTTAAAACCGGCAAGACACCAGGATGGCCAAGACAGACTTCGCACGTGTTGGCATTGGGTGCATCGCCGAATCGATTCAAGCAACCGCAGAACAACTTTGTCTTGGTTCTCAACTGAGCGTGTATTTCCATTCCGACCACGAGTTCGAATTCCACTGTAATTAATTCTCCTTTAAAAGCGACGGAATTATTTGATGGTGTCCCGTCGCATCAAGGTAAGCCTTAGACAGGGAAAGAAGTCTTCTTTCGCTAAACTGCGGCCCCATGAATTGAACGCCGGCGGGCAAATCGTCTATTTTTCCGCAGGGTATCGAAATCGCGGGAATTCCGGCGAGATTGACGCCGATGGTACAAATATCGGAGAGATACATTTCCAGGGGATTTTGGGTCTTTTCTCCGATTTTAAAAGCGGTTGTCGGCGTAGTGGGAGTAACCAAGAAATCATATTTCCGGAAAGCTTCCGTCAGCTCGTTTTTAATTAAACGTCTGACCTTCATTGCTTTCAAATAATAAGCATCGTAATAACCGGCGCTTAAAACAAAGGTTCCCAATAGGATACGACGTTTGACCTCTGCTCCAAAACCGGCTCCGCGAGTATTTTCATATTGCTGAATAATGTTTTCACCCGGCACTCTCAGACCATAGCGAATCGCATCGTATCTGGCCAAATTGGAACTTGCTTCGGCGGGAGCGATAATATAATAGCTGGGAAGCGAACAAGAAATATATCGAAGGGAAAACTCTTCAACGATCGCGCCCAATGCCTCAAGATCTTTCAATACTTGGTATACGGACTCCCGCATATCGGGATTGATGCCTTCATTGAAAAATTCTTTCGGAACACCTATTTTCAGTCCCTTAACATTTGTCTTGAAATTATCGAGGTACTTCGTTCCAAGAGGGTCATCCAACGAAGTGGAGTCTCTTTTCTCTCGAAAGGAAATAGCTTCCAGGCACATCGCCAGATCTTCCACGCTTCGACCCATTGGTCCGATTTGGTCAAGAGAACTGGCATAGGCGATCAAGCCGTAGCGTGAAACAAGACCATAGGTGCATTTCAATCCGAGAATTCCCGTAAACGCCGCAGGTTGCCTGATGGAACCTCCGGTATCCGAACCCAACGCCGTGGGAACCATCCGCGACGCTACAGCCGCCGCTGACCCGCCGGAACTTCCGCCCGGAACCCGTTCGAGATCCCAAGGGTTGAGAGTCGGGCCAAAAGCCGAATTCTCGGTTGAACTGCCCATGGCGAATTCATCCATATTGGTTTTTCCGATTATCAACGCGCCTTGATTTTTCAACGAGGATATTACCGAAGCGTCATAAACAGGTTTATATCCTTCGAGAATCCGCGAACCACAGGTTGTTGGAATACCACGAATTGAAATATTGTCCTTGACTGCTATTGGAATGCCGAACATCGGATTGTGCTCAAACCGTTGCGCTTGTGATTCCAGATCGCGCGCACGATTCAGAATCTCGTCCGCATCGAAATATAAAAAAGCCTTGATCTTCGGCGACAATTTTTCAACTTGCGCGACAACGGCTTTCGCGATATCCGTTACCGAAAAAGCTCGATTTTTGTAACCTTCTCGGATTTCATACGCGGTTAAATGACAAAGATTTTTCATTTAGTCTTCACCGTCTCCGATAACTTTAGGAACGAAAAACATCCCTTCCTTTTGGGAAGGAGCGAGCCGCAAGCGCTCTTGGGGATCCGTGGGCGGCAAGGGTTCGTCGGCTCGAAGAACCGTGTCCGCGTGCGATGCGCCAACACCCCCGGATGGTGAGCTTTTTCGGGTATATCGCCCAGGGATGGCGTAGATACCCGAAATACGCCTGGAGGGCGTGCTTTTTCGGGTATATCGCCCAGGAATGGCGTAGATACCCGAAATGCGCCCGGATGGCGCGGGTTTTCGGGTATAACCGTCAATTTCGGCCGTATCGATTTGGTTTAAGGCTTCAACATAACGGATTATTTCTTCAAGTTGAGGAAGGATCGTTTTAACTTCATCCCCATCGATTTTCAACCGCGCCAACTTGGCGATTTTTTCCACGTCAAACATTCATATCGCTCCTGACAAGTGAATAATAAATCGACTTTACCGATATCTTTGGAAAAAATAGAATTCCAACGTTTGCACTCATCATGATGTAAGGTTTTATATATCGATTTCAAGATCCGCTTTTAAAGACGTTAAGGAAGCCACCACCTGGCGACGAACACCAATATCCTTGTCGGATAGCGCGGCAATCAAAGGCTCGACTCCTTGAGCCATGCCAAGCTTTCCCAATGCATAAGCGGCGGAAGCCCGCATATTTTTATCGGAGTCTTTCATCATACGGGAAAGCAACTCAAACACCTTGAGATCACCATATTTTCCCAAAGCAATCAGGATGTTCGCCTTTACGCGATTGTCCTGTTCGTCAACGAGAAGGTTTAAAAACTCGTAAACCTTTTTGCCGCCGATGGCTTCCAATGCCTCTACCGCGTTGGCCTTAACACGGCGATCATTTGTTCTAAGTTTTTCGGTAAGAATGGGAATATGGCTCTCATTACCGACTTTCCCCAACACCGCTATGGTTTTCGAAAGAACTTTGGGGTCCGATTCCTCACTCATTGCCTTGACAATAAAATCCAGAATTCCGGACGGACGCAATCTTTCAAGAACATCCATGATGTAATATCTTATTGAAGGCTCGGGATCTGAATACCATTGTTTCAAATACTCCGCCTGATCGGGCGACCCTTGTCCTTTTAAAATTTTCAAGATCATCGTCTTCGTCCATGTTGACGCTTCCGGGAATGCCTTGATTAAAGCTTCGGAATTCCGGAAGCCGTGGAATACATAGGCTCGTATTCTTCCTTGCTCGTTCATTACGACTTCGAGTTCATCAAGATTGGAAATGTCTTTCAGCAAAAACGAAGTTTCCTCGCTGATTATAATCTCATCTTGATCTTGAACTTGCGAAAAGGCTTTGAAATCAAGCATGCCTTCTCCAAGATATGCCATCACCTGGCCTTGATCGTCGATAACACCGTGAATGACTTCAAGCGCATGAAGAGTTATCCTCGGCGAAAAAGGCGATTCGGTTCGCTTCATAAAAGCTTTATTCAACATTTGCGCGGAGTTGACCGCCTGCATGATGGCTTCTTGGCGATTATGATGCGTATGTAACGCCAGAATACCGGAAAGATGTATCTGAACTTGGCAGTTGGCACCACTGCTGCAGATTTGACGCACCGTTTGGTAAAGCTCCCGAACGTTGGCGAAAATTTGGGCGCAATTAAGTCGATTTATGGCTTCCGTTAAACCGTTGAAATAAATAAAGACACAGACGGAAAAAACCTTTTCTCCGCATTTATCCTCGGTAGTCAATACCTTCAAGGTTTTCTCAACTATGCTTTTGCTGACGTAATTTTGGAGTCCTTTTCCGAGCAGGTCCCTTTCCTTGAGACTCATCAACATGAAGTTGAAAGCCTGCGCCATCTGGCCGAACTCATCGTTTCTATCGATAAAAACCTGCTGTCTTAAATCGCCCGCGGTCACCTGCTCCATGGCTCTCATGAATACCGACGCTTCCTTGGCGATTCGCCGCGATAGAAGATGGACCAAAAACAAGGCAAGCACCAATGCGGTTAGAAAAGTCAGTATCAGTCGATTCCGTAAAACGCCGAGCGGACCGTAGCCGGTCGCATTTCTCAAACCAAGTCTGAGAGTTCCGAGGCGGTGAAGACCCTCGATAAGAGGAACAAGGATTTCATACTGCTCATCATCGCCGGTTTTAAACATGGTCGGGTTTTCCGAATTCAAGCTTTTTCCATAGTTTCTGTCTGGAGAAAAAATCGCTCCTTTTTGCGTCGGGTCGGAATGATAAAGATATTGCTCATCTTTGGCGACGCTCATGAATAAATAATTTTCATCCCTCTCCAAGAGCCCCTGTAAATCTTTTAATTCACCTTCGTCTCCGGTAACAAGAAAACGTTTGGCGGATTGTCCTACGACTTTGGCAACGGTCATGCCGTGCTGCACGAAATTTTGTCGCCAATGTCTTTCATACCATTCTTGAAGAATGAAACGATTGGAAAGAAACAGGAAAAGAATAAGCACGCCGGTTCCGCCCATCCATGTGTTTTGGAGATTCGAAGCATTGCGGCGTCTGATCACCCAATAAGTAAGGAAACCGACTAAAAGAGTCGAGAAAAACAGAACATTGCGAAACCTGACTTCGCGAAGTTTGTCTTCTTCTTCCACGCGAAAGAAGCCTACGCGCAAAACCAGCTTTTTACCAGCCTCCGTAACAAGAGGCATGGCCGTTTCAACCAACGGAACGGTATTGGAAGGATCGAGAAATGAAGTTAATATCAAATGCGTGGATTCTATCGAGGCACTTTCAACCTTGTCGTTGATTGCTCCGACCGATATTTGCGGGTTTTCCGCTTTCGCGACTATCTCTCCGGAGGTTTGTTGAACCACCGTATAGGCTACGGCTTCTTCGGACAGGAGGTTTGAAAGTCGCGGAGTCAGATCGGAACGCCGATTAAGCAAATCGGCGATTTCCCTAGACAACAATTTCGTAAGAACGACTCGGCGATTAAGAAAACGCGTTTGAACCTCTTCAAGATCGGCAGCCGTGAAATAATAAGCAAAGCTGGACAGCGTAAGGAGTATGATGCCGATAAAAACCCGTTCGAAAAACCGTGTGTGAGATGAAAACTGCATGTTTAAGGTGTTACCGATAGTGAAGTTCGCCGATTCATCATTTTTACGAAAGCCTCGGCGATATCCGGATCGAATTGCGATCCTTTGCAATGAGCGATCTCAGCCAAAGCCGACGAAATATCCATCGCCTTACGATAAGGGCGATCGGATGTCATGGCGTCGAAAGTATCGGCGATTGCGATTATTCTGGCGCACAATGGTATATTCTCGCCTTTGAGACCCATGGGATATCCGCGCCCGTCATAGCGTTCATGATGATGGAGTATCATGGGGATTACCGCGCTCAAAAATTCCACTTTGGTAAGAATACGAATACCAAGATCTGGATGTGATTTGATGACTTCGAACTCATCGTTGGTCAGCCTCCCTGGCTTATTTAATATGTTTTCGGGAATGCCGATTTTTCCGATGTCGTGCAGCATTCCGGCCAAACGAATATCTTCCAATTCGGATTTTGTAAGTGCAACTTCCTTCCCGAGATCCACGGATAATTCGGTCACGCGTTTGGAATGCCCGTGGGTATAGCTGTCTTTGGCATCAATAGCAGATGTTAAAGCAGATAAAGTGTCGATGTACGCTTGTTGCAGGTTTTTAAAAAGATCGGCATTTTGGATAACAAAAGCAATTTGACTGCTTAGTATTTTCAGAAGATCCAGGTCTTCAGGGGTATATGGGTCACGACCGTATTTGTTGGCAACTTGAATAACGCCCAGGAATCTTTCTCTAGGTTTCATGGGCAACGTAATTGTGTCCCGCAACACACTGTTTGCGATTTTCCCGGCTTCAGTATCGGCAAATTCGCTTTGTGAAAGATTATCGATGATAACAGGTTTTTGCTGCCGGCAAATGGAGCGTATCAATGGGGAAAACTCGGCTTCCTCGGAAACGAAACTTCCTTCCCCTGTGCTGTTTTGTACGCGAAAGAAATAGGGTTTTTCCTCTCCAATCCGCAACAGAAATATACACGCAATTTCGCTGACCGTACCATCGCGGGCAACTGAGAGGAACTTATCCACCAGTACGCCTAAATCAATATTGGAAACAATTTCCTTTCCAAGGATAAAGACATTGCTCAAAACCAGCAGCCGTTTGAACATTTTTTCATAGAGAATGGCACTTTCCAAGGATGAAGCCGCTTGTTTTGCAAGCACCGGAAGGATCTCGCAAACATTTTCAGGAGCTTCGGAATTCAGCTTTAAACCGATGATTCCCATCATACGATGACGTCGAATCAAAGGCAGCAAAATGAATTCATCGATTGTAATCAGTTCACTTTCGGATTCCTGCCATTTTTGATATTCAAGGCGAAATTTCGCCCTGATCCGATCCATTTTTTCTTCCAAAATCAAGTTGCTGATTCGAACATCCATTTCCGATGGATCGGCTCTTGGAAGCGCAAAGAAAGATGAATCCGCATGGCAGAGAATAAGGGCTTTTTTTAAAATGGCTTTAAGAAGGGAATCAAGTTCGATGAAAAATCCCGTTTCATCCAGCATCAACAACTCCTGGATTTGGGTTTTCAACAGTTGATTTTCCCTGAAAATGCCGTCTTGGGCTGCGCTGTTCTTTGGTAAAAACCAGGATGAATTAAACATAATGATTTTTCATTTTATCATTCTCTCACTGGAATAACAACGTAAGGCCTTGTATAAATAACTGTAACAAATTTCGTTCATCGACCGGCCATAAGAGCCTGTAAGAAAACAACTATTTGTAACATTTTAGCGGTTTGCGAAATGTCAGGTCTAAATTGGCTTCTGATCAGTGTTTTGCTCAAAACCATATAAATTTGCTCAAATTGCCTCACAATCGATATCTCCAGTGTTTTTTTTCAAAACGCTAAAATGTTACAACTATTTGTAATGGTTATTTTCTAACAGGCTCTAAGTGGCTACACATAGCCTATTCTCTTTTAATTCTGCCGTCGGTTTTCAAAATAATGGATTCTGAAGAGTTATTTGTTTTGAGATAATCACGGATAGCCTCTCTTTGAAGAGGTCCGAACTGAATATTCCGTCCCTTTCTAAAAACTCCGTATCCGTCTCCGCCTTCGGCCAAAAAACTGTTCGTTGAAACCCGATAGCTCTGAGTTGCAACTATCGGCAAGCCTCCAACCTTGACTTCCTTAAGCTCGAAATCCTTTATATCGCGATTGGCAAAAACGTAGGAACAACTGGAAACCTGTAACAATCCTCTTTCCAAAGAAGCCGATATGGTTAATAGTTCCAGGATATCTTGCCCTGAAAGGGTCATTGAAACAATCTGATTATTGAAGGGAAGTACATCGAACAAATCTCCGAGCGTGAAAGAACCTTTTCGTATATTGGCCTGAATTCCACCACTGTTTTGAAAACCCATATCCGCTTTAAAATAATCCCGTACTATTTCCGCGAGAAAATCGCCGATGGCGCATTCTTGCTCAAATTGTCGCTCATAGTCTTCAGCAAAATCGGCAATCTTTTCGGCCTTGATTTCCTCTATATCCCCTGAATTGCGCTTCAAAAGGCCTTCAATAATAGAATCAGGTTGAAGCTGGTCACAAAATATCGGAATTCTCCGTCCGGAATAAGCCAGAATTTTCATGGGTGGAGGAGAAAGTTCAATATCGAGAAGCTCCAATTCTTTGCCTTGGTTGTAGCCGCTCACGGTTTTTATCAATACGCCGTCGCGCATAATCGGAGCCGGGGGTTCGACGTTGAAGTCAATTAGAGTAAAAACGTCGGGTTTGGCTTCGACAATTTGATTCCAATCTTCCGGGGTTAGGCGATCTTGGTCATACAAAGAAAGCAGAATTATCAAATCGGCTCCTTTTTCACGCAATCCTTTTACTTGGGAATTAAGCTCCAACCCCGGCGGAATAAAGCGAAGTCCGGCAACATTTCCCTGCGCCGTTAGAGTCGGGGTATTCGGCGGAGATAAGCCCAACAAACCGATTTTCAGCCCCTTGGCAACGTTAAAGATCTTTCCCGGAATTAAATAAGATGGCGGCAAAACCGCACCGTCTTCAAGAATATTCGATGAAAGAAAAGGAAATTTCGCAAGCTTCGATAGTTCGTTTAATCGCTCTTTACCGAAAGTAAATTCAATATTTCCGACCAACATGGCCTCGATTTTCAAGGCATTCAATACATCTATAACTGCGCTACCGCGCGAAAAATAGGCATCAGCCGTACCGGAAATTTCGCTTCCGACGGAGAAAAAATTGTATGGTTCTCCGGAAAAAGAAGCTACTACCTGTTGCAATTGTGCTTCGGCATAAGCGGCTCCACCCATCTGCTTTCCCCTATATGGGGCGAATTTGGCAAAGTAGGGCTTGATATAACCCTTGGAAAGACCTGTTAAAACCAAGTGATATCTGATGTTACCGTTAGGTTTAAAAACAAAAAAAAGAACTCCGGCCCAAATGAGGACCGATAATATCAAAAAGATCAGACCGAATTTTTTGCTCGCATTTTCCATTAATCGAGAATTCTATTATTTCGTGGCCATATAATCAACTTATTCAATTAAAAAAAGCAATGAAACGCATAAAAGCTAACCAAGTTGGGGCAAGAAAAAAACGCGGAGACGCCGAGGCGCAGAGAATGGCTATTAGAGGTGTTTTCTTCGCGTCTCTGCGCCTGGTGAAAAATTCCCTTTGATTTTTTCGTTGGCTAGCTTTGATACGAATCATTGAAAAAAAACGCGCCCCGGAAATATTCCGAGGCGCTGGCTGAATTTCTTTTAGAGCCTGTTAGAAAATAGCCATTACAAACAGTCGTTTTCTTACAGGCTCTTATGGCCGGTCGATGAACGAAATTTGTTACAGTTATTTATTAACAAGGCTTTACCGCTAGAACTTATTCATTTCCTTAAGTCTTGCTTTAAAATCACTTGCGCCGTTGCCACGAGCTGCATTGTGGCGTATGTTGGATTTCACGGCATCGATAACATCGCGAATGGATTCCCTATCGGCTTTAGATAGATTTTTCAGATTGCGATTGAACGCCGAATAATACACACCGCTCTTCCCGTTATTCTGATCGAGATCATTTATAATCACTTTGGTCAACAGCTTGGCATCAGTCTCTCGGTCGTAAGAAAGGGTCTGATAATCAGCCGCAATTGCGAACGCTTCTTTTTGCTTATTTTTCTTGGCATCGACGGCTTGGTGTTTCACTTGATCCATGTCGTCGCCAAGTGAAACGAGATCATTCATCAAATTACCCAATGTGCGTTTATGCTCAGCTTGTCCTTCTTGCCCTTGGTCGCCTTGGCCACCCTGATCGCTGGTTTGACCCGAAGGATCAGAGGTAGACGAAGCCGTGGGTTCAACCGAAGGCTCGGATGGATTCACAGATGCTGTGGAAGTAGCGGGCGGTTGAGCCGGATTTTCACCTTGCCCCGGATTTTCGCCTTGCCCGGGATTTTCACCTTGCCCGGGATTTTCACCTTGGCCAGGATTTTCGCCCTGACCGGGATTTTCACCCTTGGTCGGATTGCCGCTCTGTCCGGGATTGCTACCCTGACCAGGGTTGCCTTGGCCGGGATTGCCTTGTCCAGTATTGCCGTGTTTGATGAAGCGCCAATGGCCCTTAACGTGTTTTCCATTTTTATCATAATGGCCGCAAACCCAAACCTTATTTTTCTTTCCGGTTACGGCATGTTTAACGCCAACACCGGTGTCCATAACGCCATTGACGATATGATCAGCAACGTGACGAATTGCATGTCCGATTTGGTGAAAGAACCCTATTTTCTTTGGCTTCTTCTTTCCGGGCTTCCCGGCTTGGGCATCAACCGAGAGAAGAAGTCCTAGAAAGGTTAAAACTAATACCATCTTTGAAAGAAACTTTGAATTCATCGGAATCCTCCAATTTTATAAATTACCGATACCTTAATTTGGTTAAATTAGAACGCAATTAATGTACCAAACAACAAAACATCTCTATTTAGCATTTTGATAAACAACATATGATTATTTTGCAGGATTTTCAGCATCTTGTCAATGGAAATTCGTCACATACACCAAAAGAAGAAGCGAAAAAAGAGTTGTCAAGAGAAAAGATTCGCTATATACTCCACTTTCTATAGTTGAACATATCGGACTAGACAACACCCGAAGGGAACAATATGCCTGACACGACAAAGACGAAGCTGTTGCTGATTTCTCTTCGGGACCCATTCCTTGACAATGACCGGGTTATGCCTCCGCTTGGAATTATGTCTTTACATGCGTATGCGCTCCAGAACGGTATAGATTCCACGATTGAAAATAACTTTGACATTAATGGCATAGAAAAATATCATGAATTTACTCATTTCGGCATTTCCTGCATGACCCCGGAGAAGAAGGATGCTTATGCCATTCTTCACTCCGTCAAAAAGATATTCCCGAAGAAAATAGTTATCATAGGCGGGCCGCACGCAAGACATTACCCTGATGATTGCCTAAAAGAGCCCTTTGATTATGTGGTAACCGGTGACGGTGAAATTGCTCTGATGTCTATTCTGAGTGGTGCACAAGGTCTAACCCGGGTTTTAGACATGCCGATTTCTCAGGAAGAGATGAATAAAATGCCCCTGCCGTATCGAGAACCGAGATTTTTGAACCAATACAACTACTACATTCAGGGAATAAAGGCGACTACAGTGCTGACCGGGAAGGGGTGTCCGATGTCCTGCCGTTTTTGCGAGGATGCAAGAACCAAGGTTCGTTTATATACCTCTGAAAATGTAGGAAGGCAGATAGTTCAGGCAAAAGAAGCGGGTTATAAAGGAATTATGTTTTTTGACGATATATTCACCGTATCAATAAAAAGAGTTTCAGAGCTTGCCGGAGAAATAGCAAAACACAATGTAATTTATCGATGTTTCGGACATGCCACAAGCATGAGCGATGACATGGCAAAATCATTAGCCGATTCAGGATGTATTGAAACCGGCTTTGGAGCAGAATCCGGTTCTCAAAAAATATTGAATATCGTCAACAAAAAAACCACCGTTGCACAAAATTATAAATTCGTTGAAATATGTAATAGACATCTGATAAAGGTTAAAGCTTTCATTGTAGTAGGTTTGCCCGGAGAAAATTGGGAAACAATCGAAGAAACACAAAGATTTTTGGATTTTCTCACATCCAAACGATTTGTGAACAGCTTAGGTAAAGAAGTATCCAATGATTTTGATGCTACAATCTATTTCCCGTATAAGGGAACGCAAATCCGCGATAGTATAGACCAGAAAAAAAATGAATTTGACCTTTGTTTTACAAACGATCCCGACTCTTTCAACGGATTTTATAAAGGAAAGGACGGAGAAGCCGAGACAACCATCAGAACAAGCGCGTTATCGAGCAATGATATAAAAACCATTCAAAAAGATCTACTTTTAAAATTTAAAAAGAATGTAATCTGCTGAAAAATAATGAAGCCACTTACAACTCCTGTATTGTTCATGATTTTCAACCGGCCCGATACTACGCAAAGAGTATTTGATGAGATAAGAAAAGCAAGACCGTCAAAGCTTTTTGTTGCGGCAGACGGACCACGGGAAGGAAAAACCGTGGAATCCGAAATGTGTCGGCAAACACGAAAAATTATAGAACAGGTGGATTGGGAATGCCAAGTGCATACCCTTTTTCGAGATAAAAACTTGGGATGCAAAGTTGCTTGTAGTGGTGCGGTGAATTGGTTTTTCGAAAATGAAGAGGAAGGCATTATTCTTGAAGACGACACACTGCCAGATCAAAGCTTCTTCCGGTTCTGCCAGGAGTTGCTGGAATATTACCGTCAAGATAAAAGGATAATGCACATAAGCGGTGATAATTTGCATGACGGAGTAATAAGAAACGATGGAAACTATTATTTTTCGGCTTACAATCATATGTGGGGATGGGCAACCTGGAGGCGGGCTTGGGCGTATTACGACGTAAAGATGAAAATGTGGCCCAAGTTTCTGGAACAAAACCAAATTGCCAACATATTCGAAGTCAGGTCAACCCAGCAATATTGGCTGAAGTGTTTCCAGGCAACCTATGAAGGTAAAATAGACACATGGGATTATCAGTGGTTGCTTGCTATCTGGAGTCAAAACGGCCTTACTATTTTACCTAGCGTAAACCTTGTTTCAAACACAGGATTTGGAGCAGGCGCAACACACACCACCAGTAAAAACGACAAGTTAGCCAACATGCAAACCGGGAGTGTGGGTAAAATTATTCATCCTTCTTTCGTCATCATGAACAAAGCGGCCGACACCGTTGTGGCCCGGAACTATTTCCCCCCTTCATTCTGGACTCGAGTTATCAACCGATTGCGACGGATTTTTTCACAAGATAGAAAATGTGCATGAGTGTTTCGATGAAATGTCGAGTCTGTCAAAATACTTGTCATTTACAGTTTTCACATGAAGTTCTCAAAAAATATAATGTCTCTTACTTTTTTTGCGAGACATGCGGTTTTATGCAAACCGAAACCCCATATTGGTTGGATGAAGCCTACAGCAACGCTATTGCAATCTCTGATACGGGATTAGTCCATAGGAATCTAGTTATTTCAAAAGTTTTATCAGTTTTTCTATTTTTTTCCTTTGGCACTAAAGCGGCTTATCTTGATATGGCTGGTGGTTACGGCCTTTTGACTAGACTTATGCGCGACATTGGATTTAATTTTTTTTGGCAGGATAAATTCTGCCGGAATTTAATGGCCCAAGGTTTTGAAGCCGCCAAAAGGCAAAAGTTCGCCGCCGTAACAGCTTTTGAAATGTTAGAGCACATCCCTAACCCAATTTCAACACTTCAGGAAATTTTTTGGCAGACCGGCACGAGAAATTTGGTATTTTCAACGGAACTTTTTGGCGGCCCCCCACCTGAACCAAGTGCCTGGTGGTACTATTCTTTTGAAACCGGTCAGCACATTTCTTTTTTTCAAAAACGAACATTGAAGTTTATTGCGAATCAATTGAAGTTGAATTTTCTTTCAAACGGTTCAATTCACATGTTTACGGAGAGAAAATTGAGTGGGAAGCTTTTTCAAATATTGACCAATTACAGGTGTGCCACATTGCTTGGTTGGGTGCCGAAATTATTTTTGTCATCAAAAGTGATGGAAGATCATAATTCGATTCTTGAAAAACTCAATGAAAACCGTCTTTGATTTAGTCTAAATGAAATTTTTCCTTTAAAATTCAGCATTAAACGTGCAAATGATAGGAAATGATAGGGTGAAATAATGGAAGATGTACATCAAATTATCTTGATAAATCCGAATTGTTCGTATTCGATAGGTTTGCTATCCATCGGAACATATCTCAGATCCCTTGGATACAAAATCTATCTATTGGACGGAGACTCCGATGAAATTATCAGGAATGCCATCGCACTGAATATTTCCAAACCGTTGTTCATAGGAGTTTCAGCCACTACAGACGCAGTAGAGAAAGCCTATGAAATCTGCCATGCCCTGAAACCCCGATTTCCCTTAACACGGTTCATCATCGGCGGATACCACGCCACTGCTGAACCCGAGCGGACACTCAATGAAAGTCAATTTGACATCGCTGTTGTCGGAGAAGGTGAACTGACAGTTCGCGAGGTTGCTCAAAAGCTCGAAAGAGGAGAGTTTCCGACAAAATGTGATGGAACATTCGAAAAACATGATGGAAAAATAATCGCGAATCCCCGCAGGTTTTTGATGAAAGACCTGAAGGAAATTCCAATGTATGATTTTTCGCTTTTGCGAAAACCAATGATCCATTATTTCTGCGACGCTATCAAGGACAACAAGGGGTATTCGCTGACCGGCGGAAGAGGGCTTTTTTTTCTCTCCTCCCGAGGCTGTCCGTTTGACTGTGTTTTTTGCGGCTCGATTTCGATTTGGCAGAGAAAACTGCGATTCTATGAAATAGACATCATCATCAAACAGATCGAAAATTTAATCAACAATTTCCGGATGGATTCCACGACTTTTCTTGACGATGAACTAGTGACCAATAAGGCTTTCTTTTCTGCATTCTGTGACGCACTGATTTCGAAAGGAATCAGTAAAAAATTAATGTGGGAATGCCACGCTAGGGCAAAATCGATCACTTCCGAAACGGCCAAAAAGCTTAAAGAAGCAGGCTGTCTGCTGGTTAGAATGGGAATCGAAACCGGTTCGGAAAAAACTCTTCATTTCCTGAAGGGAAAACAAGCCTTGCTACAGGATAGCTGGAATGCGGTCAGCATCTGTAAAGAAAATGGGCTTCGAACCTTTGGAAGCTTCATTATCGGAAGTCCTGACGAAAACATTGATGATCTTCTCCAAACCATAAATTTCATCGTGAAAAGCGGGATCGATTCCGTGGGCGTGTGGGTTGCCGTTCCCTATCCCGGAACTCAACTATATACGATCTGCAAGGAGAGAGGCTTTCTACGCGAAGGCATCACCTGGAAGGATTACAGGGTGGAGACGAACGACAAAATCCCCTTGCCAATTATTAGGAGTGCACATTTCACAAGTCAACAGCTCTACGATATCGCGAAATATATCAACAGCTACATCGTTAAACCATTGAATTGGGGTTTCCCGATTCCAAAAAGGAATTATTCAAAGGACTTGGAAAAGGTTCTGAAGGGAAACTTCAACATGAACCATGGCATTTTGCGCTTCATTGTTTACGAAAAACTCATGAAAATTGGACGAAAACTGAGAAGGGACATTCGCGGAATCTCGGAAAACCCCGCCGAAATAATAGATTTCGTGAAGCGGTTGCCGCTTAAGGTTTCAAGATTATTTTCCCTTCTCCAAAACCGGTAAGGCTTTCTCGGATTACCGGTGTCTGGTCCGAACGCGAACGGTTGAGCGCCGGGATTCTTTTTGTCATCAAAAGTGATGGAAGATCATAATTTGATTCTTGGAAAACCCAATGAAAATCGTCTTTGATTCACAGATTTTTGGTTGGCAGCAATATGGTGGAATATCCCGATATTTTTCCGAACTTGCCGATTATTTTGCCCATTCAACAAAGGAAAAGGTTAAGATTTTTTCCCCGTTTTATGTCAATGAATACATTTCTGCCGTCACGAATCACCCATTTGGTATCAAAGTTCCCAATTGGCCGCGATTTTATATATTCTACAGATGGGCTAATTTTCTTTTGGGAAAATTGACCGTTCGTAACTTACGAGATGTGGACATTTTCCATGAAACATATTATTCCTTTTCCGATATATGCCCTCCATCGGCCAAACGAGTTATTACGGTTCTGGATATGACTCACGAAAAATTTATGGAGTTCTTCGCAAAAAATAATCCGACTTCCTTGAACAAGGCTTATGCAGTTCATAGAGCAGACCACATCATTTGTATTTCCGAAAATACGCGGCAGGATTTGATCACTCTCCTTGGCGTTCCAAAAGAAAAAACATCCGTCGTTTACTTGGGCTGGTCTCTGAATAGCCATAATGACGCGAATACCTTTCAGCCGCCTCGGAAGCCTTTTGTTCTCTTTGTCGGACAACGGCCTGGTTACAAGAATTTCCAAAGACTTCTGAAGGTTTTCGCTCATTCGAAAATTTTAAAAAAGGATTTTTCCTTGGTTTGTTTTGGGGGTGGTCGATTTTCTGAGGAGGAAAAGCGGGACATTGAATCTCTTAGGCTATCATTGTATGATGTCATTCAGATTTCAGGTGATGATAACCTTCTTGGAAAACTATACTCCCGGGCGGCGGTGTTTGTTTATCCATCTCTCTATGAGGGCTTTGGTATCCCTCTGCTTGAAGCAATGGCATTCGACTGTCCGGTTGCTTGTTCCAATACCAGCTCATTCCCGGAGGTCGTCGGGAATGCGGCTGAACTGTTTGATCCCATTGATGAATCCGATATTATGAGGGCCATTGAAGGGGTCCTTCTATCTGCGGAGCGTTCCTCCGTGCTTATCCAAAAAGGAAAAGAAAGGATCAAGTTGTTTTCTTGGGAAAAATGCGCGCAGGAGACTCTTCAAGTATACCGGAAAATCCTTCGGGGGCAAGTGTCATGAAACGTGCGTTGATTTGCGGGGTGAGCGGGCAAGATGGAGCATATCTTGCGAAATTATTACTGAATAAGGGTTATCAGGTTTTCGGCTCTTCTCGCGATGCACAGGTTTGTTCATTTAGAAACCTACATCTCTTGGGTATTAGAGACCAAGTTAAAACGGTCTCAATGACTCTTAATGATTTCCGAAGTGTTTTCCAGGTTCTTCAAAGCCTTTCTGTGGATGAAATTTACAATTTGTCAGGCCAAAGCTCCGTGGGGCTTTCATTCGAGCAACCTCATGAAACGCTCGCAAGTATTGCGCTTGGAACGCTCAACCTCCTAGAGGCCATCCGTTTTCTGTCCCCCGGGGTCCGATTGTATAATGCCGGTTCAAGCGAGTGTTTTGGGGACAACGGCAAAGTTCCCGCATGCGAGGAAACCCCATTGCGTCCCCGGAGTCCCTACGCAATTTCCAAAAGCGCCGCACATTGGCTATTGGCAAATTATCGCGAAGCATATGGCATTCTTGCTTGCACGGGATTTCTTTTTAATCACGAATCGTGTCTTCGGCCCGAGCGTTTTGTTACCCAAAAAATCATTGCATCGGCAAAAAGGATTGCCGCCGGGAAGAAAGAACGCTTGGTTTTGGGAAATATGAAAATTGTCAGGGACTGGGGCTGGTCTCCCGAATATGTTGAAGCAATGTGGAAGATGCTTCAATTGGATTCGCTTGAAGACTTTGTTATTGCAACAGGAAAGAGTGTGAGTTTGGAACAGTTTGTCAATCTTGCATTTTCGGAATTGGGCCTTGATTGGCGAGAACATGTTGATTTGGATGAAAGCTTCTATCGTTTAACGGAACTCAAAGAAAGTCATGCCAATCCAAGGAAGGCATTCGAAAAGTTGAAATGGCAAGCCAAGTTCCAGGTGGAAGATGTCGTCAGAAATATGTTGGAAGGTCGAATGGAAGATTGAAAATAAGCCAGCCGACTTATTTTCGTCGTCCTACCTGCCGACATGTCGCAAAAAAATCAGCGGCCCGTCGATATGATTCGGGGGTTCCGATATCTATAAATGCGGCTTTCGCTCTGAAACCGTATAATCCATTTTCTATGAGTCCCGGGAAAAGATCTTTTTCGAGAGAAAAAGCCTGATCAGGAAGAAACGAACCGATAACTTCTTTGTCCAAAATATATACTCCGGCATTTATCCATCCCGGACCCGATTCAGCACCTTTCTCAATGAATGCGGAAATTTTGTCGCATGATTCGAATTCGACGCTGCCGAATCTCTTACGATCAGGAACTTCCGCAAGAAGCAGGGAGGCTTGTATCCGTTGCGATTCAAACCATCGCCAGTATTCGGTAAAATCCGCCGCGACGAACGAATCACCGTTGAGCAAGAAAAACACATCGGAGGAAATCAACTCCCGCGCTTTATGCACCGCGCCGCCGGTTCCCAATGGGGTTGTTTCATTGGAATAACCGATGGATATATTCCCATATTTGTATCCGAAAGCTGCTTCGACTTTATCGGCGGCAAATCCGGTGCAAAATATCACCTTACGGAATCCGAAAGATTCCAGTTGATCCAACACATACGTAAGAAAAGGTCGCCCGTTGATCGGCGCCAAAACCTTGGGGTAATCAGGAACCACCGATCGCAGTCGCGTGCCCAATCCACCCGCGAGAATCACCGCCGTAATATCGGCAATGCCTCCTTTGAAAACATGCCGTCCGGGCGTTCGGCTATCGTCGACACCTTCTGTGCGAGCACAATTCATGCAAGTCTCCGCCGTCAATTGGTGTAAAAAATGACATGCGTACCGAGCGTCTCGAAACGAAACGGCACGAGAAGTAAATTCTTCAACGCTTCCATAACCTTGAGTTGATTCTCGGGAGGTACGAAAAGCAGAATAAACCCGCCGCCGCCGGCACCGCATAGTTTCCCGCCTATGGCGCCGTTTCGTCTGGCGGAATCATATATTTCATCGATATGACTGTTGGAGACCTTGTCGGTTAAGCCTTTCTTGAGCATCCATGATTCGTGAAGAAGCTTGCCGAAGTCGTTGAATGCGTCAATCGGACCGTTAAGTATCTCGATAGCTTCGTCAACCATCTTCTTCATCTGATTGAGAGTCTTGATTTGTTGGGAAGTAACCGCGATCTGCTCTTTGGCAATTTCGGACGAAATTCGCAAACGCCCGGTGAACAAAAAAACGAGGCTGTTTTGGAGATACCGAAGTTTGGTTTCGGGAATAGTCATCGGCCGTACAAATATCCCTTCATTGCCTCCGAACTCTATTTTATTCAGACCTCCGAATGATGCCGCCGTTTGATCTTGAGACCCAACGTTTTCCTTGATCAAATCTTGTTCAACGTGAACGGCGTCGAAAGCAAGTTTCCTTTTCGTAACAATTTTCCCTTGTAGAGCATAGAGAGCATTAAGAAATCCAACGGTGAAAGACGAACTTGAGCCGATCCCCGGCATGGCGGGAATATCGCTTGTATGAACCAACTCGATGCCGTCCTGAATTCCCGCATATTTGAGGCATTCACGAACAGACGGATGTGAAATATCCTCTATTGTATTGGTTTCTTCCCTTTTTGTATAACGGATGCGATATTTGTGATCGAAAAAAGGCGGCAGGTAGCGACAAGTAAGATAGCAATATTTGTTTATGGTTGTGCTCAAAACCGAACCGCCATGTTCCTTGTAAAAAGCGGGATAATCAGTGCCACCGCCGAAAAACGAAATTCTAAACGGCGTACGGGTTATTACCATCATAATGTGATTCGGTACCAGGCCATCATCGCCTTAAAAGTATTCAACCGGGTTCCTTATGCAACCGAAAAATCGTATTTTCTATCGAATATTTATAATAAATAGACCGTAATTTTTGAAAAAGAGGATTGGGCGGAATGATTTTAATCAACTGAACCGCCAGTTTATCCAACGGATTAGGTAACTTTGCAATTAAAGCTCCCAGAAGAAAAATATTAAAGCGAATCTTTCTTTCGCGAGTGCTAAAGCATTTTAGCGCCGACGGACTATAGCAGCCGGTCATGTCGTTTTTGTGCTGATTGAAGTCGATCAGATCGCGTTCACAACAATAATCATAAAGGGCCGTTCCGGCCATTGGAACGGTAGTACTATAGGCGGTATAAGTAACGGCACCGCTTTTGCTCATTTCTATCGAACGCATATCGTCTTCAAGTGTCGATTCAGGAGCAGCCAACATGAAGTTGACCCATGTATTGATTCCATAACTTTTTATCAGCCGCAAATTTTCAATTATATCGACTTTCTTCATACGCCGGCCAAGAATTTCTTCGCGAACGAACTCGGATGTGCTGTCGACGGATAGATGCGCCGAAAAACAACCTGCTTTTTTCAGCAAAACGAGAAGCTTCTCGTCGACTCGGTCGAAACGAAGGTAACAGTTGAACGGAACACCGATTCTCTTCGGATATTTTTCCGCGAATTCCTCAAGCCAATCATCGGCTACCATCGCAAAGAGATCGTCACCGAATTTGATGAAATCCGTTCGATATCTTTTCTTGACGTATTCGATTTCGGTAAGCACTCTTTCGACTGAAAAACGTCTGATCGCGGGACCTTTCCCAGTATATAAAGCCCGAAAATAATTATTACAGCAATAGTTGCATTGAAACGGACAACCACGCATAGTATAAAAGGTCTTTTTGGGGGTATTTTTCAGGAAAGAATTACCGAGAGTGATATCCCTATCTGGGAACGGCAGATCATCTAGATTTTTGATGAGCGGGCGAACAGGATTGTTTGCCGAGGCCGTTATCAGATTGGGAAGATCGTCGTAGCTTTTCTTTTGCTCTACCCGGCGAAGAAAGTCTTCGAAAGCAAGTTCCCCTTCACCGATGCAATAAGCGTCAACGCCGGTGCTCGCGAAAGTCTCGGGGAAAAAAGTAGGATGCGGTCCTCCCATGATGGAGATAAAATCGTATATTTTTCGAGCCGCCTTGTGTGAAACGACCATTTCTTCAAAGCCCGCGATGTTCGCCGAATATGCCACGACATCAGGTCGAATTTCCTTGACGACATCCGAAAGGTTCCGCTCTTTTAAAATGCATAAAAACGTTTCATGTCCCAATTTTTTGGCGACGGCGGAAAGATAAGGAATGGCTATATGATCGGCGAAATCAAGCTGATAAATGCAAAATAATACTTTCATGCGATATCTTTTTTACTCTTTTGTTTCCATTATTCATCAAATGTCGAGAGGATTTTTCCGCCTGAAAATACAACTCGTAGGTTCCGATGTCAACACATTAATTTTCGAGTGAATCCCGGGAGATCTTTGAAAAACAGGTTCTTGTAGAATTTCTTTACTGCGAATAAAAAATGACGTGGGAACCAAGGTTTTCAAAACGAAATGGAACCAGGAGAAAATTCTTCAGAGCTTCTTTTACTTTTTCTTGGTTTTCCGGAGGAACAAAGAAAAGGATGAATCCGCCTCCGCCTGCTCCGCAAATTTTACCACCCAAAGCACCGGCTTTTCTTCCCAACTCATATATTTCATCAATTTGATTATTGGAAATTTTTGATGAAAGGGTTTTCTTAAGAGTCCATGCTTCATGTAACAGATTTCCGAAATCATTGAGGTTATTTTGCGTTCCATTTAAAATTCGGATCGATTCATCCACCATTTCATGCATTAAGGCAAGTTCTCTTTTCTTTTGCTTCGTCAGTTCAATTTGTTCTTTAGCAATGTCGGAAGCTGTACGTGAGAAACCCGTAAAATAAAACAAACAACAATTTTGAATGTAATCCAAATTCTCATGAGTAATTGTAATCGGCTTTACGAAAACCCCGTCATTTCCGCCGAACTCAATTTTATTGAATCCGCCAAAGGCGGCAGCTACCTGATCTTGCGAGCCGACATTTTCCTTTAAAATATCTTGCTCGATATGAATTGCATCCAATGCCAGCTTTCTTTTGGAAACCATTTTTCCCTGCAACGCAAAAAGCGAGTTCAAAAATCCGACCGTAAACGACGAACTTGAACCGATTCCGGACCTGGCAGGAATATCGCTGGTATGAACCAGTTCAATGCCGTTTTGTATTCCGACAAAATTTAAACACGCGCGAACGGACGGATGTCTGATTTCATTAATATTTTGAGTTTCTTCTCTCTCCGTATATCGGATACGAAATTTATGATCAAAGAAGGGGGGAAGCTCTCTCACCGTCAAGTAGCAGTATTTGTTCATTGTCGTGCTGAGCACCGCGCCGCCATGTTCATTGTAATATAGCGGGTAATCGGTTCCACCACCGAAAAAAGAAACTCTGAAAGGAGTTCTCGTGATTATCATTTCATCAACTCACGAACTTGCCAAATTCATCTCTTTGGGAAAGAATCGGATTTTTAACCGGCCACCAAAATTTAAATTTCGGATCATTCCACAGAATGGTGAATTGCCCGGCGGGATTATAATAAGTATTCTGCTTATAATGAAAAATAGCTTGTTTGGAAAGCACCAAATGCCCATTGCCATGTTTGGGCGGAACAAGCACTTGGTGACGATTACAGTCGGAAAGCACGAAAGACTGCCATTTTCCAAATTGACTTGAAGAGGGATCATTGTTGATAACGATAAGATAGAACTTTCCGTAAAGACAGGAAATAAGTTTATAAGTTTCGGCATCTCCATGAATTCCACGCAATACATTCCTGGAAGAAACCGAGATATCGTCTTGTACAAACTCTACTTTTATGCCGTTTTCAAAATACGAATCCTTGGAATAAGTTTCCACATATTGCCCGCGATGATCTTCAAAAGCTTCAGGCTTGATCAACAAAACACCATCCAATTTGGTTTTCTCAATTTTAATCATTATCCATCACGACCTTAAGCCAACAAATTTACTATTTCTTTTTGAATTGTGGGAATATCGAGTCCTACGAGTCCGTGAAGATATTCTCTTCCGCCGACTTCAAAAATGTAGGAATCTCCAAATCCAAATCCTTTGAAAGGAAGCCTCGAACGATTCTTTCTCAATAAGCAGGAAATAATGGTGTCGAGACCACCTTTATTGATAAAACCTTCTTCCAGAGAAATCACGCATTTATAATTTGAAAGTTTGTCATGCAGCTTTCCTTCTTTAAGAGGTTTCAACAAGAAAAGGTCAATTACTCCGGCGGAAATATTTTGTTTTTTCAGCTCGGTTGCAATACTTATTGCTTTATGGGTCATATATCCTGTTGAAACAATGCAAACATCCTTTCCCTGAATCAGTTCGAAAAAAGAATCTTCGATTTTAACATCCGGAAAGGAATGATAAATATCCGGTAAGTTTTTTCCATCCAGACGAAAGTATTTTGGTCTTACTACTTTGGAAGAATATTCGACGACTCTTTTCGTGAGTTCTTTGTCGCACGGGGAGAAAATCTCTATATTAGGCAAAGTGTTGATCACTGAAAGGTCTTCAAAACAGTGATGCGTCGGCCCTGTAACATCGTAGCTTAATCCGCAACCCACACCTATTAAATTTACATTCATAGGCCGCCTTTGGGAAAGTATGGAAAGATGAATTCTTATTTGCTCATAGGCCCTCATGGTTAGAAACGGCGCGATCGCGTATGAATATACGTTATAGCCTTCCAGGGCAAGGCCCGCGGAAATATTGATGAGATTTTGCTCCGCTATTCCGACATTTATGAATCGATCTTCAAAATTTTGTCGAAGCCTATCAAGTGCCGGTGAACCAAAATCCGCGGAAACAAAAAAAACCTTTTTATCGGTTTCCATTTGATCGGTAATATGGTCGATTAATACATCCCTCATAGCCTTAAATTCCATGAAATAACTCTCCTAGTTTATTATCGCGTCAATTTCTTCGGGCGTAAGTGCACGAATATGGCAGAGGGAATCGCCTTCCAATTTCGGAACGCCTTTTCCTTTTATGGTATGTGCAATCACTACCTGAGGAGAAGATGATTTTTTCCGTTTGATTTTCGTAAGCGATTCGAATATTTCTTTAACATCGTGTCCATCAATTTCTTTAGTTTCCCATCCGAAGATTTGGAATTTATCGGCAATGGTACCTAAGTCTATAATTTTATTACAATAATCCAGCATGCTGATTTTATTGTAATCAATAATCATGATCAGATTATCGAGCTTATGATGACCCGCAAACATTATCGCTTCCCAAACCGACCCTTCGAAGAGTTCACCGTCGCCGGAAAAGATAAAAACTTTCTCATTTTTTTCCTGCTTTTTCAAAGCAATTGCTGTTCCGCAACCAACCCCCAATCCATGTCCCAAAGAACCGTTTACGGTTTCGAAACCCGGAATCGAGCAATCGGGGATATCTCCAAGAATACATCCCGGTTTTCCTACTTTACCCAGTTCGGATATTGGAAAAAAGCCGTTGTCGGCCAAAACAGGATAAAATGAAACAACACCATGCGCCTTACTGATAATAAATCGGTCTCTGTCATTAGAAAATATATTTGTCGGGTCAAATTTCAGAACTTTTCCATAATAGAGAACCGTCAACAGTTCAACGCATGAAAGAGCCGAGGCCAATCTAATTCCGGGGGCAATCTTGTGGATTCTCAGGGTTTCTTTTCTTACCCATGATGCTTTTTCACTCAAGAATTTATAATCCATCAAATTTTTTCCGCCTTTAATGTTCCCCGATACCAAGAAATGGTTTTCTTTAACCCCTCTTCGATGGGTGTTTTTGCAACAAAACCCAATTTTTCCTTTGCTTTTGAGGGATCGATCAATCGCTTGGGAATCATTGTGGGCTTCGTGGAATCATATTCTATTTTGGCATTTTTATATCCGTCAATTTCAATAATCGTTTTTAAGATATCCCGTAGAACATATTGATTTCCGCTGGCAATGTTTATCGGGTCAAAACCGTCGATTTTTTCCATGGCCGCCAACAAGCCTTCAACCAAGTCTTCAACAAAAATAAAATCTTTAATATCTTTTCCATCACCCCAAACTTTTATGGGATCATGTCTTTCGACAACCCTGCGAATCATTGCCGGAAGGACATGCGAAGTTTCCCACTCAAAATCGGAATAGGGACCAAAACTGTTTGCCGGACGGACAACAACGGTTTTCATCGGTTTTTTGATTTTCGTGGAATACATTTCGCACATGATTTCCGTAAAACGTTTCATCCAGGCCACAATAAAGTATTTTTCGTAAAAAAGATTGGTGACTTCATTTTCCTTAACCGGGTGTTCAGTTACCGGATAGACGGTATTACTGCTGATGAAAAGAGTTTTTCGAACACCAGCGGCGTATGCCGCTTCAAGCATCAGGGAATTCATAAGGATATTTGGAGTCAAGTGAACCAAAGGAGTTTTCTCCATTACCGCGGCACCCGACGTGTTGGCGGCGCACAGAAAGACGTATTCAATTCCTTGACATACTTTTGCACAATCATCGGGCTTCTGAAGATCACATTGAATATACTCAACCTTTCGATCTTCAATAATCGGCCTTTTCTTATGCCATGTCGCCCTGACATTTGATCCAAGGTCTTTGAGTCGTTTGATAAGGTTGGTCCCAATAAATCCGGCACCGCCGGTAACTAATACATTAGCCCCTTTATACATATAGGTCCTTTCGTTATTTCCCAGAAATTATTCCTTAAAATAATTTTGTTTTTTGGAATATTCGTCAGTGTTCTTCAAATACCATTCCCAGGTTTCCCGTAAACCATCCTCAAGAGTCGTGGTTGGTTTATATTCGATGGTTTCCCGGGCGAGCGAAATATCCATGACCCGCCTTGGAAAGCCGCCCGGTTTTTCGGAATCAAAACGATAATTGAACGGAGTGACCAAATTAAGGGTTTCGACAAGTTCCTTAATGGTATAACCTTTCCCGCTTCCTAAATTGAGAAAGGGATGACCTTTCGTTCCATGATGTACTGCAAGGATTACACCTTCCGCGACATCACGAGAATAGGCGAAATCCCGCACCGCGGAACCATCTCCCCAAACAACAACCGGATTTTCCTTTTTCCAAATCCGATGCATCAAGGTTGGAATAACCATTGCATTCTTCGGGTCAAAATTATCTCCCGGGCCATAAACATTACATGGTCTGACAACCGAAAAATTTTCCAATCCGTACTGAATTCTATAGGCTTGAATCTGCATCTCAGCCATACGCTTTGCCCAACCGGGAAACATATCCATCGGCGGACCGTCATTCGGATCGCTCTCTTTGAAAATTTCCGCGCTCGGATATGCACCAATGGAACTTGTATAAACAACCTTTTTTACCTTATTGATTCTGCAAGCTTCCAAGATATTTGTGTTCATCATCAAAAGAGGGACAAAAAAGTTCGCCGGTTTGGACTTGGTTACTTCTACCGAACCTTTGATTCCGGCAATATGAAAGACGAAATCTATTCCATGAGTTAAAGTTTTGCATAGATTGAAATCCGTCAAATCTCCCAGAATGTGTTTTGCTCTCGAATCTACTTCGACTTTGTCGAGAGACATTATTCTTACATCGGCCCCGGCATCACACAGGATCTTCACGATTTGTCTACCGATAAGACCCGTTCCGCCGGTAACAAGCGCACTTTTATTTTTGAATTCAGCCAAAACATTTTTACCCAGCATATTTCCTCCAATTATTTAAAAAGCAAAACAGATTGAGATTTTTTCATATCTCATCGTTTAATTTAAGAAGATTGTTTGTCAATAGGAATCTGACAACAATACCCAATTGCAGACCATTGTAAATTTCTCCATTCTTTATCATGTTGATGATCTTTTGAAAAGAGAAATAAGCAACCTTATCAACCTCATCATCATGGGAATTGCGCGACTGAAAATCACGCATCGTGAGAGAAACTTGAAAAATAAAGGGAAAGCACGGATATCTCGGCGTGATGGAAAGGGGAGGCAACATTTGAAATCTCTCCAGGTCCGAAATCCGAATTCCGGTCTCTTCGGCCAACTCCCGCTTTGTAGCTTCAATCGGCGTTTCGTTTTCCTCGACGCCCCCGGCCGGAAGTTCCCATGTAGAGTCTGCAATGATCGGGCGTTTTACCTTGACAAAAACGACACCGGAATCATCAACAATCGGCAGAACGAGAGTTTGCGGACGGTTGTATTCAATCGTGAAAAAACCTTGCCGATTCCGAACCGTGAACCAAGGGTTTTCGTGCATGATCTCGACAGGCTGCAGGCAAGAACATTGCGGAGCAAATAATCGAGGATCATCAACCTTTACTGCATGCGTCATCGCAATAATCCAAATTTCATTTCAAACCTTTCACGACGATATTTCAACTCAAACCAATCCCTCTAAAACGCTCGCGATTCTCCTCCATCAACCACGATTGATGCCCCATTTACAAGGGAAGCTTTTTCAGAGCATAAAAAAGTTACGACATTACCGATTTCTTCCGGTGTTCCAAGACGACCTAATGTGAACTCCTCCTGAACCTTTCGTTCGAAAGCCGACGGATCGAGCAAACGTTCTTTGTCCCAGCCGGTATCCGGAATCATGATTGGGCCAGGGGCAACGCTGTTGAATGTTATGCCCGATCTTACCAAATCCCGGGTCAAACCAAGGCATTTCATCAAACTTGTCTGGGCGGCTTTGGCCATATTGAACCAGGGTCGACCGCCACCTTCTCTTCCATATATTGAGGTAATGGTTACAACCCTCCCCCACTTTTGCTTTTTCATCCAGGGAATTACGGCGGTGGTACATCGAACGGCGGCTAATGCATTTTTATTAAAGACCTCGACCCAAAGCGCATCGTTGTTTTCTTCAATAGTTTCGCTTCCCCAGCGACCTCCTCCTCCCGCATTATTCACAAGAATTTGGAGGGAACCCCATTTTTTTTCAATCGTTTGCATCATCCCGGCAATCTGCTCAAGGTCCGTAATATCAGCACAAATACCGAGGGCTTCAACACTCATTTCTCGGATTTCCTTAACAACGCAATCCAAACGGTCTTGAGTTCTAGCGCAAATTGCGATATTACAGCCCTCTCGGGCAAGGCAAAGGGCTATGCTTCTTCCGATGCCATGGCTTCCGCCGGTAATTAAGGCATATTTTCCGGATAATTCCAAATCCATTTTGACTTTACTCTCCTGAAAGAGGTTGCCAAACGAAGTAAGTATATCCTTCCATGAAAAGACTTCCGAAATACAGACGCTTTATCTGAAGAATCTTGACCTTTTTCTCGGTTTCAAGTCTTTGAATATAAGGAAGAAGATTTTCCGTGTAACCACGCTTACGATGAAACTGAACGGCAAGATAATCAAAAAGCTTTGTTTCATCGTACAACTCGATTGTCGGTTCAACGTGTACACAAATCCCGATTTTTTGCTTCAATAGATACTGAATGAAACTTTCGAATTTCCCCGCGACTTGCTCAAGGGCGCCGAAAGTAAGAACAGCACTTCCTTTTGATAAGCGGAAACTTTCATCCGGCTTGATCATGTCAAAGTGGCAACCGGAAAGAGGCCAGTTATGAGTCTGCCCGATTCTATTCATCAACTCCACGGACGATTGGACAAAATCCAAACCGAATAATTTTTTGTCGGGCATGAGCGAAGCCAACAGCACAAGGTTTAATCCGGAACCGCAACCAAATTCATATATTGTTGAATAATCGGAAAAATATTTCTGAAAAAGCCAAATTCGAAATACGGTCATATAATCGTATTCAAACCTTGAATTCCGCGGAATAATATAATCTCCGTTATATCGTATGGGTTGATTGGCTCGAATGAATTTGGGAACCAGCGTATCAAGATCGAAATTACTAGCTTTAAAAGCCTCAAGGTTTTCCGCCCATCCGTTTTCCCACGCCGCTGTACGCTCTTTTGCTCCGATGATTTGGGTGTCACCGGAGATTTTCTTCAACACCTCCAAAATGACCCCATCCCGTGATTTTTTAGCCAACAATTTGTAAGAGAAATCATGTTTGTTTATGTTCTCAAGACAAACATTTGAAAATTCACTAGGAGTTGTACCAAAAGAACGGGCAAAATCATCAATTGTGACATTCGGCATATGACAAACTCCAAATCAAATATATTTAAAACAATGTTTTGTATCAGAGCAATACTTTAAAACGGGCATTGAAAACCTGCATCAAAGCATAACCAAATTTCTCAAAATCGCGCATATCCAGCATTGAAATATATCATTAAAATTAAAATGGACCTTTGAAGCGACTTTCATGGCTAAAGAAACTTTCCTTTGACAGATCAATTTCTTTCAAGTTGAGCATCTTTTCCGCTTCGTGAACAATAGTCTTGGCATTGGGATAAAACTCATTTTCCAGATGGCGAACCGTGGGACAAGGCGTATGAGCAAAGCCGATACGTTTCACCGGAGACTTTAGGCTGTTAAAACATTTTTCAGCCACCATGGCTGCTATCTCAGAACCAAATCCGCAGAAGACCCAATCATTGTCGGCAATAATGCAGCGTCCGGTTTTGGAAACCGAGTCTATTATTATTTTTTCATCAAGGGGAACGACGGATCGCGGGTCAATTATTTCCGCTTCAACACCGTTCTTGCTGAGAATTTTAGCGGCATGTTGAGCTTCCACATTCATCCAAGATGTTGCGACAATGGTCAAATCTTTTCCCTTTCTAAGGATATTTCCGGTACCGATAGGAATCTCAAATTCTTCTTTGGGAACTTCCCCTTTTTGCCAATAAAGCCATCTGTGTTCAAATACAAGAACAGGATTGTTATCCCGAATGGCGGTGATCATTAAACCCTTGGCATCCGCCGGGGTAGTAGGACAAACTACTTTTATACCGGGAATATGAGCAAAGGTGGAATGCATGCTTTTGCTGTGTTGATAACCTTGCCCCCAGCCTCTCCCGACAACAACACGAACAACCAAAGGCACCGAGATTTTCCCTCCGCTACCGAAACACAAGCTCGACATAAGATTTGCAATCTGATTCATCGCAAGTAAAAGAAAATCGACACGAATATGAATGTGAATAGGACGCAAACCATTTATCGCCGCACCAATACCCAAGCCGGTCATGGAATCCTCAGCGATGGGCGTATCGAAACAGCGCTCCGGCCCAAATTTTTCCAGGATATTGGCTGTTGAACCAAATATTTTCTTATGATCGGGAACACCCACGCCGTATACGAATATGGAGGAATCTCTTTCCATTTCCTGGCAGATAGCTTCATTGAGGGCTTCACAATAAGTGATCATTCTCATATAAATACTCCGCGGTAAAGTTCGGAAACATCGGAAAGCTTGGATGAGCGAGCAAAATGAATGCTGTGTTCAATTTTATCTTCTATGTCTTTTTCGAGGGTTTGAATTTCCCGGGCGGAATATCCGATTGTTTCCAACTTTTTTCTTTGAAGATTTACCGGGTCTTTTTTTTGCCATTCATGAAATTCCGAAATAGGGCGGTATCCTGCGTCGAAATCTTCGTTTATCCCGACATGTTCAAGATAACGATAATAATGCAATCTTAAAAAGCCGGGCTTCCCATTTTCATTCATTTTTGCCAGAGCATTTTTCGCGAGCGAGTAAATCAACTCAGGATCGGTAGAATTTTCTTCAAAGACATTACAGTCATAATTTTCGACAATCTTATTTATATTGGGAAAGCATTGACGTTGCCATCGAGGAGTATGTACGGCATAGCCGTTGTCTTCGCAAACAAACATCAACGGGAGTTTTTTTAAGCAAGAAAAATTGAGTGTTTCCCAAAATACTCCTTCATCGGTGGCGCCATCTCCAAAAAAAACCGCGACTATTTTATTGTTTTTTTGGTATTTGTTTGCATAAGCCGCACCCATGGCAACGGGAATCGAGCTTGCAACGATTGCCGAACAACATAAAAGACCCTGATCCGGCGCATTTAAATGCATGGAACCTGATTTGCCCTGTGCCATGCCGGTTTCTTTCCCGAACATTTCGGCAAAAAATTTATCGGTCTCTCCGGTTTTAGCAAGATAGAGAGCATGGCTTCGATATGAACCCAGCACTTGATCCGACGGTTGGAGCGCATGGACAACCCCGGATACGACCGACTCTTCACCCATGGACATGTGCATGGGAGTTTTCATCTCATCTTCGGGGTAATATTTCTGAATCGCTTCTTCCGCTTTCCGAATAAGATACATTTTCTTATACAATTCAAGACTGAGTTTTTTCATATTTCATTCCCTAAAATCAGCAAAGTATTTAAACAGCATTTTCATGAACGGTCAGAAGGAGGTTGAAGAGAAAAACGTCGAAATTCAAATAACTAGAGATGTTTTTTTAATGAGCAATTCACCGGGTTAAAAATCCATTTTTCGTTTTAATACGGTCACGCCAGTAGCCTAACAAATCTTCCATAGTCTTTTCAAATGGAATTTCAGGTTTCCATCCCGTGTGCTTTTGAAATTTCCTCGTATTTGGAATTTGGAGATCGGCATCAAGAGGGCGTAAACGATCGGGGTCCGTCTCGATTTTGATGTTCCGGTTCGTGGAAATGGAAATAAGATGGCGAAGCATGTCACCAACGGTGCAGGAAAAAGAACCGCCGATGTTATAGACTTCACCGGGAATCGGATTTACGGTCACCAGAAGGAAATAGGCGCGAACGGCATCCCGCACGTCGGACCAGGTTCGCGTGGACTCAAGGTTTCCGGTTTTCACGACGGGAGGTATCAGGCCGGCTTCAATCATCGCGATCTGCTTGGCAAAAGTCGACTCGGCAAAAACATCACCGCGCCGAGGGCCTGTGTGGGTAAACATACGGGTTACGACGATTTTCTGGCCGTATGCCTGCGCATGAAAACGTCCCACTAGATCCGTTCCAGTCTTGGATATCGCATAGGGCGAAGCGGGATGAAAAGCGCATTCTTCATCAATGGGGAGCTTCTCCTTAGGAACCCGACCAAAGACTTCCGAGGAGGAACACACATGGATAACCGGATCAATGCCAGGCTGCATCCGAAGAGCTTCAAGAAGATTTTCCGTTCCGATAATGTTGGTCTGTAGGGTCTGCCCCGGTGATGTAAAGCTTGTCTTGGGAAAACTTTGAGCCGCAAGATGGAAAACGAAATCGGGTCGGCTTTCCCTGACTACGTTTGCCAAGGAAACATAGTCATTCAAATCACCGTCTAGAAAGTAAAGCCGGTCTTTCTTGTTGGCGCGATCCAGTAAATGGCCCACATTGTCAAGCGGGCTTCGCCAACGACACATGCCATGGATATCCCAATCAGTATTTTCGAGTAAAAAATCAGCCAAATGAGATCCGACCATGCCGGTGATTCCTGTTATCAACGCTTTCATAATTAATCTTTCCTTAGAAATACATCACGAACTGAGTAGGCCGTGTATCACGGGTATATTTATACCGCTCTTTTTCATTATTCATTCTTAAAATTCGAGATGCAGTTTTCTAAAAATTTTCTTTACCGCCGTAGCGGCGCTTTGCGACAATAGACATTTGATAAAACCATAAAAATAAAATTTCAAATCGTCAAAAAATTTCGGATCCAAGCCCTGTTTAAGTTTCGCCAAATATTCTTCATACGGAATTTTTCTTCCTTTAAATGGAGGTGTCAAAAGATCAAGCAATTTGGGCACATCAATAATTCCCATCAGCTCATCTCTGAATACTTTTATCAGTTCAACGGCACAATCATTCAAATTATATATTTCGTACAAGGCCGCCAACTTAAGAATATCCTGCGGGTTTGGCTTAAAGTTCTTGTTGAGATATTTATATTCAACCCAATCACGAAAATACAGGGCATCACCCCACATGACTTGTCCGCGAGTGTCTTCCATGGGAATTTTTTTTCCATCCTTGAATAAGACATCCGGAAGATCCCTTTTAGGGTAGCCATAAGTTTTTAGATCGAACAATGAAAAGCCGTTATTTCTCATGAAAATATCGTTATCCGAAAATAGAGGTTGATTGCAGCAATTTTGAAATCTTACTTCAATATGAGCACCAAGCATGCTTTTTAAATTTGCCTGACAACCGGTTAAAACATCCAATTCAGCGCCTTCAACATCAAGCTTAACAAAATCGAATTTACCGAGATTATTTTCTTTTGAAAAGCCGTCAAAATCAACCGTGGAAACCGGAATTTCTTTTATTACCGAGGTATCCCAAGAGCGATTTTCATGCAATCTTCCAAAATATTCCGTTCTGTTTTTATATAAACCGGAAGCCCAAGGATTGTTCGTAAGATAAAAGGTTCTGGCTTCTCTTTTTGAACCCAAAACAAAGGGAAAAAAACGGTGGCCTTGTTTTTCATTCAGCCGATTTAGTCTTGTACATTCGTGTTCATCCATATCAAATCCAACCGCATGAAAATGACGACCAAAAAGCTCAAAAAGCTCGTTAAACCCGCCTCTGGCACCGACATCCAAAACCTTGAAAGGGAAATTCTCCAACACATCAATCTTAGTAAGGTATTTCGTCATGGCGAAATCCGGAAATTTTACGCCAAAGGGTCTTTCATTCATGCTTCACTCCCTTATTTTAGTTGATGGGTTTCCCAATTCAAAATCGGCCTTACCGCACCCAGCCACTCACCCAAATAACCTTTTCGAACATGATCATCCTCCAGAACATCAAACGCGATGGTTTTCTCAACAATGACATCCGGAGGGAAACCCGTAAAAATAAATATCTTTGCCGTATGCTGACCGGGATTCAACAAAACTTTGGGGATTATGCATGAAGTGCGGAAAATTCCGACTTCCATGTTTTTTGGGGAAGAAGCTGCATCGGGCGGCATTTCAAAATCAAAGTTCGTCGAACTGAAAAGCATATAGCCAAAAGAATTAAAGATATGCAAGCTCAACTTGGGATTGCCTTCCTGTAAATTCCAATAATCAACTTGAATTTCAATATCCTTCGCAACGCTTGGAGAAGCATTCACTTGTCCGTCACTGATAAAGCGAACCGCCTTGAGACGCATCTGGTGGTTTCCCGGCGCGGACTTCTGGTCAGGCCAGGAAATTTCGCCGGACATTTTCGATTTCTGCGAAAGATATGCTTGAATGGCTTCATTAACACTGTTGAAGACTTCGGACCGACCATGGTCTAAGACAACAGCCCGCTGACAGAGTTTCTTCACCGCAATCATGTTGTGACTTACAAACAATACGGTTCGCCCCGTTTTTCCTACATCACTCATCTTTGTCAGACATTTTTCCTGGAATTGGGCATCTCCGACGGCCAAGACTTCATCGACCAATAGTATGTCCTGTTCAAGATGAGCCGCTACGGCGAAGGCAAGACGAACATACATGCCGCTTGAAAAGTGTTTTACAGGCGTATCTAAAAATTTTTCAGTTTCAGAAAAAGCTACGATTTCATCAAATTTACGTTCAATTTCCGACTTGCTCATTCCTTGAATAGCACCGTTCAAAAAAATATTCTCTCGTCCGGTAAGTTCAGGATGGAACCCCGTGCCGACTTCGAGAAGGCTTGCCATTCGCCCGTGAAGAGTGATTCGACCCTCGGTCGGCTCAGTAATCCGGCTGAGAATCTTCAACAGCGTAGATTTTCCGGCGCCATTGCGACCAATGATGGCGATTTGTTCGCCGAGCTGAACATCGAAGGAAACATCTTTGAGAGCCCAAAAATCTTCCTCGTTGGAATCGACGGGAACCTCGTCGGCGCCAAAATGACGGATTTTCCGCCATAAGTTCGAAACCTTTCCGGCAATTACATCTCGAAGCGAAACATATTTCGACCGACCTTCATGTCGAATGCGGTATTTTTTTGAGACATTCTCGATACGTATCATGGGTTCCGTCATGAGCTTTGATCCATTCGCATCTTCCCAGCCATCAAGGGGAAGAAAATTTCTCCTAAATTATGTCGGCGATCTTGCCCTCTGTCCGACGAAAGTATGAAATGCCCGTCCATAATAGAAGCAGGGTCAAGATCGTAGAGCACAAAAAGCCGGGCCAATAGAAATTTTCCTGCCCCAATAGAAACCACCGAAAACCATCAATCACGCCAACCATGGGATTACATGAGTAGAGCAATCGCCATTGTTCAGGAACCACTCCGCTGTCGAATCCAACCGGAGAAATATAACAACCCAATTGAACAATGAAAGGAACCACATAGCGAAAATCACGGTATTTCACATTCAGGGCTGCCAACCATAAACCGCTGCCTATAGATACCGCCAATGCATGAAGACAAAACACGGGGAAGAAAACAAATCTCCAGGTCGGCCAAACACCGTATGCAATCATCAAAAGGAACATCAGCACAAAGGAAATCGAAAAATCCACGAAGCTCGCTATGACCGAACTGGTCGGAATAATAAGCCGGGGGAAGTAAACTTTTGTAAGCAAATTCGAATTGCTGATCAGACTGCTACTACTTTCGCTCAGCGCGGTTGAGAAAAACTGCCATGGAAGCATACCCGCAAAAACCAGAATCGGATATGGAACGCCCTGTGAAGGCATCTTAGCCAATTTTCCAAAAACAACCGTAAAAACGATCATGGTCAAAAGCGGTCTAAGAACCGCCCACATAACTCCAATGACCGTTTGTTTATACCTGACTAAAACATCACGCCAAGCGAGGAAATAAAATAGTTCCCTATAGCTCCAGAGATCTTTCCAATACTGATATCCAACCTTCCCTGCTTCAATCACAAGCATTGGTTTCGTATGATTTTCCAAAAAAAACCTCTTCGCTTCGGGTGACCGTAAGCCTGCCTCACAATACTCCATATTCCGTCCGGCAAGCTCAATTCGGCAAAGTAATATATCATTCCCAAAAACACATTGTCAATCCGACAGTAACTCACAAATCCGGCGATGAGCCGTCAGAAAAACCCGAAAACTCGGGCACTTCAAGGGTTTAAATGCAAAATAAACTTATTGACATCGGAACATCCGAGCCGTATCTTCAAGTGGAAAAATTATTTCCAAATTTGAGAAGCGATGACAACAAAAGAGCGTAAGGACATTCTAATTTCGTTTGTCATGTGCGGTCGGAATGATGATTATTTAGGCAATTTTAAATACAGGATTACCACCGCATTAAATTACTTCGCTCGAAACGCGGAGAAAATCGGACAACTTGAACGAGTGGAAATTGTTGTCGTCGATTGGAACAGCGAACAAGAACCTTTGTCAAAAGCTCTCGCATTAAATGCACCGGCGCGAATTATTACAAATTTCGTAATTGTCCCACCTGAAATTGCCAAACGGTACCATAAATATCCCGGTGAAAACATCAATCCTCATATCGCATTAAATGCCGGCATACGACGAGCCGAAGGGCGATATGTTTTCTTAATTCCCGCGGATGGTCTTATCAGTTCATTCTCTCTGCATAACTTGTTTCATGCGCTTGAAAATAAATCTTCTCTTGTTTTTGACCCTCAAAAAAGCTTCCTCACGATTTCTCGAAAATTGATACCTTGGCAATTTTTTAAAAGTCAGCCTTCAATTGAAGAGGTTGAGCGTTTTTTACAACTTCACTCAAGGTATTTGTCGGTTGATAAGTATTTTTATTGGTTATGCGGCGGTTATGGTGCAATTGGTTTAAGTAAAATTTTATGGGAAAGATTAAGAGGATTGGACGAATCCCTCGGCGGGTGGGGGTGGTCCGATCTTGAGCTTGGCTTAAGATCCAATCTGGAAATACCGAGTGTTGATCTCAGCTTTTTTGGAGTCGAAGTTTTCGATATCCAATCTCCCAAATTCGTTCGAAACGACCAAAAAATCTTTACCGGAATTCCGGTCTCCGCCAATATCGAGAAAAATCATGAAACCTGGGGATTAAGCAAGGAATCCATTACCAATGATAAGGTAAATAAAACATCCACTCAAGGCAGTGTTGAGAGCCGTTATGGAAATTTATCGGAAGATCTCTTTCAAAAAGTAGTCATAACGAATTTTGCGGATTGGCAAAAAGCATTCTTTGGAGTTGAAAAAGACAAGTTAAATACGAAAGACGTTTTCGCTTTATGGGTAATTTACTGTTGCGGACAATTGAAAATCATCGACCGATCTTTCGAATTCGGCATTACCGATCATTTTCCTTCACAAACCCTAATTTCAGTAAATCCTGGAATAGAAATTTTTGGAATTTGGAATTCAACGGCAACGAAAAATACCGATCCGATAACCTCTTTTGAAAGCAACGTAAAGAAAAACCCCTTTAACGGCTATTTTCATATATTCCCCGGAAATGAAAAAAATATTTTTGAAAATTTGCAGCATCTTTTTTCGTTCAAAGTTACCTTTGATTTGGTTTTGCTGCATATTTCCAATTGTGATTCTCCCCGGCAAAAAATCGACTTCTTCGTTGATTCTTTAAATGAGGAAAGTTTTTTAATTCTTAATTTCTCTGAATCTCAAATGTTTTTGTCAACTCTTAGGCACATTCAGACCAATTTTTCTTCGCTGATAGTTCTGCCGTTTCAAAAATATAAAACTATTCTTTGCATTAAATTGCCCTATGATAAACAAAATCTACAACCTCCTATTTCGCGCTTTTTTGCCGAAGCAACAAAGATTTTCCGAAAAGAATTTAAAATATTTTTTATCACGCAGTCATTGCTTAAATTCGGAAAATTATTCTACGATAAAGTCCTTAAGAGATATCGGCCTTTTCTCCCTTTTTAAAAGAATGCGTTAAGGCCTTGTTAATAAATAACTGTAACAAATTTCGTTCATCGACCGGCCATAAGAGTCTGTAAGAAAACAACTATTTGTAATGGTTATTTTCTTATAGGCTCTAAGCTGAATTTCACGCACTTTTCATCGATTTCGTGCGGCAAGAAGGAATCCTAAGCTATGTTTGATTCACTCAGATTTCGCAAATATTGATAGATCGTACGTAGCCACGATCTTATCCAATTGTTGGACCAGCCCTGATGGCTAACGGGCGCATAAGAAAATAAATCCGTTTTGGTTTTGGGTCCAGTGAGAGTTCCCACCCCGGAAATTTCTAAAATGGTCTGGCGGGGAGAACGTAT
>Ga0209749_1000422_pt1 | contig 59574 bp, 53 predicted proteins | sample EPASupsiteSAE347_FD_187267 | JGI IMG/M metagenome (GOLD analysis project Ga0209749, IMG submission 187267) | Bioremediated contaminated groundwater from EPA Superfund site, New Mexico - Sample SAE3-47 (SPAdes) (version 2) | ecosystem: Environmental > Aquatic > Deep subsurface > Groundwater >... | reverse complement strand
ATCGTATAGGTCATAAACACCATAACCAACGTCATTGGTTCCCGTTGCTTTTGTTGCTGGAGGCATCCACACTAAAGTAATTCCGATTTCTTTTAAGTGTGTTGCATCCTCTTTCAGTCTTTGCCAATGGTTCCCGTCATCTGCTAAATACCATTCAAAATACTGCATCATTACGCCATTTTTGCTCATTTAAAACCTCTCTCATTCTTATTAAATGAATGCTGTAGAATTACAACTTCCATAATGTTTTGCCTTTCCGTCACAGTATTTTCCCTACTGTTGTTTACTACCCAAAACAACGCAGAATAATATCATCCTAAAATTTTCACATAAAAAAGTCACCGATTTATGCAAACCTGCGACTTTTTTATGTGAATCTTATTTATTATTATGATTTAATCAATAATATCTGGCAGTCCTTCTAATTCCCGCTCTAATGAATTAAATTTCGGATCGCCAGAGCTATTTCTGAATTATCCAGATTTCCGGCAATCAGGTTCACCGGGGTCAATGAGTTCAGATGATCTATTATGTTTAATGATCGCCAATACGCTAAAAAAACAGAACAAACATGACATTAAGGTAAACCTGGTCCCGTTCAGCGAAAATTGACAGATTTTTAAAAATACTAAAAAAAGCAGTTGCGATCTGGTATAATAAAAAAAGTTGGGTGCACCAAGTATTTTGAATCAACCAGTTAGAAATTTGTTTACTCAGTTCGGAGGCAGGCTTACCCGGCCACTTCCTCGAACCTGATGAAAGGCGGAAAATGTTAGCAAAACTAGAAAACATCCTGCGTGAAAACACCCTTTGTGTTTTATGTACCGTAGCAAATGGAAACCCCTATTGCTCGCTGATGACCTACGTCCTGATGGATGATTTCAGTATTCTTTATCTGGTATCCACCTGGGAATCCCGGAAATACCAGAACCTTCTGGTTAATCCCCGGGCGAGTGTCCTGGTTGATACCCGCCAACACCGCGGCACTTCCAGTGCGGAAAACATCGTTTCGGTTACTTTTGAAGGATTATTCCAACCCCTGGCGGATTCTGAAGCCCCAAAAATAAAGGCAAATTTAGCCAAGGAACATGGTGAACTAACCGAAATTCTCAATAATCCCGACTGCGTCGTCTTTGCGATTCAATTAAAGTCATTTCTGCTTTTAGATGGACCAGTCGATTCATACAAGGGGAATTTATAAACCCCTTGAATCTTTCCGTAAAATCACCAACACGGTCGGGGCGCTTTTATGTATTGGATCAAGTAAGATATCCTGCCCAATTTTCCAGCAGTATTCGACTGTTTTAAACTTTCAAATTAAGTTGTGCTTATCACACTATGTTCTGATTGGGACTGGTCCCCTGTGAACTCTCAGGAACTGGAAGATGGTTTTGCTTTCAAGCTCGGCAACTTCGGCAACTTCAATATAGAGATTTTCTGTGGACTATTCAAGGCCTTGTATACGATTCTTTTAATCTTCTTGATAAATGTCCCAATGATCCCTTAATCAACTTAATTCACTATCAAATAATTGGAGGTATTGGTGATGGAATTTAATAAGAATTACCTCAGTGAGTATAAAAAACTTATAGAAACCACGGATTTACAAAAGGGATATCAGGAATTTATAAAGCTTTTTCGATTTTTGCGCACTGAGCTTAAGAAGGCCCTACCTGAGTATGATTTTTCCGGTCATATTGTTGAAAATAATATGGATTTTGCCTATTTTCAGCTTAGCGATGACGAATTGAGAGCGAGCGGTTTAAAAATTCAGGTCGTTTTCATTCACAAAAATTTTCGCTTTGAGGTGTGGGCATCAGGCTATAACCGCAAAATACAATGTGCGTATTACGAGAAACTGAAAAGCCAGACAATACCCTACGCTCTAAATATTAACCCTATCCGAGTAGACTACATTATCAAAACACCGCTAAATGAAAACCTTGATTTAAGTGATGGTTTTGGCGTGCTAGAAGAAATAAAAGCACATGTTCTAGACTGCGTCAACTATATAAAAACCGTATAAATGGTTTCACCAATCCCGTCAGGTTTAATTAAATTCACCACTGTTTTTAGTATAGATTACCAAGGTGATCCCATTTAATAAAACCGTTACCGCAAGCAGCACTCCAGCCACAAAATTCACCGCCCCAGCGGTATCCATTAAGGCCGACCAGTCCTCGATCTTAACCAGATAATTACTGTAAATCATCTGGAAATATATCGCTGTCGCACAAGCACTGAGACTTAGAACAGCGCGAATCGCCCAATTGTTGTTATTTTTATTGCGATAGTTGATCAGATTAACGATAGCCAAGATCCAAGCCACTAATCCTAATCCCAGACTACCTAGATTTAATAAACCCACTAAATTGACACCTCCATTTTTTTATTGCTACTACCGTTTCTTTTTTCATTCATAAATAATTTTTTTTAAATTAACAAGCAAGTGACTGGGAACTCACCAAAAATGAAACAGTTCAAAACAATACACCTTATATTTAAAATAATGCTAGAGCGGATTGATTCTTGAGGGATATTGCAACTATTGCTAACTTAACATTGAATCTCGCATCGTTAGAATTAACCCCTATTAAAACAGTCTCAAGCAGAGAACATATTTTTATTCGTTCTCTGCAATTCTCAATTTATTTATTTCATAAGGCGTAATCCTTCCTAATCTATAGCTCTTTATAATTTCTTTTCTTGCCTTATCGTTTTCGTTTTTCAACAGTACTCTAAGTCTATCATATTCCTCCTGATTGACCAATCTGCTTTCCATCTTTGCTTCGATCTCAAGTTGTAATTTCAAAATTACCGATGACCTGTAAGGCAATAATACTCGAAAGATTTACCCATAGAAACTACAACTAAGGCGTCATATAGTTTTATATTTCCTGACATCTTATTATTTATCCAGACGATCACCCATAGAATTATGAGCACCAAAAAGTAAAAACTCATATTAATGCTTATGGCGTTAAAAAAATCAATGATATTACAAAAGCTATTAAGAATTTAGACCCGATTGTTCGCATTTCAAATAAGTTTTTATCGTTTACCCTACTCTTTAATCTTTTCATAATTTTCTTTGTCTCCGTCCTCTTCCCTTCCATTAATCCCAACATTCTCCACGTTAATATCTCTGACGACATATGTTTTATCACTAATCAAGGCCCACTTGCTCGTGCAGTTAAGCAGTATTCCTGATAATCGCATGGTTCGGACGAAACACAGTTTTTACCGTCAATATATTTATTGCCTTACTCTTTTCACTCGCCCTCTATTTAACACATCATATTTTATCCCGGATCTGCTAGTCATCACCAAAAAACGCTGATGCTCCTGATAACGCTAGAATTTTTTAATCTAAAGATCGCTATTTGCAAAAAAAAGGTATGGCGTGATGCCATACCTCTTTTTTCTATTCTACAATCACCGCCACCCCATCCGGGATCACTGTCACTGTTGCTGCTTCATTTTTCAGGTAATCTCTAGCAAGCACCAAAGCCTCATTGACATCCTGAGCCGGGGTCATCTGGAACTCCTTAATCATTTCATCGGGGGCGGCGGAGATATAAATCACCTTGGCTTTTAATAAGATCCTCGCCAGAATCTGGGCTTCCCACTGATCAGGGATGGTTTCGTCTCTGGGAGTATTGACAAAGCCGTCCAGCATTTTCTCCAGGTTTTTCTCATCTCTAAAAGTGTTAAAGAAAGCCTCACCACCATGGCCATCATTGGACTTAGCCAGCATGATGATCACTCCGCCGGCTTTAACGGCCGCTTCGGCGGCAGTCATCCCTTTAACTGCCTGGTAAATGTTCTGATCCAGCGGATAACCGCCATTGCTGGTGATGACAATATCGCTGGGAGTGGCCTGAACTTTGCAGAGCTTTTCCAGAAACTCCCGACCTTTGATGTGGGCGGCATCGCAATCTCCGGCCACGGCATGGATCACTTCTTTTTCGGAATTGATCACTACATTGACCACAAAAGCCAGCTTGGCCGTTCTGGCCGCGTAGAGCATATCAATATGGAGGGGATTCCCTTCAATAACGCCGGTGCGGGCTTTGGGGTGGGCAATAAATTCGCCGCAATGATTGGCCAGCACACTGACCCGGCTGGCGATTCCCGGCAGTACACTTTTTCGTCCGCCGGAGAAGCCGGCAAAGAAATGGGGTTCAATAAAGCCTTCGGAAATCAGCAGATCAGCTTCGGCGGCCAAGCGGTTGATGATCAACTCCCCGCCGGAGGGAAGCGTGCCGATTTTCACCAGACTGTTATCATCGCCGGAATCATGAACCACAATCCGTTCTTCCTCAACGATGGCCTCGCCAAATTTCCCCACCAGTTCCTCCCGGGTGGTCAGCCGATGAAAGCCAGTGGCGATCAGAATGGTGATCTCTGCCTCAGGATTGCCTTTGCGGATTTCTTTTAGCATCAACGGCATAATAATTTTACTGGGCACCGGCCGGGTATGATCACTGGCAATAATGACAATCTTTTGTTTACCAATCGTCAGCTGGCACAGCTTAGCTGACCCCTCGGGCTGCTCAAGTGCCGCGGCCACCAGCTCGCTTTGGCTTTTATCGGGATGATAGTCTTCAATCTGGGAGACGAGGACGCCATTAAGATAAGCCTCCTCAATCCCCAGCCGTTGTTTTTCTTTTCCATAGGGTATTCTGATTTCCATAGTCTGTTCCTTTCTGATTAGACGAAAGACACTAGAAAAGGATTATTTCTTCTAGTGTCTCGATTGTTTAATAACTTCTTTTTAACAACTTCAATAATTATCGCTTATCCAAAGGTACTCAAAAGCCCTTCCATCAGTGGCGCTCCAAAATAAACCACCAGCCCAATAATTAAAACGTAGATGGCACAGACCTTCAGGGTTGCCTGGAGAATCTTTCCTTCGCTGCCGATAATACCGGTGGCGGCGGTGGCGACGGCAATACTCTGGGGTGAGATCATCTTACCGGCGGTAGCACCAGCCGTATTGGCGGCAGCCAGCCAGTAAGGACTCATGCCGATGGCGTTGGCGGCCTCGACCTGAAGCCCGCCGAACAGGACATTGGCAGAGGTATCACTGCCGGTGACAAAGGTTCCCAGAGCCCCGATTAGTGGGGCAATCAGGGGATAGAAATCGCCGGTAACCAGGACCAGAATCTGGGCAATAACCCCAATCATGCCGCTGTAGCCCATTACCTTGGCCAACGCCACAATCGACATGATGGTAATCGCCGATTTAAACATCTGCTTCACGGTTTTACCGAGAATGGTACTGATTGCACCAAACTTAACGCCCTGAATCAGTCCGCCCAGATAGGTAGCAATGATAATCAGGGTTCCCGGGGTGGCCAGCCAGTAGAAGGTCATCGGCTTGCCATGAGGTCCAGTGTAGATCTGAACCGTGGTACTGACCTGCTTCAACAGCCCATTAATCATCGGGAACAGCGATGAACAGAGAATGATAATGGCAAACACCAGAATGAATGGCAGCCAGGCCATGACGGCGGTTTTGAAGGGGATTTTTTCCACATTTTTAGCAGCGGTATCCTTATAAAACACCTTAGCCATCAAAATCACTACGCCCATACAGATAACCGATCCGACAATCGCCGGCAGTTCAGCGCCCAGGTACTTGGCCACAAAAATCTGCGGCAAACCAAAGGACAGACCGGCCATCAGGGTAATGAAGAAGACCCCTTTGATGGCTTTAACGCTTTTCCCGGTTATGCTGACCAGAATAAAAGGGATAATCACAATCATCACAAACAACTGAATTGCAATGGTAAAAGACAAATCGTTTACATTCAGCCCGGTCACTGAGGCCAGGGTGCTGACAGGCAAACCAATAGCACCAAAAGCGGTGGGGGTGGTATTGGCAATTAGACAAATAATGGCGGCGAACACCGGGTTAAAGCCCAGCGCTGCTAAGATGCTGGCGGGAATGGCAACGGCTGTGCCAAAGCCGGCAATCGCTTCCAAAAAACCTCCGAAGCCCCAGGCCAGAATTAATACCAGAATCCGTTGGTCGGTGGAAACCGAGCTCATCATTTTTTTGATGGTTTCCATACCGCCGGTGTGAGTAACCAGGTTATAGGTAAAGACGGCGGCGACAATGACCAGGAAGATCGGCCAGATCGCCATGGCGGCGCCTTCCAGGGCGGCGGTAAGACCATCGATGACCGGCATCTTCCAGACCAGAATACTCAACACGACGGTCAGGGCCAGGGCAATGGGACAGGCTTTTTGCCCGGGGATCTTTAAGACCCCCAGGGAAACAATCAGCCAGGCCACCGGGATCAGGGCGACGAAGAAAAGTAACAAGTTATCCATTTCTCACCCTACATCTGACAGACTTTTTTAGGATTCAGCAGATTCTTGGGATCAAAGGTTTGTTTGATCCCGGCCATCAGGGCCAGATGTTCCGTTCCAAAATCATTGAGCAGATATTTTCGTTTGGCATAGCCGATGCCGTGTTCGCCGGAAACCAGTCCGTTAAAGGTCAGGGCCTTGGCATACATCCGGTCCATTGCTTCTTCCAGTTTGACTTCCCAGGCTGCCTGGTCCAGCTTGTCGCGGCACACATAAATATGCAGGTTGCCATCGCCGGCATGGCCAAAGCTGGGGATCCGGACATCCATTTCGGCGGCCAGTTCATGGGTAAATTCAATAAACTCGGCGATCCGGTTTCGCGGTACCACGACGTCGCACTCATCCATTTCGGTGGTCGAGGCTTTAATCGCTTCCAGGAAGGCACCCCGGGCTGACCAGACGGATTCTTTCCGTTCGGCGGTATCAACAATATAAACATCTTTAGCGCCTTCGGCCAGACAGAGGTTGGCGACCACTTCGTATTCAGCTTCGACCTGTTCCTTGGAATTGCCGTCAAAGGTCAATAAGATATAGGCGTTGCTGCTGGAATCGGGGAATTTTTTACCGAGAAAATCTTCAGCAAAAAGAATGGTCTGGCGTTCCATAAATTCAATCGCCGTCGGGATCGCCTTGGATTTGATGATCTTGGGCACAATCCCGGCCGCGTCGCTGATATTATCAAAGGGAATCAGCAGACTCAGGGTCATCTTCGGTAGCGGCAACAGTTTGAGGATCGCTTTGGTGATCACACAGAGGGTCCCTTCGGAGCCGACAACCAGATCTTTTAAGCTGTAACCGGAGCTGTTCTTAACGATTTTTCCGCCCAGCTCGATGATTTCGCCGTTGGATAAGACCACGGTCAGACCGCGGACATAGTCCCGGGTCACGCCGTATTTCACGGCCCGCATGCCACCGGCGTTGGTGCTGATATTACCGGCAATGGTGGCCGATTTTTCACCGGGATCGGGCGGATAAAAGAGATCATTTTCCTCGACAAATTTGGACAGTTCCATCAACAGGACGCCGGGTTCCACGGTAACGGTCAGGTTTTCGGTGTCCAGTTCGAGGATATTGTTCATCAGGGTGGTTTCTAACATAATCCCGCCAAACAGTGGGACACAGGCCCCTACCAGCCCGGTACCGGAACCCCGGACCACGACCGGGATATTATGATCATAGGAATATTTCATGATTTTTGATACTTCTTCGGTGGTGGTTACTTTAATCAGCACTTCCGGATAGGAATGGATGCTGCCCAGCTCATCATGGCTGAAGTCTTCACCAATCTGGTCACCGACAAAGATCCGTTCAGCAGGAATCAGGTCCTTTAAAAAATCAATATCCTTTGCTTCCACTTTTTTATAATTCATCTTAGCCAACCATCCTTTCTGGTGTTTCAATGGCTTCAGGCATCGCCAGGGTTTTCCCGACGGCAGCGCTTTCCGGATCGGCAATCATTTTTAACAGTTCGGGGATGATTTCGTATAAATCACCGACCATGCCGCAATGGGCAATATTAAAGATTGGTGCTTTGGGATCATTATTGACCGCGATAATATATTCGGAATTCTGCATCCCGGCGGCAAACTGGACGGCACCGGAAATACCCAGGGCGATGATCAGTTTGGGTTTAACGGTTCGGCCGCTGAGGCCAATCTGCAGGCGGGCATCAAACCAGCCGGCTTCGATGCCGGGTCGGGTACAAGCCACGGTAGCGCCGATTTTTTCAGCAAACTCATGGATCATCTCCAGATCTTTTTCGCATTTTACGCCCCGACCAACCGCTATAATGGTTTCGGCTTCCGAAAGATCAAGGCCTTTTTCTTTTTTAATGACTTCCAGCACTTCAATGGCTGAAATCAGTTTCTCTTTGCCGATTTCCATCACTTCGACACTGCCCCAGGGTTCTTTAACCAGCTCCGGAGCGGAAAATACTTTATAACGGACGGTACAGAACTGGGGTCGGGTGTTTTCAGTAACAATCTGGGCCATGATATTACCGCCAAAGGCTGGCCGGATCTGAACCAGATCGGTATTGTCTTTCATTTCGAGAATGGTGCAGTCGGCGGTCAGACCGGTACGGTAACGGGCAGCCACGCGTGGCGCCAGGGAACGACCGACGTTGGTGGCCCCAACTAAAATTGAAGATGGCTTCACTTTTTCGATAAAGTCTTCCAGGACGTTAGCATAGGGTTCGATCACAAAATGTTTAAGTTCCGGCTGATCGTAGACAAATACCTTGTCGACCCCGTAGCTTAACAGTTCGCTGGCTTCGGCGGTGATATTGGTCCCCATAAACAGGGCGTAAACCGGATGATCGATCACTGCGGCCAGTTCCCGGGCCTTGCCGATCAGTTCAAAGGTGACCGGATGAATCTTGCCTTCAATGTGATCGACATAGACGGTAATGCCTCGGTACAGGCTTTTGTCGATGGCGATCTTTTCATCTTCTTCCAGCATGAGAACGCCGGCTGGTCCATTTTTCAAACACATCTTGCACATTTTACAGGCGGCGGTCACTTCTAATTTAGCGTTTTCATAAGAAAAGGCATCGAAGGGGCAAATTTCTGCCAGTGCCTCAAAGGTTTTTTGATCAACGTTTTCCTTGATTATTTTAATTCCTGCCATGATTTTTTCCTTCCTAGCCTAAATATTTTTTTTCAGTTAAAATGCCATGAAGCGCCGTTGCCAGCACCGTCCCATCGCCCTCAAAGCTGATTTTTTCGACGTTACTTTCCGGTGGGAAGATTCGTTCGACCTGGGTTGGTGAGCCGCTGAGGCCATATTTTTTTTCATCGGTGTCGTACATATCTTTCAGGGTCAAAACTTTAATTTCGGGATTTTCGGAAATTTCCAGTTTTCGTTTATAGGAAGGTAAGCGCGGGGTGTAAATGTCCTTGTCGACAGTGATCAGGCAGGGGTATGGGACCCGTTGGATTTCCAGCGATTCTTCCATGTTCATTTGCAGGGTCAGGCCCTTTTCATCAGCCATCAGAATTTTGATGACGTTGGTAACGTGGGGAATTCCCAAAAATTCGGCCATTTCCGGACCAACCTGGGCGGTATCGCCATCGGTGGTCTGCTTGCCGCAGATGATCAGATCAAAATCACCCAGTCTTTTAGCCCCCTGGGCCAGAGTATAACTGGTGGCGACCACATCGGCCCCGCCAAATTTTCGGTCTGATAATAAACAGCCCTCGTCAGCGCCCATATAGAAAGATTCAAAAAGCACTTCTTTACTTTGCATCGGACCCATTGACAAGGTGGTAATGGTGCCGCCCAATTGTTCTTTTAAGCGAAATGCGGTTTCCAGACCAAATAAATCATAGGGATTCAATTTTGATTCAACCCCATCCCGAATCAGGACCCCTGTTTCCGGATCCACTTCCACGTTGGACGTTCCCGGAACCTGTTTGATACATACCAGTATTTTCATACTCACCCTCCATAAAATAAATTAAATTGACAATTGCGATAAGTACCATCAGTTTTGTTTGATATTTATCATTTCGCAAACGCCTGATTATGTAAATCATTTGGTTAATACCTAAGCGAAATTTTGTTGCTGTCCATTTCATTAACAGACAGCAAGGACATAAATCGCTGTCAAATTTCGCCATCAACGGAGTTCATCCGTCAACGATAACTGTTAAACCCTCTTAAACCCATTCATAAACCGCTTGACAAAAATTTTGATAAAATTCTACTAACATTATTGGTCTAGTGGTCAGACCACTAACCTGTTGCCATTATATGTGTTTCGTAAATTTTTGTCAAGTGTTAATATAACGTTTTCAGAAATTATTTTTTTGTTCAACTTTTATCTTTTTGAATTTTAAAATCGGCTGTGGTACAATGGATTATTATGTCTATTAAAAAATTGAATGAAATGAAGTGAAGTATTTAGATGTTTAAAGAAATCGCACAGAAAAAAATATATTTGCAGATCCTCGAGCAGATTAAAGAAAATATTATTAACGGTAATTTAAAAAGCGGCGACCGGCTACCCTCGGAACGGCAATGGGCGGAACAGCTGGGCGTTTCCCGGGCGACCATTCGGGAAGCGATCCGAGCTCTGGAAATGATTGGTTTGGTGGTCTGCCAGCAGGGGGAAGGCAATTTTATCGCCGAAAATTTTGAAGATACCCTGACCCAGCCCTTGACCATTATGTTCTGGCTGAGTAAGGGAGAACTAAGAGAGGTTCAGGAACTCCGTCGCGCTCTGGAAACTGAAGCGGCCAAATTGGCAGCCCGAAAAATGACGCCTGAACGCTTTGCCAGTCTTGAAGAAATCTGTGATGCCATTGAAACCGAAACCGATGAGTCGGTTCGGGCCGAACTGGATAAGCGCTTCCACTATGAGATTGCCATGGCTTCGGAAAATAAGATGATTCATAATGTTTTATTGTCTTCAGCAACTCTGATTGAAGCGTTGATCAAGGATATCCGGATTGCCATTCTTGATGATACCCAACGGGGTCCAGTCATTGATAAACAACACCGCAATATCTTAAATGCCCTCCGCAACAAGGAGCCACTCAACGCCGCCTGGGCGATGTCCCAACACATGGATCTGATTGACGGTTTTGTGGCCGGGCTGGAGATTGATGAACATTAACAAAAAAACGGCCTGAATTCGCACCTGTAGCACTTTTTTGTTTTTTGAACGCGTTGCAATTAGAGTCTTTTCCCGACCCGAACTTGTGGCAAACTATCGCTCTGGCACCGATCCGACACCAACCGTAAAACTTACCGATATTTTTTTAAAGACGTCTGGAGGTAAACATATTAGAATTAAGAAAGCTTTGTATCTGTTACTGGGTTGTATCAGCCTGGTACTTGGGGCAATTGGTGCCTTTTTGCCAATGCTGCCCTGCGCGCCATTTTTACTGCTGGCCACCTTTTGCTTTACCAAAAGTTCTGACCGTCTGCATGCCTGGTTCATTCAAACAAAGCTGTACCAGAATAATCTGGAATCTCTGGTTAAAGGCCGGGGAATGACAAAGAAGTCCAAATTACAGGTCATCTCAATTGTGACAGCTACGATGCTGATAGGTTTTATCCTGATGCGGGCGACGACAATTGGGCGGGTGGTTTTATGTATTATCTGGATCTGCCATCTGCTTTACTTTGTGTTTAGTGTCAAAACCATTGCCGCAAACGATCTTTCAAACGATAAAAAAAGCCAGCCGCCTGTGAATTAAATCACAGTGGCTGGCTTTTTTAATTTAGCCTAATTAATTCATCCCCTCTTTTCAGAAAAAATCAAACTTGATTTATTCAAGGGCCTGACATTGAGCCAGAAATTGCTTTAACACTGTCTCAATGATCTCACAGCCACCCACTGTATCCGATTCAATATTCAGTGGCATAATCGGATCGTGGAGAGACATTCGCAGCAGGCACCAACCGTTTCCGGCGGTGGCATCACAGCTCACCCGGACCCCTTCATAATTGGGCTGTACAAGCATCCAGCCGGGTTGACTGGCAGCAAAGGTTTCAAATTCGGCCAAAACCATTGCGCCATAAGACTTAAAGTCCGTAGCGGTTATCTTAAACCGTATTTCTTTGACCTCGGCTGGTTCTTTGAGTCCTTCAAGAAACGAACTGATCGGTTTGCCGGCCTGATGCAGTTCGGCAAACTTGATCAGCGCCATGGTGACCAGATAGGCCCCATCATCCAGAAAATAGTTTTCTTTAATGGCTCCGTGACCACTGGTTTCCATAGCCAGATGGGTTTCGATGCCCTCGTTATTTAAACGGATGGCCTCATTAATGACGTTTTTATAACCTCGTTTAAAACGATGATGTTTCCCGCCCCGGCTCTCAACATACTCAGTTAACCCGGTGGACGTAATCGAATCTGTGACAATCGTCGATCCGGGATAATCGGCCAGCAGCATGCTGGCAATAAAAGCGATGAAACCATTACGGTTGATGGCCTGGCCCTGTTCGTCGATAATCGCCGCTCTGTCCACATCGGTATCAAAGATTATCCCCAGATTGGCCTGGTTATCCAGCACCGCCTTAGTGATATGTTCGATAGCCACCGCATCTTCCGGGTTGGGCACGTGGTTGGGGAAATTGCCGTCTGGTTCCAGATACTGACTCCCGGTTGTTTCGGCCCCTAAGGGTTTCAACACCTGGTCAACAAAAAAACCGCCGGCACCGTTACCGGCATCAACCACAATCCGGGCGCCGGTCAGGGGCTGGTCGCTCCCGGTTTTAGCCCGGATAATCTTCAAAATATTCTGGGAATAGGAGGGCAGGAAATCATAGTCCACTGCCTGTCCCCCGGGGGTAAAGCCGGTTTCTATGGTCTCGGCCAGTTCCAGAATCGCGGTGATATCCTCTTTATTAAGACCACCGTCTTTGGTAAAAAACTTCAACCCATTGCGGTTGAAAGGTAGATGACTGGCGGTAACCATCACTGCACCATCGGCTTGTAGAACCGGATCGATGGTGGTCATAAACATGGCCGGGGTGGTGGCTATTCCACATTGATAGACCTTATTACCCTTACTGACCAGACCCAGGGCTACCGCCTGGGCCAGATAGGACCCAGACAGCCGGCTGTCCCGGCCGATGGCAAAGGTCAGCGGGGCTTTCCCCAGCTTTTTTTCCAGCCAGGTGGCAAAAGCAAAGGCAATTTTCATGGCCATGTCCTGGGTGAAATTGACATCCTCTCCGGGAATCCCCTCAAGGGCAACCCCCCGGACATCGGACCCATTCTGTAATTTTCTGATATCTTTAATTTCCATTTATTATTAATCTCCTGGTAATGAATCACGTGCTACAAACGAAACGTTTAAGTTATTCTGTACTGGTTGAGCGAAAATGTTCGAGTACTAGGCGGATTAATTTATTCAAGGCCGCCGCGTATAATTAATACGCAAGGATTTGAATAAATTGATCCAACGACGTAATCGGGCATTTTAGCCAACCAGAGACGAGCACATTACCGCTTTGATCGTATGCATCCGATTCTCGGCCTCATCAAAGACCTTGGAATGTTTGCTACGGAAAACTTCATCGGTGACTTCCATTTCGTCCAGCCCGAATTTCTCCTTGACTTCACGGGCCACTGATGTTTCCTGGTCATGGAAAGCTGGTAAACAATGAAGGAAAATCACATCGTCATTACCGGTGGCCTTAATCATCTCCATATTAACCTGGTATGGTGACAACAGCTTGATCCGCTCGGCCATCTGATCTTCTTCGCCCATGGATACCCAGACATCGGTATAGATGGCATCCGCACCCTTGACCCCGGCTTTGATATCGGCGGTCAGGGTAATAGTTCCCCCGGTTATTTCACAGAGGGCTTTCATTTCGGCCACTAGGGTCTCTTCCGGGAACAGCGATTTGGGGGCTACTGCCACAAAATGCATCCCCAGTTTGGCACAGCCGATCATCAGGGCATTGCCCATATTGTTGCGGGCATCCCCAACATAGACCAGTCGTTTTCCTTTGACTGATCCGAAGTTTTCCTGAATAGTCAGCATATCGGCCAGCACCTGGGTGGGGTGATCTAAATCGGTTAAGCCGTTCCACACCGGTACTCCAGAACGTTCAGCCAGAATTTCCACAGTCTGCTGTTCAAAGCCGCGAAACTCAATACCGTCATAAAAACGGCCCAGAACGATGGCGGTATCCTCGATCGATTCCTTTTTGCCCATTTGACTGTTGGTTAAAAAGGTGACGTTGGCCCCTTCGTCAAAGGCTGCTACTTCAAAGGCGCAGCGGGTCCGGGTTGATGATTTTTCAAAAATCAGAACAATGTTTTTTCCTTTTAGCAGGGTTCCCACCTCGCCTGATTTTTTCTTGGCTTTCAGTTCAGCTGAGTAATCAATCAGATACTGTATTTCCTCTGGGGTAAAATCCTTTAATGTCAATAAATGACGTCCTTTTAAATTCATAATGCTTCCTCCGTTTATCGCTTCTCTAAGCTTATTTTAACTGATAATCTTTACCTTTCACAAGGTAAAGATTACTTCTTTTATAAATGATCCAATCTAAAACCCGTCCCGATACAGGGGCATAGTCATACAGCGGGGTCCGCCCCGGCCCCGCACCAGCTCGGATGCTTCAATGCCGATGACTTCGATGCCGTTTTGTCTGAGCACCTCGTTGGACTTCTCATTTCGGGCATAAGCGACGATGACTCCCGGGGCAATTGCCAGGGTGTTGGTGCTGTCGTTCCATTGTTCCCGGGCGGCAGCAACCGGGTTGCCTCCACCACTCTCAATCAGGTTAATGGCTGGCAAACCGAGCACTGATTTCAGCGCTTCTTTAAGGCTGTCCTTGCGTTCATAATGCAGATAGTCCGCTTTGCCTGGAGTCATAATGACGGTTTCCACCTGTTCCAGAATCCCCGGGTAGACAATGAATTTATCAAAGTCCACCATCGTAAAGACGGTATCCAGATGCATAAAGGCGCGGTTGCTGGGGATTTTTACGGCCAGCACCTTTTCGATGCCTAACTCGGCATTGAAGAGATTTTTAGCCAATTCTTCAACCCCCTGAACCTCGGTCCGTTCACTACACCCCACAGCCACCACCGTGGGGCTCAAAATCAGGATATCGCCGCCTTCGACTGAAAAGAAGTTGGTATCCTGGTAAAAGGTTTTATTGCCACAGCTGGCAAACAACGGATGATGTTCATAAATCGCTGACATATAGCGGCTTTCCCGTTTTCTGGTGCGGGTGGCCATCGCGGAAATACACATCCCATCATGAATGGTTACGGCCGGATCCCGCATAAAATATAAATTCGGCAGTGGGTTTAAATAAAAAGCATAGGGTTCCAGGCCCTTTAAATAATCGGTCAGCACCAGATGCCGCTCCATATGACTCAGCTCTTTTTGCAGTACCCCGGCAATCAGGGCATCTCCCAAAGCATTGCTGTCCAGGGACATCAGATACTCATTTAAGAAGCCATCGATGTAGTTGCCTGATGAGGGATTCTTGTCGATCACTTCGGCAATAATGCTCTCCCGGACGGCGGTATTTTTTAAAATGTCTTTTAATAAATCCTCTACATATAGCACCTCGGCGCCCCGTTTTCTGAGGATCGCGGCAAAGGCATCATGCTCCTCCTGCATTCGTTTGAGCCAGGGGATATCCTCAAACAATAATTCCTTGAGTGAATCCGGAACAATCCGCTCCAGTTCTTTACCCGGCCGATGGACCAGGACCTTTTTCAGTTTGCCAATTTCAGATTCTATTTTTAAGTTCTTATCATTCATATTTATCTCCAATTTTTTCAATACCCGGTTATTATACCATCGGTTTAATAAAAAGCCTACTATAATTAAGACAACAATTTAAGGCAACAAAAAAAGAAGAACCCGAGTTCTTCTCCTAATGTGAAACTTTTTATCTTGTCGTTATGAAACTAACAGTGCACCATCAGCTTCATTCTCATCTAGTAATACAATTTTTACGCTTTGAGTTAAAAGATCGGAATAACTAAAAGACAATTTTTGTTCTTTTCTTTTATCCTCTTGAACTCGTACGGTAAAAATACTGGGATAAGTGCTTTCAATTACCCCTTCTTTTTGGTAGAGTTTTTTCTTGCTTTTATGCGCTTCAAGTTTGACTCGTCTGCCCAAATAATTTTCCACCTCGCGTCTAATGTCCATAATGGTTGCTTTTGGCATGAACTTCACCTCTCTGTGGTTTTCTCTACGTCAGTATACCACAGATTTGATGAAAAGTAAAATTTTTTATTATAACAAGGCCTGCTTTTTTTGTCAATATGTAATTTTGATTTTCGTTTACATCTTGTTTAACGTTTACATTTCTTAAGTATTCATATGCTTCATTCCTTTAATTTTATCTGCCGTCGTTAATCAGTGTTTTTTCTTTTGGGCATTTGGGTCCGGGTTGGGGGTTTCGTTAAAAAGCGAATACATTTCCTTGCCGTAGCGCAGTGCCTCCACAATCCGCATCGGGTTATGTAGCCAGATGGCATCATCCAGCTTGGTTAGCACTTCAAAGGGTTCAAATCCCCAGGTGCATAAAACCGGTAGCATTCCGGCTCTCAGAGCGGTTTCATAATCAACTGTAGAATCCCCCACGTACAGGCATTCCTGGGGCTTTACACCCATTTCGGCGGCCAGTTCCAGAGTCACAGCCGGATTTGGTTTTCTCAGTTCATCGCGGGTAAAGCCCCGCACATCAACGTAATCATAATCACTGAACAAAGCACTTACCAGCGATTTTGCAGCAATATCTGGTTTGTTGGTACAGACACTCCAAGGAATATCATGGGCCTTTAAATAATCCAGCAATTTTGTGATTCCCGGATAGGGTTTGGTTTTTTTGCGATAATTAATGGCATACTCCGCCGAAACCATTTCCGTCAATCGATCGACAAACGCTTCATCATCCCGATATTTTTCCGGTAAGGCATCCCGGGTCAAATTTCTAAGTCCTCTACCGATGAGTTTTTTTCCCTCTTCATAGGAATGGATCGGAAATTGATGATATTTCATAATCCCATTGACCGAATCAATCAGATCTTCTAGTGAATTGACCAGTGTGCCATCTAAATCAAAGATAATCCCCTTGTATTTATGCATGTCATCCTCCTCTTCTGCGATTGCATGTTTTTTATTATTATACCCTATTTTTTGAATAAATTTTGTTTTTTTAACTACTTTGGATTATAATAAGATTATTCTTTTCTCTGGAGGTTATATTTTGGGTTATAAGGAAGATAATTATCTGAATCTCAGTAAATCTTTAATTAAAAAACTTGAAAAACGAAATTTTAAAGGCTATTTTTGTAAAACCGCCCATGAAGCTCTGGAACTGGCCTTGTCGCTGATTCCCGTCGGGGCCAGCGTGACCCATGGCGGTTCGGAATCGATCAAGGAAATTGGATTACTTGATGCGGTTAAAAATGGCGATTTTCAATATATTGATCGTAGTCTGGCTAAAACCCAGCAGGAAAAAAGAGAGGTTGTTGCCCAGGGGGTGTTGGCCCACACCTTTCTGACCGGAACCAATGCCATCACCATGGATGGGGAACTGGTCAATGTTGATGGGATGAGCAACCGGGTGGCGCTGATGTGTTTTGGTCCTGAGCAGGTGATTGTCATTGCCGGAATCAATAAGGTAGTTGCCAATGCGGATGCCGGAGTTTATCGGGCTCAGAATATTGCTGCCCCGGTGAATGCCATTCGTTTAAACGCTAAAACCCCCTGTTATGACACGGGAAACTGTGCTCAATGTCATTCTGAAGACTGTATGTGCGCAAACATTTTGGTCACCCGGCACAGTCGCACACCTGACCGGATCAAGGTTATTCTGGTGGGGGAAAATATTGGCTACTGAGATGAAGAATGAAGAGAATCCCCTGAATGCTTTAAATCAAGCCTTTTCGGTATATCCCCAAAGCATCAGAAAAGAACCGCGGGTGGCTTATGCCGGCACCCGCGGTTCCTATGGCGAAGCAGCCAGCCTGGCTTTTTTTAAACCGGATTGTAAGCTGTTTCCCTTTAAAACCTTTGAGGATGTTTTTGTGGCCCTGAGTCAGGGTTCTATTGATTATGGGGTGCTGCCGATTGAAAACTCATCCACCGGGTCGATTGCCGCTGTTTATGATCTGCTGTCCCGGTATCAGTACTACATTGTTGGCGAAGAAGAGATCAAGGCCCGGCACTGTCTGTTGGCGCCAAAAGGAGCCAGCGTCGCAACGATAACCGAGGTTTATTCACATCCCCAGGGTTTTTCTCAATCCCAGGAATTTCTGGATGATTATCCCGATTGGAAGTGCATTCCCTATTACAATACCGCCATCGCCGCGGCTTTTGTAGCCGACCAAAATGACCCGACCATGGCGGCCATTGCCAGTAAACGGGCCGGCGAAATTTATGACCTGGAAGTCCTGGCCGAAGATATCAACTTCTCCCAAACTAACGTGACTCGCTTTGTCGTTATTTCCCGGGAGATCGAACTGTTTGAAAATCCCAGCCGGGTCAGCATTGCCTTTCGGCTGCCCCACCGTCCCGGCGCACTGTACGAGATCATCGGTATCTTTTCGGTATTTTCACTTAACCTATGCAAGATCGAATCCCGGCCGCTATTAAAAGAAAATTGGGAGTACCTGTTCTTTATCGACTTCACCGGCAACATTTCCCAGAATACCCTGATCAACCTGCTGCCGATCATTCAGGAAAAGGCCGAGTATTTTCAGTTTCTGGGCTATTATCCACAGTTTGAAGAAAAATAGCATTATACTAATCACATAGTGACAAAACCCCAGGTTTTTACGACACATCATCGTCGTTAAACCTGGGGTTTTTAATATTTTACTGTTTAATCATAAAAGGCCATTCTGACCTGTCCATTGGCGTCAACCACGGGGCTGTAATCGTCGGAGTGACAATTGGGACAGCGGGCTTTGGCAGCAAACCGGTAATGGCCATCCGCACAGGTACCGGCAATCGCTTCGATCTTTTGTTTGTAGGAAAGGGCCGGGTCCTGGTCTTTTAAGGTTTCTTGAATTTCTTCCTGACGGATGGCTTTTTCCTCACCGCAGGTGTCACAGTGAAGTAGGTCGAAATTCAGCCCCCCACCTTCTCTGACTTCAAACTCAGTTTGACATTGATTACAACGTGCTTTAAATTGTCTGCCCAATTTTACCGCCTCCTATTTTAATACTACTAATGCTTTGGACAACTAGTGCTTTAAGCTAATAACTGCAAGACACCCTGGGGCTGCTGATTAGCCTGAGATAGCATCGCCTGAGCTGCCTGCTGCAGAATGTTATTTTTGGTGAAGGTCATCATTTCTTTGGCCATATCCACATCACGGATCCGGGATTCGGATGAGTTTAAATTTTCTGCGGATGACTCCAGATTTTTAACACTATGCTCCAACCGGTTCTGATATGCGCCCAAACGGGAACGCTCCGCGGAAACTCTGGAAATAGCCGAATCGCAGGAACTGATGGCATTATTTGCTAAGGCATGGCTGGTTACCTGTAAACTGGAAACGCCCAGAGCGGCTGCCCGCATATCACTGGTTTGAATATCCATTGACTGTCCGGTGTTAGCACCAATTTGAATGGCAAAGGATTGCGCCGCCGAATCGGCCAGATCCGGCCAGGCGATGTTAAACCCGGACAGGGATCCGTCTGCAATGGTATCCGGCATAATCGATTCAGCCGTTTTGGCATTTGCCGGAACGCCGGTTGCATCTGAACCGGTAGCTGAACCGGTATCAAGCTCGGGGCCTGCCGTTAAAACAACACCTGTTGTTGCACCCAAACCCGCTGTCGTCACCGTTGCTTTAAACTGAGAGATCCAGGTTGCGGTGCTATTAAAACTCAATCCGGCATGTGCACCTTTTACAGAAGCCAATGCTTGATCCAAATTATGGGTTGGATTTGTTGCCAGATAACTGGTTACTTCTTTGATTCCTGTTGCCCCACCATTGAGACGAATCTGCTTATCCAAATACCGTACTGCCAGATAGGCTGAGGCATAATCATTAGCTTGACCCTGCCAGTCACCATAAGAGCCACTGTCAATATTGCTAACAACCGCCTCCACCGAACCTAATACTGCGATGCCCGCTTCAAGTCGTTCATCGCCACCATGGGCAAACTCCGCCAGCCCCTCGTTAAACCAGATGGGCAAATCGGCAAAGTTCATCGTTGACATCATCACAGCATGGGTCATTTCATGAGCAATCACCCGGTCCACATATTGGGGGGCAGTCCCACCATCGATGGTATCGGTCGGTTGGGAGTAAGCCAGATTAATTTTTAATGCCAAGTTTGATCCTTTTCCGGTAATGCCTGGCGTACCTAGCGTATTGGCCGGATCTGTGGTAAAACTGCCCTGAACATAAGCGGCATAGTTGCTGGATGGATCATTGATAATTTCGACACTCATGTTAATTCCGCTTGCCGTTAACCCAAAGCTGGCCGTTACCAGATCTTCTGCTTCAGCCAGCCACCATTTTTTGAGACTGGAAATCAGGTTCTGCTGATCGGCCGCATTGACCGAGGCATTGCCTTGATTAAGTAGCTTCTTGGTATTAAATTCAGTATTATTACCAATTCGGTCAACCTCACTTGCCAGTTGATCGATCTCGCTTTGAATCGCTTCCCGATCGGCAGTGGCATTGACATCATTGGCGGCCTGCACTGATAATTCCCGCATCCGCTGGATCAGGGAGTGGGTTTCACCCAAGGCCCCTTCCGCCGTTTGGATCAGCGAGATGGCATCCCTGGCATTATTGCCGGCCTGACCCAGTCCCCGGATCTGGCCCCGCATTTTTTCAGAAATCGCCAGCCCGGCGGCATTGTCGCCAGCCCGGTTAATACTCTGCCCGGAGGACAATTTTTCCAGCGACTTGCTGGCCTGGTTACTGTTATTGGTCAATTGTCGATAATTGTTAATTGCCATGATATTATGGTTAATTCTCATTTGGTCACCTCCTCTCCGATTGAATCTACCTGGTAATCATGATCAGATAAAAATACGAAGCAAATTTGCTAAAATGACGATTCTTAATAAACACCAATATTCCACATTCGTATTTCAATATATATCGACCAAACCGGATAAGTGCATAAGCTTTTTTATTCAAAGTTTGACCTTTGTTAAAATTTCTTACTAAAGCTAATATCTTACGCCGCTACTTAAAATTTCCATTAAAGAACCGACGGCATTAACACACCGTCGGTTCTTATTTTTATTCGATTCTATTTTTTCGCCAGTTCAATCCAGGTATCATGGCCATTCAAGTTAAACATTTCGCCGACACCGGCGGTGATGGTGATCGTATCAGCCAGGGTTTCGGTTTTGATAAAATCAGTATAGATTTCAATCGCCCGATCCATCGCTTCGTCACTGCTGTAGCTGATGTCGATGCGGTCCATGACTTCGTAGCCGTTGGATTTTCGCAGCTGCTGAATCCGCGAAACAAATTCCCGGGCACAGCCTTCGTCCAATAGATCCTGATTTAAGCTGGTGTCGAGGATGATAAACTTATTGTTGAACATCTGGACGTTGAAGCCTTCTTTAGCCGAAATCCGGATATCAATGAAATCTTTGCGGAGTTCGAGGCTTTCGCCATCCAGCTCAATCACAAAGCTGCCGTCAGCTTCGAGCTTGGCCACTACCTCACTGGCGGGTGCCGAGGCCAGGGCCTTGCCCAGCAGCTTGACATTTTTGCCCAGAATCGGGCCAGCCACCTTGAAGTCCGGTTTTAATGCATAGTTCATAAAATCACCGAGATTATCTTCAAAGACGACTTTTTTGATATTCAGTTCTTCTTCAATCAGAACGCAGAGATCGCCCAGCGTTTCCCGATATTTGCCATCGACAATAATCTTGGACAGCGGTTGCCGGACCTTGATCTGCGCCTCTTCCCGAGCGCCCCGGCCGAGACTGACCAGTTCCCGAACCAGATCCATCGGTTCTTCAATGGCATCCTGAATCAGCTCGTCGTTGACAGTGGGATAATCGGCCAAATGGACCGAAACACCGTCGGTCAGTTTTTGATACAGTTCTTCGGTGATATAAGGGGCAAAGGGAGCACACAGGCGAACCACCCCTTCCAATACTTCCCAGGTCGTGTTGTAAACGGCTTTTTTATCTTCCGTCAGCTCGGTTCCCCAGAAGCGACGACGGTTCCGGCGGATGTACCAGTTGGATAAATCTTCGTTGACAAAGTTCTGAATTTTCTTGACTGCTTTAGTTAAGTCAAAGACTTCCATTTCTTCTCTAACTTCTTTGACCAGGCGATTATATTTGGACAAGATCCAGGCATCAATTTCGGGCCGCTTGGCATAGGGCACAAAGAATTCTCTTGGATCGATGTTATCAGTGTTGGCGTAAAGGGCAAAGAAATGATAGGTGTTTTTCAGGGTGTTAAAGAATTTGCTCTGGACCTCTTTGATGCCCTTGACATCAAAACGGGTGGGGGTCCAGGCTGGCGAGACATAGAGCAGATACCAGCGCAGGGCATCGGCCCCATATTCTTCAAACATTTCAAACGGATTAACGGTGTTGCCCTTGGTTTTAGACATTTTCTGGCCATCGGCATCCAGAATCAGGTCATTGACCAATACCTTTTTGTAGGGCGCTTTGCCGGTCACGAAGGAAGAAATCGCCAGCAATGAATAGAACCAGCCGCGGGTCTGATCGATGCCTTCGCAGATGAAATCAGCCGGGAATTGTTCTTCCCACAGTTCTTTATTTTCAAACGGGTAGTGATGTTGAGCAAAGGGCATCGAGCCGGAATCAAACCAGCAGTCGATAACGTCTTTGACCCGGGTCATCGTTTTGCCGCAATCCGGACAGTTGAAATGGACATCATCGACATAAGGACGATGCAGCTCAATGCTTTCATCGATATTTTCAATCGCGCGGTCCACCAGTTCTTTGCGGGAACCGACGGTTTCCAGTTTACCGCAATCATCACAGCGCCACACCGGCAGCGGTGTTCCCCAGTAGCGGCTGCGCGAGATGGCCCAGTCGTTGAGGTTTTCCAACCAGTTGCCAAAGCGTTTTTCACCGACAAAATCCGGGTACCATTCGACGCCATTATTATTTTCGATCAGGGTATCCTTAATCTTAGTCATTTCCAGATACCAGCTTGGTTTGGCATAATATAGAAGCGGAGTCTTGCAACGCCAGCAATGCGGATAATTATGCAGCACCTTTTCTTTTTTGAACAGTTTGCCTTCGGCTTTTAACCATTTGATGATATCAAGATCGGCATCGATGACAAATTGTCCCTTCCAGGGGGTATCGGTATATTTTCCGTCTTCAGCCACCGGTTGCAGCACCGGCAGATTGTACGCACGGCCAACCTTGTAGTCATCTTCCCCAAAAGCCGGGGCGATATGAACAATCCCGGTCCCGTCTTCGGTGGTGACATAATCGGCGCAGGTGACAAAAAAGGCTTTTTTATCGGGCGTCACAAACGGCATCAGCTGCTCATACTCGACGTATTCCAGGGCTGAACCTTTCATTTCTTCGAGAATTTCGTAGTCCTCGCCCAGTAATTTGGGCGCCAGCACCTTGGCACAGATATAGACTTCATCATTGCTGCGGGCTTTGATGTAATCGGCATCGGGATGAACGGCCAGGGCCACATTGGCCGCCAGGGTCCAGGGGGTGGTGGTCCAGACTAAAAAGTATTCATCGGCATCCTTGCGTTTAAATGCGGCGACGACGGTATTACTTTTGATTTCCTGATAGCCCTGGGCCACCTCATGGGAGGCCAGACCGGTGCCACAGCGGGGGCAATAGGGCATGATCTTGTGACCTTCATAGAGAAAGCCTTCTTTATTAAACTTATCGAGAATCCACCAGACGGTTTCAATATAATTATTATCCAACGTGATGTAGGGATCTTCCATGTCGATGAAATAACCCATTTTGCGGCTCATTTCCTTCCATTGACTTTCATAATTGAAGACCGATTCCTTACATTTTTCGTTGAACTTATCGATACCGTAGGCTTCAATTTCCGGTTTGCTGGACAGACCCAGCTGTTTTTCAACTTCGATTTCCACCGGCAGGCCATGGGTATCCCAGCCACCTTTACGAAGGACCCGGTAACCGTCCATAACCTTGTATTTACAGACGGTGTCTTTCAGGGTCCGAGCCAGCACGTGATGGATCCCGGGCCGGCCGTTGGCGGTGGGGGGACCTTCATAGAAAACAAAATTTTCTTGTCCCTCCCGGTTATCGATGGTCTGCTGCAACAGATTCATGGCTTCCCATTGTTGTGAGATCGCATCTTCGCGGTCGCCGATTTTTCCCTCTATTAGTGTTTTAAACTGTGCCAAATTTCTACCTCCATTAAGTCTCTCTGAGTTAAATTCTCTTAGCTAAATCTTCTTAGTTAAATTCTCTTAGTTAATTAAGTGCTTGATAGTAAATGCGCTGAATTAATTGCGTTATCCAAATGCACTCATCGCTTTTTGAATAAATTAAATGCTTTTACACAACTGTTACCCAATAAATGCGTGACACAATATTGCCAAACAAGACCGCATCAACAAAAAAAACGCCCCCTGAAAAATCAAGGGACGAAAAATCGCGGTACCACCCAAGTTGGCAGAAAACTGCCCACTCTATGAATTTAACGATTCCCCGGGGTTTCCTACCCTGATTTAAGCGATGGCTAACCAGTCTTCAGAAATCCTGTTCAAAGGTGATCTCTCTGAGGTGTCTTTTAATAATCTTTCACCAAAATGATTATCTCTCTGCTAAAGCGTTCCCCACAGCGTCCTTGTCCTGACATTTATGTTGTTATTTATAACTATTTAAAAGTAAAAAGGTCTGTTCTATATTCTATCCAATATCCTTAATAAAATCAAGTTTTTTGAAATCTTTATTCTAAAAATTAAGAATCTCGGTTATAATGATACTAATATCCAATTCGTAATCAGCTCAGCTCTTTGGGAAAAGCTGTGAGTTTCAAGTACAGTTTCTCAATTACCTGCCGATTGCATCCAAAGGAGTTATTTATGAAAATACGTTATGTCGTTCTTTCGGTCTTACTCATTGGGGTTCTTATTGTCGGCGCCGTCTTTATGATGCCGCAGCTGATCAGCGATGAAAAAGCAACAGCCGAAGAAACCAGCACCACCGCGGTAACCAAGCAGCCAGAGCCGATCAAGAATAATCAGCCCGATACAACGGCCACCACTGCGATTACGGTGCCGCCGGAAATGCAGACTGTCATTGAGGAAAATAATGAAGAAATCTATGTTGACGAAGCCGGTCTTTTAGCTGGCAGTTACCCCAGCCAGATGGTACCGCTTTACGGCGTCCAGAATGTTTCCGAATCCAATCAGATTACCAACGCTTCCGGAAAACCGGGCTGGAAAGCCGCCTATGTTTCTGATTATAGCACTGATGAGATTCTGGTTTTCTATCAGAACCTGCTGGCCAGTGCCCCTGATTATACCGAGGAAGCTGTTTCTGAATCAACCAGCCTGAAGGGAACCGTCAGCGGCTACACCATCAGCATTACGATTTCACCCAACAACCCCGATAAAACAGATATGGTGGGCAACTCTGCCGTCAGTATTTTTATCGAACAGGTCTAATCGATGGGTTCAGATTTTTAGAAAAATACCTCAATTCAAGACCTTGTTTTGAAAAGAAAAGTGAGATAATCTTATACTAAGCCAACAGTTCATCGTCGGCTTAGTATTTTTTTAGAATCGAGGACTTATAATGAATGATCAAACCAAAAAAATCACCTATACGGCGTTATTAATGGCCCTGACCTTTGTGATGACATCGCTGGTGAAGATTCCGCTGCCGACGGGTTATATTCATCCCGGTGACGGGGCGGTGCTGCTATCTGCTTATATTTTAGGACCCTGGGGCGGTCTGATTGCCGCCGGGATCGGTTCAGCCAGTGCCGACTACTTCGGTGGATACAGCGCCTATATGCTACCCACCTTTATCGCCAAAGGCTCGATGGCCTTTATTTTCGGCTATCTGATGAAGCGTTTTCCCGAAAAGAATCTGCTGTACTTTGCTTTTCCGGCCGTGATTGCGATGACCGCCGTTTATTTCGTTTCCGAAGTAATCATGTACGGCAATGTTGCCGGTCCTTTGGTAAACCTACCCTTCAGTGCCCTTCAGGGTCTGGTTGGGATCGTGCTGGTGACCATTCTGCACAAACCCCTGGAACGATTTCGCCTGAAACCGGTCAAGTTTTAGGAATCAAAAAAAGACCCAACGGTCTGAGGTTGTCGATAACCTACCGTACCGACCAATTGTTAATCTGTTGTTCGCCGCGGAATCGGACAGGCTACGCCGTGTCCGCTCCGATGCGTACAACATGATGTAACAATTGTCGGTACTGGGTCAGTTTTTTTGACAGTCTCAAAGACCCGTTGGTCTTTTTTTATTTGCACAGAGTTCTCTGATGGCTTACATATAGCCCTTCATGGTATCCAGATATTCTTCGGCATTGTCCCGGATGCTCTGAATTTCTTCCGGTTTCAACGCCCGGGCGACTTTGGCCGGGCTGCCCATGATGAGTGAATTGGGCGGAAAGACCTTTCCCTGGGTCACCAGCGAACCGGCTCCGACAATCGAATTGTCACCAATTTTGGCGCCGTTGAGGATAATGGCCCCCATCCCGATCAGGACATTATCGCCGATTTCGCAGCCGTGAATAATGGCATTGTGGCCGATGCTCACACCGGCTCCGATGACTGTCGGATAACCCGGGGCCACGTGAACCACCGTGCCATCCTGGATATTGGTGCGATCACCAATAGTAATGCTATCGACATCGCCCCGGATGACCGCCTGAAACCAAACTGAGATAAAATTACCCAGCTTTACTTTTCCCACAACATCGGCGCTTTTTGCAATAAAAATGGTTTTACCCAACATCATTTTGTTCACCCCATCTTAATTCGTTACTACAATTTGTTACTACATGATACTATTTTCAGGACTTTTTGTAAAGTTTTTCCAAGATCCCCTAATTTATGATAAAATATCAGCAAAATGAAAATACAAAGGACGAGTCAATGAATATTGCCAGTATTGAAAATCTTAAAAAAACCTATGGGGTGAAAACCCTTTTTAATCATATCTCATTTTCCATCGCCGACACCGATAAGATCGGGGTGATTGGCGTCAATGGTTCGGGAAAAACATCGCTGCTGCGGATTATTGGAAATCTCGATAGCCCGGATGCCGGGGAAGTTAAATTTTTCGGCACCAAGCGAGTCGAAATTCTGTCCCAGGATCCGGATCTTGATCCGGATACCACGGTGCTAAATCAAGTCTTTTCGGCCAACTCGCCGGAAATGAACCTGGTTCGGGATTATGAGGCCACCCTGGCCGCCCTGGAAGATTCCCCGGAGGATGCCACCTTGCAAAAGCGGCTGATGTCGCTGTCGCAGCGCATCGATGACGAAAACCTCTGGAACCTGAAATCCCAGGTGGAGACGATCCTCTCACAGCTGGGCATTCACGACTATCATAAACAGATTGGTCAGCTTTCCGGCGGTCAGCGTAAACGGGTGGCGATGGCATCGGCCCTGCTGACCCCCTGCGATCTGCTGATTCTTGATGAGCCCACCAATCACCTCGACAATGACACCATTGCCTGGCTGGAAAATTACCTGTTAAACCGTAAAGGAGCCCTGCTGATGGTTACCCATGACCGCTATTTTCTGGATCGGGTCGTCACTAAAACGATCGAATTGGATAAGGGCAACCTCTATGAATATACCGGCAATTATTCGGACTTTTTAGAGCAGAAAGCCAACCGCCAGGAAGCCCAAACCGCCATCGAAGCAAAGCGCCAAAACCTCTATCGCCGCGAACTGGCCTGGATCCGCCGAGGCGCCCGGGCCCGAACGACTAAACAGAAAGCCCGGATTCAGCGGTTTGACGAGATCAAAGAACGGGCCACTGATCTTTCTGAAAACCAGATGGAAATCTCGGTGGGCTTTTCCCGGCTCGGTAAAAAAGTCATTGAAATTGAGCATTTAAGCAAGTCCTTCGGCCCGCAGAAAATTATCAACGATTTTTCGATGATTCTCGGCCCCAGCGAACGGATTGGGATCATCGGCAAAAACGGTTATGGCAAGTCGACCCTGCTGAACCTGCTGGCCGGAAAACTTAAGCCGGATGGCGGCACCATCGCCCTGGGTGATACCGTCAAGCTCGGTTATTTTTCCCAGGAATCTGAGGATATGGATCTGAGCCTCCGGGCCATTGATTATATCCGCGAAAAAGCCGAAGTGATGGAAAATTCCCGGGGCGAAACGGTTACTGCCGCCCAGATGATGGAACTGTTTCTGTTTGATAAAAACAGCCAATGGGTTTATATCTCTGAACTCTCCGGTGGCGAACGGCGGCGGCTTTATCTGCTGGGGATCCTGATGATGGCCCCCAACGTGCTGCTGTTTGATGAACCCACCAACGATCTGGATATCGATACCCTGACCATTCTGGAAGCCTACCTGGACGAGTTTCAGGGTTCGGTGCTGACCGTTTCCCATGACCGCTATTTTCTGGACCGCACCTGTGAACAGATTTTTTCCTTCGACGGCAAAGGTCAGATCACCACCCAAACCGGCAATTATTCGGATTATATCAAGAAACATCCGCTGACCGGCCTGGGCCACCGCGACGATACCCCGGAGCAACCGGAGAAAAAAGTCGCAGCCCCACCGATTGAAAAACCCAAAACCCGCAAGCCCGGTCTGACCTATAAGGAAAAACGGGAGCAAGAAGCACTGCTGCTGGATCTGGAAGCCAAGGATCAGCGGTTGGATTTTGTTACGAAGAAGCTGACAGAAATCACCAAAGACTACACCGTTTTGCAGGAACTGGCTGAAGAAAAGGCGGTTCTGGAAGAAGAACTGCTGGAGATTATGGATCGGCTGGAGACCCTGGAAAATCTAGAAAAAGGAGAATAATCTGGCGGCGCGGGTCAGACCCAAAACTAACCAGTACCGTAATTAAATTTGATTAAATAGGAAGGTTACATATGAAGATTATTTCGTGGAACGTCAACGGCATTCGGGCGGCCTCCCAAAAGGGCTTTCTGCCCTTTATTGAAGCAGCCAATCCGGATATTCTCTGTATTCAGGAAACCAAGGCCCATGACCATCAGCTGGAAGATGCATTACTCAACATCCCCGGCTATTTTGCCTATTTTCACTCCGGCGAAAAAAAGGGCTACAGCGGCACCGCGGTTTATTACAAAAGCGAACCCCTGGCTATCCGCACCGGTTTATCCGACCCGACCTTCAACAACGAGGGCCGCACCATTATTATGGAATACCCGAATTTTATCCTTTACAATGTCTATTTCCCCAACGGCCAGAAAGATGATGAGCGGCTTGCTTTCAAGATGGACTTCAACCGCTGTCTTCAAAATGATGTCCATGAACTGCTGGCGGCGGATAAAAACGTGATTGTCTGCGGGGATATCAACATCGCCCATCGCGAAATTGATTTGAAGAATCCCAAGGAAAACTCCAAGCGTTCCGGTTTCCTGCCGGAAGAACGGGCCTGGGTAGATGATTTCCTCGGCATCGGCATGGTCGACAGCTGGCGGGCGCAACATCCCGAAGCGATCAAATACAGCTGGTGGTCTTACCGCTTCAATGCCCGGGCCAACAACGCCGGGTGGCGGATCGATTCCTTCTTCGTGTCTGAAAACTTCATGGCCCAGGTCGAGGGCACTGATATTCTCGATGAAGTCATGGGCTCGGATCACTGCCCGATTGTCTTAACCCTGAAATGAAAAAAGCACCCAGCGGGTGCTTCTGACTGTCAAAAATGATAACCCAGTACCGACAATTGTTACATCATGTTGTGTGCCTCAAGGCGAACAGTTGCAACGAAACGCCTATTTTAGACGAAACAATATATGCAACTGTACGAATTGCGCGCATACAACAGATTAACAATTGGTCGGTACGGTAGTTTAGCGACAACCTCAAGCACCCAGCGGGTGCTTTTTTCTCGTCATTATCTAATTTTGGGATTTCAGTTCTAGCCGGGCGATGGCCTCTCGGGCCGTATCCCATTCATTATAATAGAGGGTTTCATCTTTCATGATTTCCTGTTTTTCGTGGCCTTTTCCGGCCAGCACCAGCACATCGCCCGGGCGGCACAGAGTGGCGCCATAATAGATGCCTTCCTGGCGGAGTTCGACGGTGGCAACCTGATCGGTTTTCTCCCGGACGCCAGCCACCACCGCATTGATGATGTCGATCGGGTTTTCACTGGCGGGATTGTCCGAAGTCACCACCACCATATCGGCATACTCTCCCGCAATCCGGCCCATGATCGGCCGTTTTTCCTTGTCCCGGTCGCCGTTGCAGCCAAAGACCAGAACAATCCGGCCGGTAAATATTTTTCGCACCGACTGGAGCAGCTTTTCCAGGGAATCCGGAGAGTGGGCATAATCGATAATCACATCAAATGGCGCCTCGAGATCCAGAATTTCCATCCGCCCTTCAACCCCCGGCATCGTCGCCAGGGCCTCCCGGATCACTGCCATCGGCACTCCTTCAGTTACCGCCGCAATGATCGCGGCGATGGCATTATAAACCATAAACTCGCCGGGGATATTTAACCATAATTTTTCTTCCCCGTCCGGTGTAACCAGCGTAAATTCAGTTCCTTTAGCGCCAAAGACCAGGTCTCTGGCGCAATAGTCGTGGCCCGAATTCAAGCCATAGGTGAGCACCGGTACGCTTGTTTTTTCTTTTAAGATATCGCACAGCTTCCGGCCCCAGGGATCATCGCCATTGATAATGTTGGTTTTTTGGGCCTGAAAAAAGAGCTTGGCTTTGGCCTCAAAATAGTTTTCGAAGGTCTTATGATAATCGAGATGATCCTGGGTCAGGTTGGTGAAGATGCCATAATCAAAATCTACCCCATTGACCCGATCCAGAGCCAAGCCGTGGGAGGAAACTTCCATAAATAAGTGGGTACAGCCCCGCTCCTTCATTTCGTTGATAATCTCCTGGACTTCCAGGGATTCCGGGGTGGTACGACCGCGGTTATCGACGATCTGATCGCCGATCAGATTATGGATGGTGCCGATCAGTCCGCATTTTTTGCCCTCTGTTTCAAAAATATGTTTAAGCATATAGGTCAACGAGGTTTTACCATTGGTTCCGGTAATCCCGGTCACCACCATCGACGCCGAGGGTTTTCCATAAAAGCAGCTCCCCAGAATCCCCAGGGCATGGCGGGAATCGGCGACTTTGATGTAACTTACTCCGGTCTGATAGTCAGTCAGGTCATCCTGATGGACCACCGCCACAGCGCCCTGGCTGATGGCCTTGCCGATGTATTGATGGCCGTCAGTGACATAGCCGGGGATGGCCACAAACAAGCTGCCCGGAACCACTTCCCGGGAATTGTAGCAAATCTTTTTTATATCACAATCTGGTTGATTGTTTCTTATTTCAATTATTTTCAGTTCGGTTAATAGTTTTTCCAGTTTCATTGGTTTTCCTCTCTTTTGTTTACCTCACGATAAAACTCTTTTATTATTATACTGTTTTCCAATTTATCTGTCTAGCTGTGTTGGCTGTCATGTTCCAAACATAGCGCAGAAAGTAGACACTTTTTTGGCAAAATAAAAAAGAGACACTATTCGTATCTCCCGATTAAGTCGCTGCAATAATGATCCCGCTGGCTTTTCACATTGTAAACATATTAGCACAGGATGCCACGGCACATTCCACCCCGAAATCATCCTTGGTTACTTTTGCGCCGGGTTCAATCACCACTACCCGGTGATCCCACTCCAACGAAAGAAACATTTCCAGCAGCTCCACATCCCCCTGGGTAATAATAAAATCCAATTTCAGGACCTGACTCAAATGCCGGGCACAATGGATCCAATCTTCCAGATTATAGGCGCCGGAATCGATCATCATCAGGGACTTGTAATTTTTAAACATAATCCCCATAATCATTTCTGCCCGTTTGGGACCGTATTTATTAATGGCATAGTGATATTCTTCTTTTAACGACTTCTTCCCCATCATCCAGCCCTTGGTAATAAAATAGGTTTCGCCCCGGATGGATTTGAGTTTCTCTTTGTTATGAAGCAGGATCTGAATGCAATCTTCGGAGCGCAGCAAGGCCAGCCTGGCATGATCACTCCGCAATCCGATCAGTGCTTTGCCACAATTGCCATAACCCAAAAGAATGGTGTCGTATTCCTGATGGCTGTCAATCACTTTTTGGAGTTCCTGGTTTAACATCTCCGGGTTGTTGTGAAGTTCTGCACTCATCCACATGGTATCATAATTGATGCCGGTATTCTTCATCGCTAAGCTCATCTCATCTTGAATCATTCCACACGCAATTAATAAGATACTTTCTTTCATCCCATACCTCAGTTATTCATAACTAATCGAAGGAAGCAATTGCCTCCAACCCAGAATCTTCACCGGTAAAGTACATAAGACCCCATCCAATGGGGTGATCTTTTTCATCCATCAGCTTCTGTTCTACCACCAGAACAGGGTCGCCTTCCATAATATCCAACACCTGACTGACTTCCCCTTTGGCCGCCATCGCCCGGATCTTGAGCTTTTTGGTCATCGCAAAGATGGAGTTCTTTTTGGCCACCATTTCCGGAAAGGTGGCATAGCGAATCTCTTTTTCGACAATCGGAATGCCCCGATAATAAGGAATATATTTGACATCAAAGGCCTTGACGATACCATCACTGACAAAAACCCGTTTCACCACAATGACATGTTTATTTTCGGGGATTTCCAGATTAAAGCCCACCTCATAGCTGGGTTTCACGACATTGACCTCAATCAGCCGGATTTCTTCACCTTTTTTTTCAGTTGTCATCATTTCATCAAAATGAAGTGTGTAGGAATCCAGATTAGGTTCACAGACATAGTTGCCTTTGCCTGGAATGGAGTAAATGTACCCCTCATTGACAAGAACTGCCAAACCTTTTCTGACTGTCATTCGACTGACATTAAATTCTTCGCAGAGAAGGTTTTCTGACTGTATGGCATCACCCGGTTTAATTTCTTCACTGGTTATTCTATTTTTTATTGCATCAACTATTTTTAAATATTCGGGGGATCCCATTTTTCTACCACCTTGGTCTATTTATCATTATTTTTTTTTCCGGTTTTTTCGATCATCCATAATTTGCATTTTTCGACACCGGTCATCACATCTTTCGTGGCAAAATCTGCCCCCACAATCTGTGCTGCTTTTTCATCAATGACAGCACCGCCAATAATCACCCGGTAATCATCCCGGATTCCCCGGTTAACCAATTCGCAGACCACCGCCCGCATTTCATAAATGGTTTCTTGCTGCATACCACTCATGCCGATGATATCCGGCTTGACCGTCTCAATGGCTTCAACTACCTGATAAATGGAAACATCCGTCCCTAAATCAATGAGTTCGAATCCGGCGGTTCTGGCAAATGAGCCAAAAATATTTTTGCCGATATCATGACAATCACCGAAAACAGAAAAAAGCAGTAATCTGCCTATCTTATTTTTTGGAGTTACTTTGGTAATTTCTTTTAGTTCTTCGAGTTCCATCACTTCCTGAAAGATGATCCCGGCAAAAATCAAATCGGCAATAAAATAATCACTGGTTTCGTATAATTTACCGACCCGCTCCATTCCGGTTTGCAACCAATTGAAAATATCAATCGGTTTAAACCCTTTTCGAATAGCAATTCGCACGAGCTCCAGGGTTCGATCTTCATATAATCCTTCGATGGATCTTACAATGCTATGTTTCATAATTTAAGTTCCACTCCCTTAAAGGTGTAAATTGAATACCACCGTCATGTTTTGTCGACCTGGCTTTATCTAAATGATCACACCTGGAATTTCTAGTTTAATATTTTCAAAATCCTTTTAATTATAACCTAAATTATTTTTTTTGATAATGGTATAATTGATATAAATCTTGCAAATTTTAACGCCTTTGAATTTAGAGGCCTTTGCTCTTCATGATTGAAGAGCAAAAGTTACTAAACTGATTTTTTCAACCTTAAGATACAGTCATCAGGTAATTTTTTGTCAATAATACTGTCCCGAGATACTCATCCACATCTAAGTAATTTGGATATCAATGCCCTAATATCCGCCTGTGTTATGAAGCAATTCTGATGTTTTGAGCCTATATTGCTTCCTATTTTCATGAAATCGTTTGTCGAAATTATACCATACTTATATCGACCTGTATATACAAATATCTACAAATCTTATAAATTTAGGGTAAAAAATCGTTCTTGTTTCACTCGAAAGAACCGCTCTTTTTCTACAAAAAAAAGATAAAAAGCCGAGACATGTCTCTTCCTTTTATCTCTAATTTTTCTATTTATTTATCCAGCGATCTGGGGTTATTGGTCACAAGTGGCCGTTTATACCCAACCCTGGCAAATTTTTACGCCTTCTGCCGCGTTCGTTGTAAATTGATCCGCGCCCACATACTCACATGATTCTTTGGTAACCGGATTTCCGCCAATAATTACCTTAGCAGTAATACCTGCCGCTTTTAATGCGTCAACAGTTTCTTTCATTGAGTCAATCGCCAGGGTTAAAACACCGCTCATGCCGATAATTGCAGGGTTGCAGTCTTTGGCTTTCTCCACAAAGATTTCCGGAGCCACATCGATTCCCAAATCGACCACTTCAAAACCGGCCGCTTCTGACATACTTTTAAAAATGTTTTTTCCGATATCATGTAAATCGCCATGGACCGTTCCGATAATGATGGTCCCGGCAACAGCTGAGTCATCACTGCCTAAAACGGGTTTTAAGACATTAATTGCTTCTGTCAATAATTCTCCGGCGAAGATCAGATCGCCAACAAAGTATTCACCTTTTTCGAAAAGATCACCGACAATTGCCATACCGCCCTGACATGCTGCAACTGCTTCCTGTGCTTCTGCTTCTGAGGGATTTGTAGCAACGAAATCATTGAGTATGTCCATCACATCTTCTTCTTCTAAATCTCCAACTGCCTGTGTTAAAACCTTTAAATCCAGCATTTAAATACCCTTCCTTTGAAAAAAATCTATTTATAAAAACTTGTGTGACTTGTGTGTACATGTTTATGTTCATATGATACACCTTTACATCGCACTTGTCAAGTAAACGCTTCCAGTTTGTTATCATTTTTAATCTGTCGTACGCTTGTCCACACTCTTATGTAACTTAACAAGCGAACTGAATGATGACTTGAATGGTTCGATTCATTCGTTCAGGCGATTCACCCAATTAAAAAGGGGCACTTTCGTACCCCTTTAATAAAGTAAAAATTTTGTCCGTTATTTTGTAACTCGAACCTTAGACACTTTAAAAGGTGGAATTTTAGCAATTGGATCCACCGCACCACCGGTCAGGGAGTTTGCTCCGCTTTCGCCATAATGGAAAGGCATGAACAGGTTATTTTCCATGATCCCTTCATTAAAACGTGTTTTAACAGAAACACTTCCCCGTGGAGATGTGACATTAACGATATCACCCTCTTCAATTCCAAGTTCCAATGCTTTGGCTGGATTGATTTCAACAAATGCATCGCCGGCAATCTCTTCGATGCCCGGTGAACGTTTTGTCATTGTTCGGGTATGATAATGCTCAAGAATTCGTCCGGTCATTAAAATAAGTGGATATTCTTCATCGGCCTGATCTTCTGGTGGGATGTAATCGGCAATCATGAAGGCACCCAGACCTCTGGTGAATTTTCCGGCATGAAGGAATTTTGCACCTTCTGAGTCTTTACTTAAACATGGCCATTGAATACGATCGCCGTTATTCAATCGTTCATGGGATACGCCCGTATAACTTGGTGTTACTGAGGCAATTTCGTCCATGATTTCAGCCGCGCTGGTATAGTCAAAGCCCTTAACACCCATTTCCTTGGCTATCATTCCAATAATTTCCCAGTCGTTTTTAGCGGTACCTGGGGCATCTACGGCTTTTCTGAGCAGCTGAATACGTCGCTCTGTATTGGTGAAGGTTCCGTCTTTTTCAGCATAAACATAAGCCGGTAGAACAACATCAGCAAATTCAGTAGTCTCAGTCAGGAAAATATCCTGAACTACGATGAAATTAGCCTTTTTCAGCGCTTCTTTAACATGATTGGTGTTTGGATCTGAAACCGCTGGATTCTCACCCATGACATAGAGGAACTTAACGGTACCATTTCCGACATCATCAATAATTTCAGTTAGTGTTTTACCCGTATTGGATGGCAGCTTAACACCCCAGGCTTTTTCAAATTTTTCCACAGCTTCAGGATTTGCTGTTTTTTGATAACCAGGAAGATCGCCAGGCAGGGCACCCATATCACAGGACCCCTGAACATTGTTTTGGCCCCGAAGTGGATTAACGCCACAGCCTTCCCGACCAATTTTTCCGGTCAGCATGGCCAGATTAGCGGTGGACATAACCCCATCAGTCCCGGTATTAAACTGGGTAACACCCATGGAATAGAAGATTCCGCCTTTGTCCTTTGTCGCATAAAGAACCCCTGCTTTTCGCATTTCATCGGGATCTACGCCACAAATCTCGGCACATTTTTCGACGGTGATCGTATTCATGAATTCTAAAAATGCCTCATAACCTTCAGTGCGTTCATTGATAAAGGTTTTGTCTTCAAGACCGGCATCCAGAATAGCACGCATCAGTCCATTAAATAAGGCGACATTCGTGCCTGGTTTAATCTGTAAATAAACATCTGCATAGTTCGCCAGTTCGATCTTACGGGGTTCGGCAACAATCAGAGCAGCGCCCTGAGCTTTCCGTTGTTTTATTTTTGCACCGATGACAGGATGGGTCTCAGTCGTATTTGAGCCTGACACCAGCATAACATCCATCACAGCGATTTCTTCAATACTATTGGTCATCGCGCCGCTACCGAAAGACTTAGCTAAACCAGCTACAGTGGAAGCATGACACAACCGCGCACAATGATCGACATTATTCGTTTCTCCCGCAGTTCTGATAAACTTCTGGAAGACATAATTATCTTCGTTGGTACAACGTGCTGAAGAAAAACCTGCTACTGCCTGTGGTCCTTCCGCTTTTGCTTCTTTAAGTTTTTTAGCCACTAATGTAATGGCCTCTTCCCAAGTCGCTTCTTGTAATACCCCATCTTTTCGGATCAATGGTGTTGTTAATCGATCAGGACTGCCTACGAAATCATAAGCAAAGCGACCTTTTACGCATAGTAAATTATCGTTTACATTTCCCTCGGTACTGAATACGTCGGTAATTTTATTATCAATTACTTTTAAATTTAAAGTACAGCCTACTCCACAATAGGGACAGACGGTTTGTACCTGTTTTGCATAACTGAATGGTTTAAACTTCTTAGGCGCTAATGCACCAGTTGGACATACCGCGATACAATTTCCACAGCTGACACACTCTGTTGTTTTACCTCTAGGCAAATCATTAACGGTTTTAATGATGTTATCCTTTTCAGGATCAAATGCTGCTAAGACGTGATTGCATTGTAAATAGTCGCATGCTTTTATACATCGGCCACATAAAACACATTTGCTTGGGTCATAAAAATAAAATGGATTCGAGTCATCAATTGGTCGATCCGCATACCCCTCTGTTCCTACTGCCTTGTAGGTATCATAATCAATCAAATTAGCCTTGTTTTCCACAAAGAAACACGCCTCATACTTATAACAAGCCATGCAATCAAATTTGTGATCCACCATCAATGCTTTTATTGCCTTACGTCGCTCGTTTCTAACTGCAAATGTATCGGTATCAACCACCATACCCTCAGCAACTGGAGTTGAACAAGCTTTTTCAAATTCTTTTGAACCTGCTACCTCTACCACACACATCCCGCAAGTTCCAACGGGTGTGAAATCTTTAAAACTACACAGGGTTGGAATCTCAATGCCGACGGAACTTGCTGCCTTTAAAATTGTTGTTCCAGGCTCGACACTGATATTCTGCCCATTAATTATTAAATTAACCATATTTTTCCCCTTTCTTTTAGTAGTTTAATTATAATTGATAACTCCTCGTTTGTCATTGATACTTTTTTAACATCAATTTTTTTTTTACATTTAGTCATCTTCAATAGTATGTCGTGTTTAAAACACCTAACGCCCCCGTTATTCATCATTTTAACCCCGCCAGATGATAATTTACCATCCTCTTGATCAAAATATTTTTTTCTATTTTTTTTCTTTTCTCTTTGTCAATCGACTCATCTGTACTTTATTGTACTCGACTGGCCTGATTCAGCGAAAACCGGTTCTTTTCAAGCTTCACCGGGCTTGATTCTGTCTCTATTTGTCTAGCATACGACTTAGTTAGCGAGAATTATCAACCAGCGTAAAAATGATACCCTATCCGTAACTCCTTGAGAATACTTCCGTTAGCCGTGGTCTGTGGAATAACGAATATAAAACGATGCTATTTTGTTATATGCGCCGTTCTTTACGAAAAGCTTATTTTTACTCTATCTTGACTATTTTTTACCTTTTTCTTGCTGAGCGCTTCTGTTAATTGACTAAAAGGCGGTTCCACCAAAGCTGATAAACGTTTCCATAGTTATTATTAACCGGAGCTGCTGTCGCTGATCCACTGGTATTACTTTCTATTTTTCTTATCTCTTGCATCATTGTCCTAAACATTTTTTTTGGTAACAAACCGCTTTTTTACGCCTGCTTACCGACTTCCAATCGCAACTTTTATTCCAGTTAACGTTATTTAACATATCCAAATTTTACCACCTTGTGGTTTTGTTATTATCTTTCCGCGATCAAACGCCTTTACACCGTTTTTAAAAAAAGTATTTACTCCGATTGTCTTGAAATTAACGTCCCCTTACAATTGTAAGTATTTCACTTGACTCGAAATTATTTCTTTGACTTTTTTTGCCCTAATTAGACAAAATATTGTCATAAATTTCTATTTACTTTTAAATTTTGTTATGTCCTCCGAACTAATTATAAACTTAAGCAACACTAACTATATACAAATAATTATTTCTATGCTATACTTCTGCAAACGATTCATGAAAGTCGTAACTTGTTTAGGAGGAAAATAGTGTGAACGGTTTTTTGACCCCGAAAGAGATTAACGAGTGTATGGTGACCAGTGGAAAAGCCAAGGCTGCTTTACCCATCGGCAAAATGCTATTCCTTGGTATTTTTGCTGGTATGTATGTTGGGTTAGGTGCCTATGGTTTCACCATTGTTACTTCCGGTGCCGGAAGTGGTTTTGAAGCAACCCTTGCCAAATTCATTGGTGCCGGTGTTTTCCCGGTTGGTTTGATGCTGATTATTTTTTGCGGTGCAGAGTTGTTTACAGGAAACTGTACTTTAACCTTAGCTTTAGCTAAAAAAGAAATCACCATCGGCTCCTTGGTTCGCAATTGGACTGTGGTTTATCTTGCAAATTTTGTGGGCTCTGTTTTATTAGCCTGGTTACTTTTCAAAAGCGGTTTATATAGCGGCGAAGCCATGGCTGCCAAAGCAATTGGTATTGCTGAAGCAAAGACCGCGATTCCGTTGTTGCCGATCATTATCCGCGCTACCTTTTGCAACATATTAGTAGTACTTGCGGTCATGATGCAAGCCGGTTCAAAAGACATTATCGGCAAAATATTTGCAATTTGGTTCCCAATTATGCTTTTTGTGCTCGCGGGATTTGAGCATTGCGTCGCAAATATGTTCTTTTTACCAATTGGATTATTTTTGGGAGCAGACATTACCTGGAGTCAGATTATCATGAATAATCTAATTCCGGTAACTATCGGAAATGTTATTGGCGGTGCCTTTGTGGTTCCAGGTGTTTACTACTATACATATCTGCGAACAAATAAAGAAGCTATCAGTGTCGCTTCAGAACCAGTAATGGCTGCAACTGCAGAATAGTTTTCTTCATGAAGTCGGAGGCAATCCTGAGGGTAGCATTGTCTTCGGCTTCATTTTCATAACACCATTGCCGTCCGATCCGCTCTGAATGTTTAAGTCAGTTTTTTCCATCGACGTTACTTATCGGTCATCCGGCAAGCTTTCGTTTTAACACGCCACCTTGATTAAAACAGCCTCGCTTGTTTTGTATCATCAATATTTGCACACCCGGCTAAGCCATTTTCAAAGTGATGCTGGCCTTTTTTACATTCACATTCCCCACCAACTATGCAATTTCCCCGGTACTATTGGCACCGTTATGCCTTTTACAAAATCACCTTCATCCGTAGCCCTCTTTTAATCTCCCTCATAATTCAACCACTCCAGTCATTCTGTCGGTTAGCGCGACGTGTTTTAAGATGCTTCTAATCTGAGCAGACGATAATTTATTAAACGATTTTTTCGGAAACATTAGTAAATACGGGAAAACGTCAATGACAAATCCAAGAATTTAGAATATAATAAAAACTTAAAAGCAAGAAAAATTTATTTATGGTTAACTTAACAAATGCTCCCATTTTTTAATGATAAATAGGAGTTTTCCGAAAATAAGTAGTTACCGAAAGGCATTACGAATTTATGAAAGAACAAACGATCATGGAAGAAACAAAAACTGCTGCAATTCTGGTTGGCGGACTAAGCCAGCGGATGGGATATGACAAAAAGAAATTACGGATTGGCGGAGAAAATATTTTAAATCAGATCGTCAAACAGCTTTCAAAAGATTTTGATGATATCATTGTTGTCGGTTGCGACCGGGAAGATATTCCGAATATTTCAGGTGTAAGGGGTGTTTACCAGGATGCCCTGGAGCTGTCGGCATCTCTGGTTGGTATTTATTCAGCACTTTTGCTGTCCAAATCGCGATTTCTCTATGTTACTGCTTGTGACATGCCTTACTATAATAGCGATTATGTCAAATACATGGTAAGTATCATTACCGAAAACCCTGCTATATCTGGCTGCGTAACCCGCTTTGACGAGTGGATCGAACCATTTAATGCTTTTTACAGTGTTGATCTAATTCCCAAAATCCAAACGTTTCTGGACTCTGGCAGAAAAAGTATTTACAAATGTTTTGAAGCCGAAAATTTACATTATATTGACGAAGCTGTTGGACGAAGTTATAGTCCCGGTTGGGAAATGTTCAGTAATTTGAATACTCCGAGAGAGTTAAAAAATCATATCCGACGTTCTAAAAACACGATAATAGAATAATCTTAACAATTAATCTGATCATCTATATCGGTTTATCCATTGATTACAGCAATTTAAACAAAAGAGGACGATTACTTGAAAATAATTAACGAAGCACTTGGTTTAGAATTAAAAGAAGCTTTCTCAATAACACGAATCCGTCAGAACGCCAATAACGAGCTTAATCATGAACATCTCGACGACATCGTCATTACCGAACATCATCTGAGCTGTTATATTAATGAACAATTGGCTTTTAAGCTGGTTTGCACCCCGGAAAAACTTGATGCCCTGGTGTTAGGTTACATGTTTAGTGAGGGTTATATCGATAGTTTAGATGATATTGACTTTATTTACATTTGCCAAAGCGGTGAGCGGGTAAAAGTGCAATTAAACAAAATCATTTCCTTAAATAGTATCGATCATGATACCACCAGCGAATCAATTTCTTGTGGCAATAATAAAAAAATAAGGCAGGCTGCTCAAATCAGCAAACTTAAATCATTACCTGCTCATCAATGCTCCTACGAGACAATTTTTAAATTAGCCAACGCCTGTAACCGAAGTGCGGCTTTGTTTAATGAAACCGGCGGGACCCATTGTGCCGCGATGTGCATTGACGGAAACGAAATGTTTGTCTGTGAAGATATTGGTCGTCATAACGCCGTTGATAAGACGATTGGAATGGCACTGACAGCAAACCAGCAATTAGTCCACCCCATTCTTTTTACCACCGGACGAATCCCGTCTGATATGGTTTTTAAAGCCATTCGCTGCGGCATTCCTGTTATTGCCTCTCATTCGGCGCCAACCAATGAAGCCATCGAACTGGCACGTCAGTTTAATCTGACATTGATTGGCTTTGTCCGGGGCAAACGTCTTAATATTTATGCTGGAAATCTTTGAAAACTATCTGGGCCGACTTTTTAGTCGGAATCATCTGTTCTCAGAGCTAAATTTACCGACCTTCATTTTTTTTAATTTCGAAACCACCACGTATTAACTAGTTAAGGAGCGAAACGATGAGCTGCGTTGTCAAATTATATAAGAGCATTGAAAAAGGACAAACTGTCCCCCTTGATCCATCTGGTTTTTTCATTAAAGATTTTGGTATCGAAGGTGACCGCCGCGGTGGCAAGGATCTGCGGCAGGTAAGTTTTTTCGGGATCGAAAGCATCCAAAAAATGGAACAACTTCACCTCTCCGGATTGTGCACCAAACGGTTTAATGAAAATGTCATTACTGAAAATATCGAGCTCTACAAGCTGCCGGTCGGAAGTCTGATAAAAATTGGCGACACGGTTCAGAAAATTACCCAAATAGGCAAAAAGTGCTTTGGTTGTGAAATTACCGATAGCCAGCAAATCTGTCCGCTGGCACACGAAGTCGTCTTTACCGCCGTCATTAAAGGTGGTCTCGTCAAAATTGGCGATACTATTGAACGATTAGATCTGTAACCCTGATTATAATGAACGCAAAAAACAGCGCAGTAAAATTTCATGAAATTTTACTGCGCTGTTTATATTATAAATAGAAATGCTTAATTACCGTTTTTTCTGCCAGAAGCCCCGGTAGCGAAGGATCCGGGTGGTGTTAAGGATAGTCAAAATGGCGGCGCCGACGTCGGCAAAAATCGCCAGGTACATTTCACCCATGCCAAAGAAGGTCATGGTCAGGACCGTGATTTTAATCCCCAATGCCAGGACAATATTCTGAATCATGATCCGTCGGGTATACTTGGCAATATCCACTGATTTAACAATATCCATGGGATCATCTTTCATCAGAATGATATCGGCAGCCTCAATGGCTGCGTCCGAACCCAGAGCGCCCATGGCGATGCCGGCATCAGCCATAGCCAGCACCGGGGCATCGTTCATGCCGTCGCCGACAAAGATCGTTTTACCATCCTTATTATCCAGCTTTATTTTTTCAAAGGCTGCCACCTTATCCTGGGGCAAGCAATCCCCCCGCACTTCATCCAGCTGCAGCTGCTTGCCGATCTGGTTGGCGACCTGGGCATTATCGCCGCTGAGCATCACTGTTTTTCTGACCCCCAGTTTCTTTAACTGTTGCAGGGCAGCGAAGGCACTTTCTTTGACCATATCCCCCAGTACCAGGTATCCGGCCAGTTGATTGTCGATGGCGAGATACACAATGGTACCCGCTTCGTTATTTTCGGCCAACCCAATCTGATGATCCTGCAACAAACTCTTGTTGCCAGCCAGAATCACCTGGTCGTCAACTTCAACCCGGGTGCCTTTGCCAGGAATTTCGGCATAATTTTTCAACCGGGTTTCATCCACATCCTGCTGGGCATAGGCGGTGATCGCCTTACCGATGGGATGGTTGGAATAGTGCTCACCGGCAGCCGCCGCCGCCAACAGCTCGGCTTCGCTAAAGCCGGGTGCCGGTACGGTTTTGATCACCTTGAATTCTCCCTGAGTTAGGGTTCCGGTTTTGTCAAAGACAAAGACATTACTCTGATATAGGACATCCAGATAATTCCCGCCTTTAATCAGTACCCCTTCCTTGGAGGCCCGGCCAATCCCACCAAAATAACTGATCGGTATCGATAACACCAGGGCACAGGGACAGGAGACCACCAGAAAGATCAGACTCTGGTAAAACCAGGTTTCCCAGGACGCCCCGGGAATCAGCAGCGGTGGAATGATGGCCATGGCAATGGCTGAAAATACCACAATAGGCGTATAGTAATGCGAAAACTTGGTGATAAACTTCTCCGTTTTGCCTTTTTTATCACTGGCTTCTTCTATCAGATGCATAATTTTCATGGCGGTGGAGTTTTCATAGTCTTTGGTAACCAGCACCTTCAGCACCGCATTGCCATTAATCATCCCACTGAGAATTTCATCGCCCTTTTCAACTTTACGGGGATAAGATTCCCCGGTCAGCGGGGAGGTATCCAGATGGGAGAGACCTTGCAGAACGACCCCATCGGCAGGGATTTTTTCGCCGGGTTTGATCACCAGCACATCGCCCACCTTAACCAGTTTGGCATCAATAACAACCTCGCCTTCGGGTCCAACCCGATTGGCAGTGATGGCATTAAAACTGATCGTTTCGGCTATTGAGCGGCGGGCATTGTCGACGGCCCGATCCTGGAAATATTCACCGATGCCGAAAAAGATCATGACTCCAGCGGCTTCCGGCCATTCGGTTAAGACCAGGGCGCCAAAGGTGGCGATGGTCATCAGGAAATTTTCGTCAAAGATCTGACCCTGACCAATATTTCGAAAAGCCAGCAGAATAACCCGATACCCGGCCAGTAAATAAGCGCCCAGGAAAACGCCAATGGTGATCACTTCCAGATTGGCCGGAAGTAATGCCTGAAAAACAAAGCCAAGCATAAATAATCCGATCGCGGTAATCAGCTCAAGCTTCTGCCGTTTATCCATATCGCCCAGGGCCTGCCCGTGTTCATGGGCGGCCACGGCCATATGGCCACCATCCGGATGACCTTCACAACCGCATGGTTCTGCCACGGCCGATCGTTTCCGGTTTTTCGAAACCACCACATGGGGTTCCAGGGAATGAACCAGTTTGACAATCGCATCATAGGTTTCTTCCTGGGCAAATCCCTCCCCTTCGTCAATCACCAGTGACCCGGTGGCCAGGGACAGACTGGCCGCTCTGACATTTGGCATCTTGCCAACCAGTTTTTCAATTTTTCCAGCGCAATTAGCGCAGTTGAGTCCTTCTAAAAATACTTTCATGCTGATAGCCTCTTTTCGCTACACCTAGTGATGACTTAAATGGGTGATGGTCAACAGTACAATCACTTCCACATGAGCATCGTCCAGGTGATAAAATTTCATTTGACCTTCTTTTCGGTAACTGATGATCCGTTTGTCTTTTAAGATCCGCAATTGATGGGATACCGCCGTCCGGCTGACATCCACCAGGTTGACAATATCATTCACACACAGTTCGCCATTTTCAAACAACGCACTAACGATTTTTATTCGGGTGGGATCACCCAGCACCTTAAAAAATTCGGCCACCTCAAACAAGGTTTCCTCGCTATGATCGTTTTTCAAAACTTTATCCATCACTTCTCCTCTATATGTGAACACTTGCTCACTTATTAACATTATATTAGCACATTCTTTTTCCAGAATCAAGCACTATTTTAGACTCAATAAATATTGACAATTGTCAAAAATAATGATAATTTGAACATGTGTAATATTTTTAAACGATATCAATTTAAAGGATGAAGGTCAATATAAATGAGTGATGCCAAACGATTATTGGATGAGCGATTGATCCGTATTGAAAAAGCAGTTAATTTGGAAAAACCCGACCGGATCCCAATTTTTGCCTTAAACGGGCCTGAGGTTGCCATCGATTATTGTGGCCGTCACCTCAAATCAGCCACCTGGGATCTGGAGATTGTCAGGGAATGTCTGCCCATTTACTATCAGGACATGAAAGTAGATGCCGCCGCCGCAGCTTTTTTACGATGCCCGGGGATGTACACGGCCATCGGATCTCAGAATTTTGTTCCTAATAAGGATGGCTTTATGCAACATCCTGAGGTCTGCGGAATGCTGGCCAGCGAGTATAAAGAACTGATTAAGGATCCCTTCAAGACCCTGGTGGATAAGGTCCTGCCCCGGCAATACAAGGCTTTTGATCAGCCCGGCGGGTTGGGTGGACTTAACCTGGCCAAAGGGGCCCTCAGTTATATGCACAATTCCCGAATCCTCCGGGAAATCGATGCCCACTGTAGTGCCACAGTAGGGATCCCGATTATTTCGGATAACATGATCGAAGCCCCTTTTGATTTTTTAGCTGATCAGCTCCGCAGTTTTATGGGAATCTCGGTGGATATGCATCGCTGTCCCGAGCTGGTCGAGCAGGCCTGCGAGGCGCTTTTTCCGCTGCTGCTGCGGTGGGGGGTTACCAGCTATACCGGGCCACCCAAAAAAATCCCGGCCATCTTTATGCCCCTGCATATGCCGTCATTTTTAAACCCCAAACAGTTTGAGCGTTTTTACTGGCCGACCTTCTCCCGGCTGGTAAACAGCCTTACTGGCATGGGCTATACGGTGGCCTTGTTTATAGAAGGCAACTGGTCCAAATTGTATGATTATCTGGGCAGCCTGAACCCCAATGTGGTAGGCATTTTTGAATACGGCGAAATGAAGACAATTAAGGAAAAGGTGGGCAAGACCATGTGCATCATGGGCAACTACCCCATCGAAGCTTTGAAATCTCACTCCACTGAACAGTGCATCGATATTGCCAAAAAAATGATCGCGGAAGGGGCTCCCGGAGGCGGCTATATTTTTACCACCGGCAAATCCATTCTGCGGGGCAAAGGCCTGGATCTGGAGAAACTCCAGGCGGTTCATCAGTATGTAATCGATCACGGAAAATATTAGCGAGGTATTTTATGGAAACCATCAAATCTGAATATCTGGACTACTTTGAAAACTATGTCGCCCGACATCCGGAATTAACTGCTGAAGATGCGGCCATTATGGCAGATCCCTGGGATGTCAATGAAGATATGCTGTTGGGCTATGTGCTATCATTATTGATTTAGGATTTTGTCTTATGTATAAATACGGCGTAAAAAAGCAGGGATGGGTCAGCCATCTCTGCTTTTTTATTACGATATACAATTTCGGGATGTTCAAAAGGATCGCAGTAATTCAATTTCTTTTTGATAATCCTGAGTATCCTGCTGGGGCGTTTCCAGAAAAAAAGGCAAATCTTTCAACTGCGGATGCGTAACAATCTGCTTAAAAGTTTCAATCCCCAGGGTTCCAAAGCCGATTTTTTGATGACGGTCCTTATTGCTGTTAAAGGGCATCATGCTGTCATTTAAATGCAGGCATTTTAAATAATCCAGGCCGATGATCCGATCAAACTCTTTAAGCACTCCATCCAGATTTCCCACCACATCATATCCCGCGGAATAAACATGACAGGTATCCAGACAGACCCCCATTTTTTCGGGCAAAGCCACCTGATCAATGATCATCTTCAATTCTTCAAAACATCTGCCGATTTCAGTTCCTTTGCCAGACATGGTTTCCAGCACCACCGTGGCTTTCTGATCGGCCCACATTTCCTCGTTGAGAATCTGGACAATCCCCGCAATGCCCTTTTCCACCCCCTGGCCGGTGTGACTACCGGGATGAAAATTATAGAGTTCACAGGGCAGTTCCTCCAACCGTAACAGGTCTTCTTTAAAAACCATCCGGGCAAATTCCCGGGTTTCCGGTTTGGCCGAACACATATTGAGGGTATAGGGGGCATGGGCCAACAACGGACCAAACCCCTGCGCATCGATAATCTGCCGGAGTCCGGCTACATCTTTGGGATCAAGGGCTTTGGCCTTGCCGCCACGGGGGTTACGGGTAAAAAATTGAAAGGTATTGGCTTCAATTTTTATCGCTTCTTCACCAGCTTTTTTAAATCCACTGGCGATAGACAGGTGGGGTCCGATCATTAACATTTTTGTCTCCTCGTATTTTTATTGCTATTTAATATCTTTATATGAATCTAATTTTCTTATTTATTTTTTAATATTCCTAATGTTCTACATTTCTTATAATTAACTTGATTGTCTTTCCTAAATATTATAAAATATAGCTGATCTAATTTACCAAAAATTTATTTTTGAAAGGAAAAAAAGATGAATGATTTTCTGAAAATGTCCAAAACACTGGGGATTGTTGTCGCCATCCTGATGGTCATCCTCGGCGGCCTGATCTTTTTTGCGCCGCTGTTCGCAGCCAAAATGATTATGTGGTTTTTTACTGCCGGTTTGATTATTTATGGCGCTTTTCACATCATTGTTTTTGCCAAAAGCGAAATCAAAAATGGATGGAGTCTGACCTCCGGTATCATGGCCGTCTTACTAGGAGTTCTGCTGATCTTCTCAGATCCATTGTCCCGGGCCAGTACCTTAGCGTTTATGCTCGCTTTCATTGCCCTGTCCACCGGAATGAACCAGATTGCCGCTTCCTCGGTGATGAAAAAGCAGGGTGCTGCCGGAACCGGCTGGCTACTGGCTTCGGGAATCATTAACATATTCTTATCCATTTTCCTGATTTTCAACCCCTTTGTCATGCTTCTGGGTTTTGGCATCATCGCCGGAGTTTACCTGATCTTTGGCGGCATCGCCCTCTTTGCCGAAAGTATGTCTACCCATATCCAATAAGTTACAGGATGTCAAAAAAGATAACCTAGTACCGACAATTGTTACATCATGTTGTCCGCATCGGAGCGGACACGGCGTAGCCTGTCCGATTCCGCAGCGAACAACAGATTAACAATTGGTCGGTACGATAGTTTATCGACAACCTCAAAGGATGTCTTAATGAGACATCCTTATTTTTTATCCCAGGGCGACATCGAGAATCATCATCAGGGTAAAGCCGAACATCACGCCGATGGTGGCAATATCCCCTTCATGACCTAATCGGGCTTCAGGAATTAGTTCTTCTGCCACCACATAAATCATAGCCCCAGCAGCAAACGCCAGCGCAAAGGGTAGCATCGGGGCAATAAAGACTACTGCGGCGGCACCAATCACTGCTGCAACGGGCTCCACCATTCCGGAAAACTGACCAATGAGAAAGGACTTGCGGCGGCTCATGTTTTCCCGCCGCAACGGGATGGACACCGCCGCTCCTTCGGGAAAATTCTGCAGACCGATCCCTACCGCCAGCGATACGGCTCCAGCCAGGGTCATGGCCGGAGAGCCGGAAGCCAGACCGCCAAAGGCCACCCCTACCGCCAACCCTTCGGGAATATTATGGAAGGTGATCGCTAAAACCAGCAGCACACTCCGTTGCCATGAGGTTTTGATCCCCTCCCGGTGATTGGTGCCTTGATGAACATGGGGCAGGATCTTATCCACCAGCCACAAAAAAAATCCCCCGCCCAGAAAGCCCAGTGACACAATCACATAAGACGGCATCGAACCGCCCTCGGCCATCTCAATAGCCGGTGCCAGCAGCGACCAAAAACTGGCCGCAATCATAACTCCGGCGGCAAACCCCAGCATGGCATTTAACACCTTGATGTTAATTTCCCTGAAAAAGAACACCATTGACGCCCCCAGGGCAGTCACAAACCAGGTAAACAGCCCGGCAAATAAGGCCAGCAGAACCGGTGGATACTCCAATAAAAATTCCATTTAATTTCACACTTCCTTTCGATGCTATTTTCTAATTTATTTATCAGTATACTATAATAGAAATCAGCGTATTTATTCTTTTTAATACTGTTCATCCGCAAATTTCTTGCTGGTTTTGCAAATAAACCTTGTTTATTCTGCTCCTCGCTCATATAATTAATTTATCAGCCCAAATGCGGCTGAAATAACGCTGAAGAAGGTAATAACCATGAAGAAAAGCGAATTAATTACAATCTTTAACACGGTACAGGAAAAATTTGAAGACGCCATCACCGAAGAATTTTTTCTTCAACGTCTGAAACCCTATACTGATGAAGATGGCTTTGTCGATTACCACAAATTGGCAATGTTCGCCCATAACGAATCTCTGGCTTCTGCAAAAGGTTTCTTTTTTGAAGTACTTTCTGAGATTTTAGTGGATGAAGACGATGTGGTGCTTGAAGACGACCTCGAGTCAACCACTGACGAATCCCCTGAAGTAACCCCAGAATAGGGGCTAATCGATCCTTTTCTTTTATTCCTTATCCACCTTTTGTTAAACCACAATGACTTCCTTAAATGGCCAGCCAGAAAAGCTTTTCTGGCTGGCCATTTTTTCCAGAAAAATAACAAATGAGATGGTGGAAAGCCACCCTTACGGAAATCCGGCTGCTATTCGCCGAAGGAAACGCCCAGACTTTTTGCCACTTGGATCAACTCAGAATCGATATCCACCTGTTTATTTTTACCGATCACCGCTTCCAGGGGGGCATCGGTCATCTTGCAATCCTGGAGCGCCACCATACTACCAAACTTACCCTGAGCAATCAGTTCCACCGCCGCCACACCATAACGGGTGGATAAGAGCCGGTCATAGGCCGAGGTAATTCCGCCCCGCTGGAGATGACCCAAAACCGTGTTTCTGATTTCATGATCAGATATTCTTTCTTCCAGGGCCAGCGCCAGCTTATTACCGATGCCCCCGAGACGGACAGGGTCCGGGGAATCACAGACGATTTTCTGAACCGTCAGTTCGCCGCCCTTTTCCATGGCGCCTTCGGACACCACGATGATACTGAAGGGCAAGCCCCGTTGGCTGCGCTCATTCATTTTTGCAACAATGGCGTCCAGGGAAAAGGGAATTTCCGGAATCAGAATAACGTCGGCGGAACCGGCAATCCCGGCGTGTAGGGCAATCCAACCGGCGTTTCGGCCCATGACTTCGAGAATCATAATCCGATGGTGGGATTCAGCGGTGGTATGTAGTTTGTCCAGAGCATCCACCACCACGTCCACCGCCGAATTAAAGCCAAAGGTGACATCTGTTTTGGACAGGTCATTGTCAATCGTTTTGGGCACCCCGATGACATTAACCCCTTTCCGGGCAAAATCCCTGGCACTGGTCAGGGTGCCGTCGCCACCCAGCACTACCAGCACGTCCACCCCTTCTTTTTTCATATTTTCCACCGCCACATCCGAGACATCCTTTCTTACACACTGGCCATTTTCTTCCACCTGATAGTCAAAGAGATTATCCTTGTTTGAGCTGTAAAGAATGGTGCCCCCCTTGTGGAGAATTCCCGAAACGCTGCGGGCGTCAAGTTTTATAAAGTCGTTGTTATACAGACCCCGATACCCAAACTTGTAGCCAATCACCTCGTAGCCGTAGTTTGCAATAGCGGCTTTGGTCACTGCCCGGATCACGGCATTCAGGCCGGGGCAGTCACCACCGCCTGTTAATATTCCGATTTTCTTAACCTTATTATTCATCGTTTCTCTCCATTTCGTTTGAAATTGAATTTCTATCTGCCGCAAACCTAATTTCTTTCCGTTTTTGGCAGCTGATCTCTTTTTATGTCCCGGGATCTTTATGCAACTCTAAAATGACATTGATCCCTTCGATTGTTATCGTCTCATACTGGTATTATATGCGAGCAACCATCAAATTACAAAGACTATCGATACGAACCGCAGCTTTTTTATCATCTTGTTAAACAAAAAACCATCCGCTAATGTTACGGATGGTTTTTTCATTTACTGGTAAATTTAACGGGCAAAGATTCTGCTGATCAGACTGATGACAAAGGTAATCAGCGAAAAGATGACGGCAATCATTAAAAATGAGGTCATCAGAATATTATACTTCAGTACATCAACGACCAGAATAGCCTGGGATAGACCAATAGCATTGAGGATCAGCAAGATCAGAAAGATGAAGCTCAGACCTTTGAAGGCGCCTTTGATATCCGCCGGACTCAGAGAAATATGGGAGGAAATACAAATAGCCAGGAACAAGAACAGATAAAAGGTGAGGTTCTGGAAATTATCCCAGGCAAAGATCAGCTTCAGCAGTTCCAGATAAGCAGTGAAAATTCCGGCAAATGAGGCCATGCTCAGAGTTTCCACTGCCATGCCCTGAGTCACCACAGCCATAAAACTTTCCAGCACCTGGGGCATCAGCAGCCCCATCAGGGCCATAATCACCAGCAGTCCACCAAAAATCGGGGCAATGCCAATAAAGAAATTCCCCACCTGATGGTAAATATTTTTAGCATTATAGGCATGATTCACATAGCCCATCACCCCATCCCGATCCGGCCGTTGAAACAATTTGATGTCGGTTATTTTATGACCAAAGATCAGGGCGGTCAGGGCGTGGCTGAGCTCATGGATGGGCGTGCCAATCACCCCGGTGACCATGATAGCATTTCGGCCCAGGCTTTTCTGAAAATTTCGGTTGGACTGGGTTTCCAGAACACCGAGGAGCAGTCCGGCCAGGATGATGACCCCGGTAAAATAAATGGTTTCCAGACCGGTTTTAATAAATAGATCGATAATAATCATAAGCCTTCCTTTTTTTGATGTTATTTTCTGATGACCTCACCCTAAACCAGGGTGAGTCAATTTTTGCCATTATACCTAAAAAATATTTAGAATTTCATTAACTTGATGGTTCGCTACTTTGCTCTGATTTTTATTACCGCTGTGATTATCCTCTTCGTCCCGGGGTAGACAGTAAGATATAAAAATAAAATTGGGGTCTCGCATCAGGCGATACCACCACACCCTCGTAATTTACGGAGAAAACCTTGCATGAATGAAAGAAAGGGCAGTCAAATGAAAAAAAACAGATTAATTCTTATTTTCTTAGTTGTGTTGTCAGTATTGATTCTCGCCGGTTGCGGCGGCAGCAATGATGCTGCCAAAACTGATCAAAACCAAAGCAATGGTGATAAAACTACCACCCTGGATGAAAATCTCAGTGGTGCGGCGCTCCTGAGCAGCCTCAATTTCAGCTATCCGGATGCTCTCAAAATGACTACTAAAACCACTGTAGCCGACAGCATCGAAACCACGTCCACCACCTATACCAAAGGCGATAACTTCCGGATGGAAATGGAAATGCCGGATATCGACAAACAAATTACCATCTACAATGCCGCTGATAAGGTGACCTATCAGTATACCGAAGGCCAGACCACTGGATTTTCTTTTAAAGATCAGGAAACGACCACCGATCTGGGAGATCTGAACCTGGATGAGGGGGTCACCAGCATTGACGATATCGCCGACGCTTTTCCCGAAAACGTGGTCGCCCGGGTGGAAACCCTGGATGGCGAAAAAGTAATCTATATCGAAACTAGCGAAAATGACGGGCAAAACGGTACCATCGACACGCGAATGTGGTTTTCAACCAAGTATGGCGTGCCACTAAAAACTGAAATTCTCAGCAACGGCACCCTGACTATGAGCTCGGTAGTCACTGATATTTCCGATGGTGACATTGCTGACAGCCAGTTTACCCCACCATCCAACGTTGTCTTCACCGATTATTCATCCATGAATCTGGATGATCTCCCCAGCCCCTGACAGGATGCGCAAAAACTAAACAAAACAAAAGGCCTGAGCTGATGCCCAGGCCTTTTTCGATTCGCAGGTTAGTGCTGTGAATTTACTGTCACGCGACTTTTGTCGGCCAAGCATCAGGGACAGCGGATAAAATTCCGAACCCACAGGCAGTCCGAGCAGGAGGGGGTATTGAAATAGCAGTCATATTTGGTGTCTTCCACCAGGCTGCAGCCACCTCGAAGATCGCAGTCAATACAGGAAGGATACTGATTATTATAAACGGTGTTCCAAAAGTTCTGATAATCTTTGCCTTCAATAATCGCTATCAGGGGGCTATCTTTGACATTGCCAAAAGAATGTTTGAGTACTCTTTTTTTGTCTCCAAAAACATATTCGTCATAACTATTGGCCAGTCGATAACAGGACATCACCTCGCCGCCGGCATCCACGTAGATATAACCCTTGTCGATAAAACTGCAGCGCCGTTCAGTTTTCAGCTCCATATCGGGAATGTTAATCTTGATGTCACGGTAGGTAAATATTTTTTCCAGATAGGCCTTGCCTTCGGGATTTTCATAGCGGTTATAAAAAATATCATCCGCATCTTTGGCGTTAATCGGTAGCAGATGGGACAGTGACAACCGGTGAAAACCATAATGCCGCATCATTTTCATAATATCAAAAAGGGCTTCCGAATTGCTTTTAGTGAGCACATAGGCGATCCCAACCTTGGGGGTGGGGGAATGGCTCTGTTTATGATAATTAGAGATGATTTCAAAGGTTTTGATCAGCTGATCCTTGACCCCTTGGGAATCTTCATGATACTGATCCGCCGAAAAATAAACTTCGGTGAATTTTTCGCAGACGAGTTTTGCCTTTTCTTCAGACATGATTCCGTTGCTGGTCATAAATAAATCGAAGCCTGCAAACATTTCGACAGCTTCCTTAAAATAAGGGTAGACCGTGGGTTCACCAATCCCACCAAAAAAAACTTCTTTAATGGTTGGAAAGGCTTTTAGCTGTTCCCTAATGGATTTGAGCAATTCCAGATCCATATCCTCTTCAACCGTATCCCAGGTATGCCGAAAACACATCTCACAATTCAGATTACACCGGTTTGTGAGTTCAATATAAATTCGTTTAAGCTCCATTTCATTCCTCGCTTTTTTTAACAACAGCCGGCCATTGGGCAGGATTTTGCTGTTTATCCGCCCATTTTATGTTAGCCGATTAAGGCGGTAATCTGATGGCAGGTCAATTCGCTGGTCTTATAGTTTCCCAGTTTATTTAATTCATCCACGAGAAAATCTTCCCGTTTCAATTCAGTTTCAAAGATTGCGATGATAAAAGGATGTTCTATTAAAACCTCCTGATTGATTTTATAATAAGCAAATTTATTCTCCCGACGGTTTTCCAGAAATCCAGCATCACTCATTAACCGAAGATGTTTTGATAAATTGGATTGAGAAATCCCCAATAGATATTCCAACTCACACACACAAAGCTCCTGGACATAAAGCAGATTCAAAATTCGCAATCGATTGTTATCCGACAAAATCTTAAGTATTTCAATGACAGTCATTTTTCATCCCCCTTTAACATATGATTTTAAAATCATATGTATCGATATTCATATAGTATAGCTTACTTCTGACTTTGTCAACTCTTATTTTATCCGGCGATACCATTGTTAAGGTCGTCGCTCATCGGATCGAAGCCATCTTCTCGTTATATGCGGGGGATTTCTTTTAAGAAATAATTTTTTATTGCACTGACACCGCAGTCCTGTTACTAATGAATGATCCCATCATTCTTCAGCGACGTGAACACTTTCTTCAATCTCCCGCTGTTTCTTTTTGGTCAATTTTATAAATACTGTGTGATGCGCCAATTGAATACAATCGACCAGCACCTTCTCCGGCACTTCGCCGTCTAGCTTAATCGAATTCCAATGCTGTTTGTTCATATAATATCCGGGAATAATATCCGGATACCGGGACCGGAGGATTTCACCATCACCAATAGGCAGCTTAACTGTCAACAATGCGTCACCTTCTTTATTTTCACCGCGCATGGCAAACATCGTATCTCCAACAAAATATCGGACCGCATCCCATTCCTGCTTATAATCCCGGGATGTTCCCGGCATTGGTTCAACTGTTTTATCAATCAGGGCATCCCATTTTTTACAAGGTTTCATCTTCCTTCTCCTTATCCTGGCTGTATTGGTTATAAAAGTCTTTCAAATGCATTATTTATTCTCTTTTCGTGGTGCTTCCTTTAAGCGTTGTCTTGACTAGTCAATTTTTTAAAAAAGACTTTACTTTTTGCAAAGATTCATGTAAAATGATCAAGCAGCAAAAGTGATCTCGTAGCTCAGCTGGCAGAGCACTACCTTGACATGGTAGGGGTCGATGGTTCAAGTCCATTCGGGATCACCATATATTAGCTATCAAAGCCATTTGCCGATTAAGTGCAAATGGCTTTTATTTTATTTTAACCAAAATTCAACCACTCGAAATAACATTTTTTTGCTTGAAAAAAATCCCCGGGTTCAGCACATCCCATATCGGTGTGAGGCTTACTGCCAGGGAACGGTTAAGGTAATTATTTTTTGGCAATAGCTTCCTTTGAATTTTTTGTCCACAACTTGGCATAATTTTAAGGATTTTTTTAAAAAGTTGTTTCCGCTATCAGCGTAAAGTAATTCCGTTTGATATAAAATTCATTGTAACTAATAGGCATGTTATCTTCCATCGAAATAATATTCTGGGATACCAGAAAACAACAGTCATCATGATCAATCTCCAGGTTTTCCCTTACTTCCAGCGGCGGATGAACAATATCGATATTGAGAATTTTCTTATGTTGAAATTGAAGCTTGCCCTTCTCCATAAATCCATGAAAATTCGCAAAGTTAATCACATCTTCCACAATCGGGTTGCCCTTCTGGTAGGGTAAAAAGATCGTTGAATACTGGATGGTCTCATCTTTTATTTTTACCGCCTTTTGAATTTTAATCACCTTTTCAAAGGAACCGATTTTAAGTTCCCGCATCAGTTTACGACCCGGAGTAATGACCCCTACACTGACCAGTTTGACCTCCTCGACCTCCCCTTTCAGGCTGTCAATTTCGTCAAAATAAAACTGGTACTGGTTGGCTGATGGTTCACAGACATAATTCCCCTTGCCGGGAATGGTGTATATGTACTTTTCGTTGACCAGCAGAGCCAGACTCTTGCGCAGGGTAGTCCGGCTGACGTCGAACTGCTCGGACATTTCATTTTCCGAAGGCAGCAGATCTCCGGGTTTCAATATCCCCTTTTCAATTTTTCCTTTGATGTCATTGACGATATCAAGATATAGAATTTTTCTCATTGCCCATCACCCATTCATTGCAAAAGCCATTGCTTGCAGATATTAACCCCTTCGATGGCATCGCTGGAGTAGTCGTCGGCTCCCACATATTTTGCATAGTCCGTTCCCGCCAGGGCACCTCCCAGAATGATCTTCAGATCCTCTCGAAGCCCCTGGACAACGATTTCATCGATGACTTCTTTAATGTTTTCTACCACCGATGTGAGAATCCCACTGATCCCCAGAATGGCCGGTTTTTCTTTGCGGATAATTTCAATGAACCGTTCGGTGGAAACATCGGTGCCCATATCGATGACCTCAAAGCCTTCGGCCCGGAGCATACTGATAAAGATGTTCTTGCCGACATCGTGGATATCGTCGAAAACCGTACCCACAACGATCTTACCCTGGCTTCTGCCATCGATCAGCTGGGTGCTGTCCATCCCCATCATGCTCAGCAGGTTGGACACCAGTTCTCCGGCCATAATCAGGTCGGCAATATAATATTCCCCTTCTTCATAGCGGACTGCCACCCGCTGCAGGGCAAAGTTCAGTTGATTTGCGATGTCTTTTTTGTCTTTTCCTGTTTCAAGTTCTGCCGCCACCAGTGCCATTGCCCGTTTTTCATCAATTGCCTCAACCGCAGCAATAATTTTTGTCTCCATCTATTCCACCTGTTCGTTTAAAACTAAGATTTTGTAGTAATTTGCCCGGTCTTTTACCAGGACCGGTTTGTTTGCTTATGCTTTTCATTTTATCACGTAATCCTTCTTTTGTCTTTAGCTGGTCCAGATATTTTTTAATGGCTTTTTAATGCTTTCAAGTGTATAATCAGGACGAAAACATTTACATTTTTAATTCGAATTTAGAGATAGAGGTCGATATGAACAGTTATACAAAAACACAACTTCAAGAAAATCAGAAATATCTGGAACTCCTTTCCCAAAGCTTTCCCAACATTACCAGCGCCGTCGGCGAGGTGGTCAATCTAAAAGCGATTCTTAATCTCCCCAAGGGAACCGAGCATTTTCTCACCGATATTCACGGCGAACACGAAGCCTTCAACCATGTGATGCAAAACGCTTCCGGAGCCATCAAGCGCAAGGTCCACCAGGAATTGGGAAACACCATTGCCTTTGAAGAACTGGAAGAATTATCCACCCTTATTTACTATCCTGAAGAAAAAATCGATCTGATTAAAAAAGAACGAAGCCGGGAATCCCTGGACAACTGGTATAAACTAACCATTTACCGGCTGGTAAAGGTCTGCCGGGCGGCGGCCTCAAAATACACCCGTTCCAAGGTGCGCAAAGCCCTGCCCAAAGACTTTGCCTATATTATGGAAGAGTTACTCCAAGAGGATGAACACCGGTTTAACAAACGAGAATATTATCAGGAGATCATTGAAAGCCTGGTTAAATTGGAACGGGCTCAGCACTTTATTGTGGAGATTTCCGGGGTTATCAAACGGCTGACCATTGACCACCTACATATCATCGGCGATGTCTATGACCGGGGGGCCGGCCCTGATGAGGTTATGGACACTCTGATGCGCCATCATTCCCTGGACATGCAGTGGGGCAACCACGATATCCTCTGGATGGGCGCCGCTGCCGGCAATGCGGCCTGTATTGCCAATGCCGTTCGGATTGCCCTGCGTTATGCCAACATGGATGTGCTGGAAAATGGTTATGGTATCAACCTGCTACCCCTGGCTTCCTTTGCCAACCGGGAATATAGTGACGATCCCTGCGCCAAATTTGCACCGAAAATTTCCGACAACCACACTGTCTCCGACCAGGAAACCGCTCTGATGGCCAAGATGCACAAGGCCATTGCAATAATCCAGTTTAAGCTGGAAGAGTGTATGATCGACAATCATCCCGAGTATTGCATGGCCAAGCGGCAGCTGCTGCGCCACATCGATTTTGAAAACGGCACGGTCAATGTCGAAGGGGTTGTTTACCAGCTTAATGATACCAATTTCCCAACCCTGAACCCAGCTGATCCCTGTGTCCTGACTGAGGAAGAAACCCTGGTAATGGATCGCCTGGTTTACGCTTTCCTGCATAGCGAGAAACTTCAGAAGCATATCCGCTTTATGTATGCCAAGGGCAGCATGTACAAGGTTTTTAACGACAACCTGCTCTTTCACGCCTGTGTATTGTTAAACGACGACGGTAGTTTTAAAGAAAAAGAAATCGCCGGCAAAACCTATGCTGGAAAAAGCCTGATGGATAAGTTCGACCAGATGGCAAGAGAAGCCTATTTCGGCAAAACCGACATCGATGAAAACCCGACTCAAACGGATTTTCTGTGGTTCCTGTGGTGCCATGAGGATTCACCCCTGTTCGGCAAAGACAAGATGGCTACCTTTGAGCGTTATTTTATTGACGACAAAACACCCCATAAAGAGCACCATGCGCCGTTTTATCTGCTGATCGATGATGATGAGGAGCTGGCCCGAAAAATTCTGGTTGAGTTCGGAGTTGATCCCGACCAGGGGCACCTGATCAACGGCCACATTCCCGTGAAAGCCACCTCCGGGGAAAGCCCGATCCGGGCTAAAGGCAAGCAGCTGGTCATCGACGGCGGCTTTGCCCGGGCTTATCAGAAAACCACCGGCATTGCCGGCTACACCCTGACCTACAATTCATACGGATTGATTCTCATCAGTCACGACCCCTTTGAATCGGTCGAAAAGGCTATCTCCGATGGGGTTGACATCAAGTCTACCCTGATGGTGGTAGAAAAAACCACCGAACGAAAACGGGTTCGTGACACCGACACCGGAAAAGCCATCATGACCCAGGTGGAAGACCTGGAAATGCTGATCACCACCTACCGTAAAGGTCTGATCAAAGAAAAACAGTATTAGAACTAAACGCATAAAACCCTCGCTGAAAAATCAGCGAGGGTTTTATTATTATATCGATTCATAGTTTGGAGGAAGAATTGCAGAACAAATTCTTCTTAAAACAAGTTTTTCGGTCTTCTAATCCTAGAATAAACCTGCAATTACGCCATTTTCATCGACATCAATTTTTTCTGCAGCTGGTACTTTAGGAAGACCAGGCATTTTCATGATTTCACCGGTAAGTGCAATAATGAAGCCAGCCCCTGCTGAGATTGTCAATTGACGTACGGTAATTCTGAATCCGGTTGGACGACCC
>Ga0209749_1000418_pt1 | contig 60088 bp, 47 predicted proteins | sample EPASupsiteSAE347_FD_187267 | JGI IMG/M metagenome (GOLD analysis project Ga0209749, IMG submission 187267) | Bioremediated contaminated groundwater from EPA Superfund site, New Mexico - Sample SAE3-47 (SPAdes) (version 2) | ecosystem: Environmental > Aquatic > Deep subsurface > Groundwater >... | reverse complement strand
TCCGCCCCGAAAGCCAGGCCGAGCCCTTCGCCTTTTGTTTTTTGCAGCAGAATGATGCCGATCAGGAGCAAGGCGCAGATGGTTTCGATCAAAATCAGTAATATTTTTAATGCCAGCATTTTTTTTCCTTAGCGTATAGCGTTTAGTCTTTCCTATTCGCTACCCCCTATCCGCTATACGCTTCTTTAAGAGATCGCCGCGTTCACAATGGCCGTGAATGAATCCGCGTCCAGGGAGGCGCCTCCGATCAGTCCGCCGTCGATATCCGGCTGTTGGAATAATTCCTTGGCGTTATCCGGCTTGACGCTGCCGCCGTACAGAATTCTTACAGTTGACGCTGTTTTTTCATCGGCCTGTTCCTGGACGAGACCGCGTATGAATTTGTGGACCTCCTGCGCCTGTTGCGGTGTGGCGGTCAGGCCCGTGCCGATCGCCCAAATCGGCTCATAGGCTATGATAAGAGTGTTGAAATTGGATGCGGCCAGCCCCTTGAGTCCGTCCTCGAACTGTTTTTCGATTACAGTCTGAGTTTCTCCGGACTTGCGTTGTTCAAGGGTTTCGCCGACGCAGACAATCGGGCACAAGTTGCCCGCCAGCGCGGCCTTGAGTTTGCGGTTCACGATTTCATCCGTTTCGCCGAAATACTGCCGTCGTTCGCTGTGGCCGATAATGACGTAGTGGCAATATAAATCCCTCAGCATGGCCGCCGACACTTCTCCGGTGTAGGCGCCGGATTTTTGCCAGTGCATGTTCTGGGCGCCGAGTCTGATATTAGTGCCGGAAATGATTCCGCCCACCGCGGTCAGGGACGTGAAAGGAGGGCAGAGCGCCACGTCCACGCCTTTGATGTTTGCCAGCCGGCGGACGAGCGCCTTGGCAAGTTCGACCGACTCGGAAGGCGTATTGTTCATCTTCCAGTTTCCGGCCACAAAAGGTTTGCGTTTTGAAATTTGCATTTTTTCGTTCATGTTTTTACGACTATTTTTTTTCTCATTTATCGCTCAGCGCCGCTATGCCGGGCAATTCCTTGCCTTCCAAAAACTCAAGGCTTGCTCCGCCTCCCGTGCTGATATGGCTCATTTTACCAGCCAGGCCGCTCTTGTTGACCGCGCTGACGCTGTCGCCGCCGCCGATCACGCTCACGCAGGAACGGTTTGCGGCAATCGCCTTGGCGACGGCCAGGGTGCCGTCCTCAAACGGAGCCATTTCAAAGCATCCCATTGGTCCGTTCCAGACGATGGTTTTGGCATTTGAGATTTCAGCCGCAAAAAGCTTGGCCGTTTTCGGTCCGATATCGAGCGCCATCCAGCCTTCCTCAATGCCGTTTTCCGGGACGATTTTGGTGTTTGCCTCGGCGCTGAAGGCGTCGGCTATGATGTTGTCTACAGGAAGGAGCAATTTCACGCCGGATTTTTCCGCCTTTGCCAGCACCTCCCGCGCCAGATCGACCTTGTCCGGCTCGACCAGCGATTTGCCGGTGGGCAGATTTTTTGCGCGGTAAAACGTGTAAGCCATGCCGCCGCCGATCAGGAGCGCGTTTACCTTTGCCAAAAGGTTGATCAGAACGTTGATCTTGTCGCTTATTTTGGCTCCGCCGATGATGGCCACGTACGGCTTGGCCGGATTGCCGGTGGCCTTGCCCAGATATTCGATTTCCTTTTCCATGAGAAAACCGGCCGCGCGTTCCTTGAAGCATTCCGCCACGGCGACCATGGAGGCGTGCGCGCGATGGGCAGTTCCGAACGCGTCGTTGACGTAAACATCGCCCAGGGCCGCGAGTTGCGCGGCAAAGACCTTTTGCCGTTTTTTCATTTCAGCCTTGGCAGCCTTGCGCTGGTCTTCCGGCGCGGTCTTCGGCAAGTCGATCTTGCACTCTTCCTCCGGATAAAAACGGAGGTTTTCCAGAAGGAGTATTTCGCCGGCTTTGAGCGCCTTGGCCATGGCGACGGTTTTTTCACCGACGCAGTCCGGCGCAAATTTAACTTCTCTGCCCAGCAATTCCGAAAGCTTTTGCGCGGCCGGCTTCAGGCTGAACTCCGGCTTGATTTTTCCGTCCGGACGCCCCAGATGGCTCATGAGCACCAGCGAAGCGCCCTGATCCAGGGCATATTGAATGGTCGGCAAGGCGGCCCGGATGCGGGTATCGTCGTCAACTTTGCCGTTTTCCAGCGGCACGTTGAAGTCGACGCGCATGAGCACGCGCTTGTTTTTAAGGTCGATATCGCGGATGGTCTTTTTATTCATTTTTTAGCTATTTAGGCTGTAGGCAACTAACAGTCTAAATACCTACAGTCTAGTCTATCTACCTGTTATTTTGCCAATTTCTTGATCAGGTCCACGCAACGGCAGGAATAGCCCCATTCGTTGTCATACCAGCCGAACACCTTGATCATGTTGTCACCGATGACCATGGTCAATTTGCTGTCGAATATGCAGCTATGCTGATCGCCGACAATATCGGCCAGGACGATGTCGTCCTCGCAATATTCCAGGATGCCTTTCAGGGAACCGGATGCTGCGGCAGCCTTGAAGGCCGCGTTGACCTGTTCGGTGGTGGCGCTCTTTTTAAGGTTAACAACCAAATCAGTTATCGAGCCGTCTGGCGTGGGTACACGCAGGGAATAGCCGTTCAATTTGCCCTTTAATTCAGGAATGACTTCCGAAATGGCCTTGGCCGCGCCTGTGGTTGTGGGAATGATCGACACGGCGGCCGAACGCGCGCGCCGCAGATCCTTGTGCGGGAAGTCCAGGATGCGCTGGTCGTTGGTATAGGAATGGATCGTGGTCATCAGGCCCTTCTCAATGCCGAAGTTGTCCTGCAAAACCTTGACCATGGGCGCCAGGCAGTTGGTGGTGCAGGAGGCGTTGGAAATGAGATGATGTTTGGCCGGATCATAGACGTTGTCGTTGACGCCCATGACCAGGGTGACGTCATGCCCTTTGGCCGGAGCGCTGATCAGCACTTTTTTGGCGCCCGAGGCCGTGATGTGCAGTCCAGGTCTGGCTTCTTCCTTGGCCTTTTCGGAGTTGTCCGTGAATTTACCGGTGCTTTCCAGGACGACCTGCACGCCGAGTTCTTTCCAGGGCAGTTTGCCGGGGCCTTCCTTCACGGTGAGGACCTTGATTTTTTTGCCGTCGACGATGATGTTCTGGTCGTCATGGCTCACGGCGCCCGGAAAACGTCCGAAGGTGGAGTCGAATTTCAAGAGATGGGCGAGGGTTTTAGTGTCGGTCAGATCGTTGACTGCCGCCACATCGAGCTGATTGAGCGCTTTCATCTCATAGGCCGCGCGAAACACGAGTCTGCCGATTCTGCCGAAACCGTTGATGCCGATTTTTGCTGCCATTTTTTATTCTCCTTGTTTATGTAGGTGCTCTGCTTGCAGAGGCTAGGATTTTAAATTTTCCATGCATTAACAACGCGTCTGGTGTTTCTATTAAAAATCTTGCAAGGAGTCAATTAATAATTTAGGCTTTTTACATCGTGCAATTCCGCAGGACATATCTTTCGCAACAGGTGGCCGACAAATTGGCTGCTGAAATCCGAGCCGGAGCCTGGCGCGAAAAACTGCCCGGCGAGCGTCAACTGGCCGGTTATTTTGCCGTGAGCCGCAAGACTATCCGGGCTGCCCTTTCCATTTTGGCCAGAGCAAACATGCTCCGACTTTCCGGCTGGCAGCGAATTGTTACAGACTCCACAAAAGACAATTCGATCAAAAGGGGACGCCAAACGGTTGTATTGATAACCGGCAATAATGAGGAAAGGAGTGAGTTGGCCTCGAAGCTGGAACACCACTTAGCCCTGTCAGGCTATGATCTTCAAGTGGAAATGGTTCCGGCGCGGGGAAATGCGCGTCGCTGGCTGGAGAAACTGTCAGATCGAAGGAGCGCTTCGGTTTGGCTTCTATGCTCGGTTTCCAGAGAGGTTCAATCCTGGTTTGAACGCCGCGGTTTGCAGGCCTTGATTCTCGGTTCCCGCCACAAGGGTATTCATCTGCCGGATCTGGATGTGAATTACCGGGCCGTATGCCGCCACGCGGTCCACACTCTTTTGCGTCTGGGTCACAGGAAGATTGTTTTTTTCAGCGTTGACTCGGGGCTTGCCGGAGATTTGGAGAGCGAATTTGGCTTCAGCGAGGCATTTTCAAAATTCGAGGAAAATCCGGCAAGAGGGCGCATTATACGCCACAAAGGAAGCCGGATGCAGATCGGCCGTTTGCTCGGCCATTTGTTTGGCGGCGCCGGGCAGCCAACCGCCATGATCGTAGCGCGCGTCTGTTATATGACGGCGGTTACCGGATATTTGATGCGCATGGGACTGAAAATCCCGGCAAACGTGTCGCTCATTTGCCGGGATGATGATCCGCTGTTTGAATATTTTGTGCCAGCTCCATCTTGTTATCACAGAGATTTTGACCGATTTGTCCGGCGAGCCGCACAATTGGCCGTTCGGCTTGACCAGGGAGTGTCGCTTCGTTCAAGTTCCCTGCGTCTTATGCCGCAGTTTGTTGCGGGAGAAACCATTGCCGCCTGCCGGACCTCATAATGGTCCACATAATATACCACTAACACAATCTTGTGTCTGTCTGCTTAATCCGGCTACTATGCTGGCAAATGGAAAAAACGACGGAAATCAAAACTTCCGGGACGGACAGCTCGGTTTGCTGCAGTCCCAAAACCCACCGGCACAATGTCCGGATATGCGGCGGTGTGTGGTCGGCGGCGCCGACGCCTTTCAATGTCAACTGGAATATTGATACGGCAAGCGTGCTCCGCATGGTGGAGCATCATTTCCGCCTGGGCATCAAGGGCTTGTTTCTGTGCGGCACGAACGGCGAAGGTCCCTGGCTGACCGATGCTCAACGGCAAACGCTTGTCCGCGCCGTTGTCCGCTATGTGCGCGGGCGGCTGCCCATTGCGGTACAGGTCACGGACAATTCCGCGGCGCGGATTTTGGACAATGTCAAAATGGCAAAAGCCGAGGGCGCTGATATCGCCGTAATCGCTCCGCCATATTTCATCTCAAATGCCACGCCGGATCATATTCGCGGCATATATCTGAATGCCATAGACCGGAGTACGCTCCCGGTCGGCATCTACGACCGCGGAAAATTTGCCTCCGTTGTTGTGCCGGACAACGTGTTGCGCGACATTTACACCCATCCCAAAGTGGCGATAATCAAGGACAGCTCAGCCATCCCCGGTCGGATGGAAATCGCCCTTGAAGCCAAACGCCGGCGCCCGGAATTATGCCTGCTAAACGGAAATGAATTCAATTGCGTGCAATATCTCAGGGCCGGCTATGACGGGCTCCTGCTCGGCGGCGGCGTCTTCAACGGACACCTGGCCGCCGGCATAGCGGAGGCCGTTCATAACGGCGATTTAAAACGGGCCGAACGTTTGCAGACCAAAATGAACAGGATGATGTGGATGGTTTATGGCGGGAAGCAAATCGCCTGCTGGCTGGCCGGTGAAAAATATTTGCTCGTGCGTTTGGGCCTTTTTAAAACATATCTGAATTATCCGCAATACCCGCTTTTTGACTCCTGCCGGCGCGCAATTGAAAAAACAATAATAAAAAATAGGAAGTGGCTGCTGCCATGAAGAAATTAATCATGCGGCGCAAAGCCTCGGACAACGTTTATCTGCACAGGGATTTCCATAACGCTCTCAATATAGGCCTGGGGTATGTGGAAAAACGTTTTGGGGCGAATGCGGTCGCGGAATACCTGCGCCGGTTCGCAAAATCGTTTTATGCGCCGCTTAGCCGACAAATGCGCCGCCGCGGATTGGGCGCGCTCAAAAAACATCTGCAGCGCGTTTACGCCCTTGAAAAAGGGGCAATCCGGATTTCTTGTTCCAGGGATGAATTGCGTTTTAAGGTGAAATATTGTCCGGCCGTGAGACACATTCGCAAAATGGGCTTTGAAGTCTCTCCGCTTTTTATCGAAACGGAACGCGCCGTGTATGGCGCCATTTGCGAGGGCACGCCGTTTGCGCATGAATTGGTCCGTTATGATCCCACGACGGGAAAAAGCGTCCAGCGGTTTTGCAGAAGGCAGAATAAAACTTTGTTTGCCACAAAAACGCACAAGTAAGCACAAGTTTTTCTTATTTGTGAATTTTGTGCCTCTTTGTGGCTATTTTTAGGCTTATCTGGAAAAAAAATGATTTCATGCACCGACTTTATTGCCGCCTACAGCGAGTTGTTCGAATTCCTTGAAAAAAGAGGCGGGGAAAAGGCGGTCAACGATTTCTGGAATTATTTGTCGGACCATTACCTGGCCAAGACCTTGAAACGCCTTGTAAAAAAGCATGGCATCCGCGGCTGCTGGCTTTATTGGAAACAGACTTTGAATGAGGAGGCGGCGGATTTTACGATGGAACTGGACGAGGCCGCGGGAATTTTCAGGATCACGATGCATCGTTGCCCTTCAAAGTGGCATCTGCTGAAATGGCGACACATAAAGCCGTATCCGGAATATTGTCTGCATTGCGACCATCTTTATCGCCGCATCCTGGAACCGATGGGATACCGTTACCACCTCGACCTGACGGAGTCAGGCCGGGCTCGTTGTTCTCTGGTGGTCACGCGGAAATCAATCAAAGACAAGGGTTAGGTATGCTGTTGCATAATTTGCCGAGGAAAACATGACGATCCATTCTGTACCGCCGGAGATTTTTACCGCCGGATCGGCAAGGCCATCGCCGTCGTAGTCGGCCGGAACCGGAATGTAATCAACGCCGCCCAGGGGTGTAGTCATGGCAAAAGTCAAATAGCCGGCGCTGGAAAGTTTCACAACCCAGATGCCGGTCTCCTCGCCATAAACGGCAGGATCGGCTTTGAGGTCGCCGTCGTAATCCGCCGCCACGGCCAAGTGGCCGGCCCCGCCCAAAAAGCCCAACAGTTCAACCGAAGAATAGCCCGCCGAGGAAAGCATGACGCGCCAATCTCCCTCATCGCGTTGATAGACGGCGGGATCGGCCAGACGATCGCCGTCATAGTCCGCCGGCATACCGCTGTAGCCTGGTCCGCCCAGGGGCTGGGAAACCGCAATCGGCACGGCATAGCCCAATGATGAAGGCAGAATAATCCATGCTCCGGTGGTTTCCTGATACACGGCAGGATCGGCCTTGCGGTCGCCATCATAGTCGGCGGAAACGGAAGCATACCCCTGTCCGCCCAAACCGCTAAGCGTGGTGATCACCATATAGTAGCCGGCCGAGGAAAGTTTGACTTTCCAGGTGCCGGCGGCTTCGTCATACACGGCAGGATCGGCCTTGCCATCGCCGTCATAATCGTCGCACAAACCTGACGATACTCCCGCGCGCCAGCCGTATGCAGACGAACTGAAGGCGCCGGCGCCGATCGAATTGGTTGCTTTTAGCCAGTAATAGTAGGTAATGCCAACTGCCGAACCGGTGTCATTATAAGATGTTTGCGTGGTTGTTCCAAGCAGGGTTGCCGATGACGAACTGTTTATTGTGTTGCGCCAGACCTGATAACCTGAGGCGCCGCCGGCCGCGCTCCAAGAGAGCGTCACCTTGTTGATACAAGTTCCACGCGAAGCGACCACATTCTGGGGGATGGGGGGCAGTTGGCCGAATGATACGATCAAATCCAACGCTCCGGCCTCGCCCAGCGCCCATTCAGTGGAAGGTGAAACTTTAAACGACGAGTAGACGCTTGCGGCTCCGCCTTGAATGATGACCTGTCTCAGCGGCGAGACGCCTGCGGCGCCGTTCATCTGCACCGTAGCCGGGCCGGTGACATTGCCGGATGCATTAATGCGGTCCAGACTGGTGGTCGAGGCAGCGTAGCATGCGAACGTGCCCGAATTGAACGTGACCAGGTCGAAAAACGACAAGGTGCCGACATCCGTTGCGCCGTTGCCCGGCGAAACCGTGCCCGCAATTGTCGCTGGAGCGTGAATTTCGCCGCTGCCGCTCAATGTAGCGGCGATATCCAGGACAAAATTCGTGGCTGCGAGCTTGTTGTCGATATAAAATGTGCCGCCGGTAACGCGCACCGTGGCGGCCTCTGATGATATTGTCACGCTCGTTACCAAGGACATTAAAACATATGCGAGACTATTAATTCGCTTCACCATAACGTCTCCTATTCCGGTTTTATTCGAACCGCAGAATATCGAACAAGGAATATCGAATATTGAAATTAAGAAGGCTTTTTCGATGCGGTTTTCACGCTTTTCACAAATATGGCTATCAACTCGTTGACCTCTTGGAGCAGCGCTTCAAGTTTTGGTTCTATTGTTCTACGGTTCTGCTGTTCAATATTTCGTTTTTGCGCTGTTCCACCGGCCTTCTTCTCAGATCTTCCCGGCAGCCCGGATCGTTGCGCAAGACCTTGATGGTCCAGGAAACTTCAATGTCCCGTTTACCGGCTATCACAAAACAGTTATCAGACACCTTGGCAGCGATCCAAACAAACGCATCGCCGAGCGACGTTAAACTGTAAACTTCCGATCCAGCCAAATTCAGTGCCGAATAATAATCCGGTAATTCAACCACGGCCTGGCCGTTGACCAGTTGGACGTTGCCTGCATACACGTTCCAGACCTGCGGGCCTTCCAGGCAGAAATGGCGCAGGATTTTGTTTTCCGGATCGAGCGGATGATCAATCTCAAAGGCCTTGGCGGACCATGCGCCTGAGCCAAATGTCTCGCGATATACAACGCCTGTGCCGCCATCCAAATAAAGGGTGCCGCGAATGCGGGCGGTATCATTCATATTGTTGGTCACGTTATGCCCGATGGCGATGCGTTCCGTGCCGCCCTGGGCATTTGCCGCAGCGCCGATCGCCACATTCGTATTTACGCCGTTGGCATAAGCTCCCAATGCCCCGCCGCTAAAAGAACCGTTGGCGGAATACCCCACGGCCGCGCCGGAATTCGTGCCTTTGGCATAAGTTCCTAATGCCGCGCCGTATCCCACCCCATTGGCCGAAGACCCCATTGCCACCCCATAAGAATTTCCGTTAGCATTATATCCCACCGCTGCGCTATGGAATCTGCCGTTGGCTTGATATCCCAATCCTGCGCCATAAAAATATCCATTGGCTTGGTAACCTATTGCCGCACTATGATCATAACCGTTTGCTTGATATCCTATCGCCACGCCGTAATTGTTGCCATTGGCCGAAGCGCCCGCTGCCACACCGGTATATGCGCCATTGGCCGAAACTCCTATCGCCGCGCCGGAATTATAACCATTTGCATAAGCTCCTACTGCGACACCTGTAATCGAACCGTTGGCCTCATTTCCCACGGCCACACCATAATTTGTGCCCATAGTCGAAGATCCCACAGCCACACCGCACCTCAAAGCATTTGCATCTTCACCAAGCGCCGCGCCATATGATACAGCATTGGCCGAATATCCCACTGCTGCGCCAAGAAACCATGCGTTGGCTTCCCGCCCTAACGCCGCAGCGCTGTTATAACCGTTGGCTTGATATCCCAATGCCGCCCCATCAGCGGCCCCATTCGCCGACCTTCCCACTGCCGCGCCTTCGCCGGTGCCGTTGGCATCTCGTCCGACAGAAACATAATATTCTATGAAATCAATGTGCGATACATTACTTACGATCTGACCACCCATATTTATGGCCCCGCTCATGGTCCCGCCCGTGAGCGGTAAATAATTTGTCGTGGATGTGCCGAGATATACCCACGCGGGCGTTGCCGTTGAACTGGCGTTGAAATACAAACCCTGCGAGCCGTCCGTCTGATATATGATCAATCCCTGCGCCGCGCCTCCACGCAGATTGCCGCTGTTATCAAGAAGTCCTCCGGCCAGGGCCGCACTGGCAGTCGTGCGCTGAGCCTCGGTCACTCGTGGGATGAGTATTCCCTTGCCGTCGCCGGTTGCCGGCGATTTTACATCCAGCATGGCGTTGTTGTTCGGCGCCGATCCATCACTGCTGATGGAGGAACCCGCCTGCGCCAAGGCTTCGGCGGGCAGGCCCATCTTATCCTGCACCGCGCTGGCACAAACCAATCCAACTGCCAAAAAAATACTTATTTTCATGTCATCGTCTCCCTTTGTTGGCGAAAATTTATATTCTTAAAGGCAGTTCTGCAACAAAATAATCTTGTGTTTCACGGATGCAGCGGGTAACCATTAAGGCCTAGGCGGTCAACACCCGCAAACCCAAGCGAACCGCATAATATCGAACAAGGAACTCCGAATAATTTAGGACTGCGCCGTTCCCGCGCTTTCCTTCGATATTCTACATTCCTTATTCTACGGTTCTGCTGTTTCAGCAAACTGCCTTTTATTTGTTGATGAATACTGCAATAAAAAACGTTAAAAAAACGGCGGTGATGCTGGTCCTGGTGTTGATCGCTCTGATCGTTGGCCGCGGACTCATTTCCGGCAAACCCATGGCCGGGCATGATGCGTCCGCCTATCCGGTCAATCAGGCGCAATTCATGGAAAACCTGCGCGACGGTGTCGTGTTCCCGCGCTGGTCGCCCGATACGCGCCTTGGATATGGCCAACCCCAATTGCAGTTTCGTCCGCCGTTACTGCATTACCTGGCTGCTCCCATCCATGCCGCTACCGGCAATCCGTTTCTGGCGCTGCATATTGCCCTGCTGTTCAGTTTGTTCCTGGCCGCCTGGGGCGCTTTTTCACTCGCGCGGCTCCGCACCGGGACATGGCCGGCGCTGGCAGCCGCTGCCGGATTTGTCTGCGCGAATTACATGCTTTCCAATCTTTATTTGCGCGGCGCGTATTACGAGGTTTTGGCCTCGGCGGCCATGCCCTGGATTCTCTGGGCGCAATGCCGCGAAAATTTTTCATCCAGGCGCGCGTTCCTGATCGGGCCGGCAGCCTGGGCCGCCATGCTCATGGGGCATCCGGCCGTGGCGTTCTTGTTTCTGCCACTGGCCATTGCCCATGCTTTGAGCGAGGCGGTTTATGTTCGCTGTTGGCGTATACTTGCTTTTTCCCTTATATCCCTGGGAACCGGCATATTGCTGTCCGCTCCCTATACCTGGGTAATGCTGGCTGAAGGCAAATGGGTGCGGATGGAAATTTTTCTCTACGACCTCAATTCCTGGCGCCGTCATTTTTTATCCCTGCGCGAGCTGTTCACGGAGCGCTGGCCGGCAACCTGCGCGCAATTCAACGGAGTTGATTATCTGAAACGCGCACTTCCCCCTGAAATGCGCGGGTTGAACTTCTGGGCATTTGCCATCATTATGCTCACACCTCTTGTTTTGGTGGTGGCGTTCTGGAAACGGCGGCGGGATAAATCAGGATTACAGCAATTAACCACTGATTACACGGATGACACTGATTCTGACCGTATCCGTGCCGTCCATGAAATCCGCGGTCATGATTCTGTCTCCGCCGAAAAATTATTTTACGCCGTCTTTTTTTATGCGGCGGCGTGGATTTCAGCGGCGCTTTCCCTGCGCTTGAGCTTGCCGCTCTGGGACCATATTCCCCTTATGGAAACCTTCAACTATCCTTGGCGCGTATTGAACGTGACCGGCCTGTGTCTGGCATTGTCGGCCGCTTATGGCATATCGTCGCTTGCGGACCTTGCAAAGAAAAGGATGGTTGGCGTTTGCCTTGCGGCGCTCTTCATTTTAGCGCCGCTATTGGAAGCTGTTCCGCATTCGGGAGGCCGACAAGGCCCGGCGTGGCCTGCCCGTAATGCTGCGCATAGCGCTGTAGGCGGGCTGACGCAGGAGGCGTTAACCCCGGAAAAAATCCGCCGTCATGCGGGCATCCCCCAGCAATTTTATACGCCGACCTGGGTCCGGCGTTATGCCACAGAACCGGCCCAAGCCGATGCGTTCGTGGCGGAAGGCGAGGGGAAAGTTACGGTCATTGAACGCCGGACTGCGCATTGGCGTTTGCGCGCTGAAACCAAAACACCCGCGCGCATTGCGCTTTCACATTATTATTATCCCGGCTGGCGTATTTATTGGCCGGATGGTGCAATCATGGAGACTGAGCCATGGGGAGAAAATGGATTGATTTCTTTTATCGTGCCGGCCGGCAACCATACTTTGGAAGCGCGGTTCGGCAGCACGCCAGCCAGACGTCTCGCGAATTTTGCCTTCTTTGCCGGAATGGCGCTCATGTTGCTTGGCGTTTCGATCAAGTCAGGGTCAAACCTAACTTTAATACTTAATAAAGTTGATCCAGATGCCGCGGGGTCGTCCAGGAAGGCCACGGCCCGGCCGCTCCGCGGGCGGACATCTCTGTGCGCATTCGTGTTTTCCGTTGGCTCCGTCATTCTCTTGATCGGCGCCATTCTATTGAGCGAATATCTGGCAAATTCCCGCGACGATGAAGCCCGAACCGTTCAAGCCGGGCGCCAATTGGCCGAAGGTGATAATCTTGCGGCCATCCGCTCGTTTGCCAAGCTGCTGCGCGAGCGCGAAACCGATATTGCCGCGCGCTATAATCTTGGGGCGGCCTATCACAATTACGGCTGGCATGATGAAGCGCTCTCCTGTTATGACAATGTCCTGAGCCTGGCAAACGAATACGCTGCCCGAGCTGCGCACAGTATGGCCCGCATATATGTCGCCCGCCAAGATGTCGAAAACGCGCGCCGTTGCTATGAAGAGGCCCTGCGCCACCGGCCTGACGCGAAAGATATCCGCGAGGAATATGAACGACTGCTGTTGCCGAGTCGGTCTTCCGGCGCAGCAACGAAATTCGAATATCGAAACAAATTTAAATGAATGAAATTCCAAATCCGAAACAGGGAATCCGAACTGTCTTTCCACAGGCGGACCTGCCTGCGGCGGGGAATTTTAATGTTCGAATTTCGAGTTTGTTTCGGAATTCGGATTTCGTGCTTCGAGTTTATCCGCGGCTTTGCCGTGAATTATTTTACGCCCTGCCGCTGGCGCTGATGTTCCTGCTGGCCCTGACGCCCGGCATCAGTTTTACAGAGGATCTCGGCCGCCACCTGTTGCTTGGTAAAATCATTCTTGAAACCGGACGCGTGCCTGATACAAACCTGCTGACCTATACCTGTCCTGATTTCCCTTTCATCAACCATCACTGGCTGTCGGAGGTTGTTTTTTATCTGTTGCATTCTGCCGTGGGATTGAACGGCTTGATTCTGTTCAAAGCGCTCTTAATGTGCGCCACGCTGGCGCTGGCCATGCGCAGCGCGCCGATCCGGCGGATCTCGCCGTTGTTCGGCCTGGCAGCCGCGCTCTCCGCCGTTGCGCTGGGATATCGCGTCCACATCCGACCGGAGCTTTTCACCTATTTCGGCGTGGCGTTCTACGGTTGCCTGATCGTCCGGGAATTTTCTGTCTCCAGGCATAAAAATTTCGATATTGCCGCCGTGGGCAGCGACCGCGGAAGGTCCGGCTTCAACGCAGCCGGCTGCGGTCGGCGAAAGATTAATCCATGCTGGATCCTCCTGATTGCCTATGGCTGGTTCTGGGCCAACGCCCACATCTATTTCATCTTCGGCATCGGCATGATTTTTTGTTACTGGCTCGCCTGCTGGTGGAAGACAAGGCAGGATCGAAGGGGCGAGAGGACGAGGGGACGAAAGGACGCGGCTGCGGCGGCCATCGGCCTGTTTGCGCTTATCGCAGTGAGTTTGGTCAACCCCAACGGCTGGCGCGGATTGATTTACCCTCTGGCTATTTTCAGCAATTATGGCATAGGCATAACAGAAAATGCTTCGCCGCTAAGCTGCTGGCAAACGGTTCTCGATCCCATGCTGCTTGCTCTGCCGCTTCTTTCCGCGCTGGCCTTATGGGTTTTTCGACGCGTCGTCATGCAATGGCGTGACCTGACCGCCGGACAACTGGCAATTTCGCTGATTCTGTTTGTGGCTTTGATTGCCGCCTGGCGCATGGTCCGCAATGTGCCCTTGCTGACGTTGACGCTGTTGCCGGCTCTGGCATGTATATTGCGGAGAGAAACAGTCTCTGGTCATCCTGAATCCCGACTCTCCGGATATCGAGAAGAAGGATCTAAGCTAAATTTATCAATACGGCAGAGATTCTTCGCCACGCTCGGAATGACGGAAAATACAAGCCGGTTGCGCAGCGTAGGCACCGTCCTTGTCATCGCTCTCAATCTCTGGCTGGCCTTTACGGTTGTTGACGGTTCTTACAGTCGCATATTTCCTTCGCCTATCGGGCCAACGCCGTTCGGATTTGATGATGAATCCCGATATCTTGCCCTGCGCCGCTTATGCCGGGAGGGCTTGCCGACAAAAATTTTCTCGGACTACAATTCCGGCAGTCTGGTGGAATACAACATTTACCCGGAGCGCGGCTACGTGGACAACCGGCCGGAGGCTTTCCCGGAAAATTTCTGGAAAAATGAATATGAGCCGGCCCTGGCCCTGGGCGCGGCCTGGGAAAAGACGATCGCGCAACGAGATATTCAAACCATTGCCGTTTCAATTGCGGGCGTTAAAGAAAATTTCATCCGCGCGCTGCTTGCCGCCCCCTCCTGGCGGCTGGTTCATTTGGATTTTTTCTTTGCCGTGTTCGTGCGCAATACGCCAGAAAATTCTGTCTTCATTCGCCGACACTTCTTCGGTCAGGCTGAGATGCTTCGTTTCGTCCAGGAAACCGCCCGGCGTATTCGAACGCTTTCCTCGACAAGCGTCTGGAAACGACAAGTGCTGGCCGACCAGATCGTCTATGAACTGTATGGCATAATCTGTCTGGGCAGGAACGATCTGGCCTGGCCGCTGGTCTGGGAAATGCATTTGCGCTATCCGGACTATCAACTTGTTCACGAGTTGATGCGCGTGAGCGCGCCGCTCCATGCCTGGCCGGCGGTCGTGGAGGTTATGGCCGGGAAGGCATATTGGCCGCTGGCTGTCAAACAGATTCTTGATTATGGTTCCGCCCTTGAAACGCAAGGCCGCGTTGATGAAGCGCGCGCCGCTTATCGGCGCGGAAAATTTATTTTCCCCCTCTCTTCCAAACTGCCGCCGGACTGCATCGAGCTTCAGGGGCTGGAACGGAGCGAGCGAGCTGTTCAGTCGTCCGTTCCTCATTAATTGACAATCAAGATGGTTTTGATTAATAATTCCTTCCGCAACTTTTAATTGTTATGGAGTTTTTATGCCACAAGGAATAACTGAAAGAATCATTAGCGAACACCTGGCCAGCGGTAAATATGAGGCCGGACAGGAAATCGGCCTCAAAATCGATCAGACCCTGACCCAGGACGCCACGGGCACCATGGTTTATCTGCAATGGGAAAGCCTCGGGTTGAAAAGCCTCAAGACTGATTTGTCGGTCAGTTATATCGACCACAATACCATCCAGGACGGATTTGAGAACGCCGACGATCACAGATATTTGCAGAGCGTCGCCGAAAAATACGGAATTTATTTTTCACGGGCCGGCAACGGCGTCTGCCACCAGGTGCATCTGGAAAGGTTTGCCGTTCCCGGCAAAACCCTGCTGGGCTCGGATTCGCACACGCCCACTTGCGGGGGCTTAAGCATGCTGGCCATGGGCGCAGGCGGCATTGACGTTGCCCTGGCCATGGCCGGAAAACCTTTTTACGTGACGTGTCCGAAAATCGTCAACATTCAACTGCGCGGCGCGCTGCCGGAATTTTCCTCGGCAAAAGATGTGATATTGACGATCTTGCAAAAACTGACCACCAAGGGCAATACGGGAACAGTTGTCGAATACGGCGGCGAGGGCGTTGCCACACTCTCGGCGCAGGAGCGCGCCACCATAACCAATATGGGAGCGGAACTCGGCGTGACCGCTTCTGTTTTCCCCAGTGATGCGGTAACGCGCGCTTTTTTGAAAGCTCAGGGGCGCGAAAATTGCTGGCAGGAAATTTTGCCGGAAAATGGCGCTCATTACGATCGTGTGCTGGAAATCGACCTGGCAAAGATAAAACCGATGGTGGCCAGGCCGGACAGTCCGGATAATGTCGTGCCTGTCGCCGAAATCAGCGGTCTTAAAGTCAACCAGGTGGCGATCGGAAGTTGCACCAACGCGGCCTTCGAGGATTTGATGAAGGTTGCCGCAATCCTGAATGGACACAAAACCCATCCTAATGTGAGCCTTGTCATTGCTCCGGCCTCGCGCCAGGTTTTTTCGATGTTGGCCGGCAACGGAGCTTTATCGGTTCTGTTGGAGGCCGGCGCGCGCATCTTGGAGCCGGTTTGCGGATTTTGCATCGGCAATTGCCATGCCCCCTGCACCGAAGGCGTTAGCCTGCGCACCACCAACCGTAATTTCAAGGGAAGATCCGGCACTAAATCGGCGAAAGTTTATCTGGTCAGCCCGGAAACGGCGGCGATTGCGGCAATAAATGGCGAAGTGGTTGATCCTGCTTCCGCTGGTTTAGGATGCGCGGTTGTGACAACTCCGGAAAAATTTTTGGTTGATGACAGCATGATTATCCCGCCCAAGCCCGAAACACAGCGTGCAGGCGTGGAGGTAGTGCGCGGACCAAACATCGGCAAACCGCTTTCTTTGGAACCGCTGGCCGACAGCATCAAGGGCAAGGTCGAGTTAAAAGTCGGCGACAAAATTACGACCGATGACATCATGCCTGCCGGCGCCCGTTTGAAATACCGTTCGAACATAGAAAAATACGCGCAATTCGTTTTTGAGCAAGTTGATGCAAATTTCAGCCGCCGCTGTCTTGAAAACAAGATAAAAAATATTGATTCAATAATTGTCGGCGGGATGAGTTACGGCCAGGGTTCTTCGCGCGAGCATGCGGCCATCTGCCCCAGATTCCTCGGCGTGAAGGCGGTTGTCGCCAAATCATTTGAAAGAATTCATTTCGCCAACCTGATCAATTACGGCATACTGCCGCTGGTGCTGGCAAATGCGGATGATTATTCCGCCTTGATGTTGTCGGACGAACTGGAAATAACCGGCTTGAGAGCCGCCGTCAGGGATGGCCGGCCGATCCTGGTGAAGGATAAAACAACCGGCGCCGAGGTGAAGGCAACGCTTCCCGTCAGCGACCGGCAGCGCGAAATTTTGCTGGCGGGAGGAGTGTTGAATCATGCGCGGAAAACATAATTCATTTGTCAGTTATGTCATCCTGAGCACAGCGAAGGATCTCGGCGATATCTGAGATTCCTCGCTGCGCTCGGAATGACAATCCTGAGAATAGAAGGAAGATTATGGGACATAAAATAGCATTCGATCAAAAAAGCAAAACATACAAAATTCCGGAATCCCCCGTCATCCCTTTTATCGAAGGCGACGGCATTGGCCCGGATATCTGGAAAGCGTCTGTGCGGGTTTTTGACGCGGCAGTGCAAAAAGCCTACGCCGGCAGGCGCAAAGTGTCCTGGAAGGAAGTCTTGGCCGGAGAAAAGGCCTTCAAGGCCACCGGCAATTGGCTGCCGGATGAAACTGTCAAAGCCTTTTCAGAATACCTGATCGGCATTAAGGGACCGCTTACCACTCCGATCGGGGGCGGACACCGCAGTCTGAACGTGGCCCTGCGCCAGAAACTCGACCTTTTTGTCTGTTTGCGGCCCATTCGTTGGTTCGAGGGTGTGCCCAGTCCGGTAAAGCATCCTGAAAAAGTCAACATGACCGTGTTCCGCGAGAACACCGAGGACGTGTATGCCGGGCTTGAAGTCGCCTCCGGCACTCCTGAGGCCGGTAAACTTATAGAATTTCTGACAAAGGAATTTGGCTGGAAAATACGCAAGGATTCCGGGATCGGCATAAAACCGATCAGCGAGACGGGCAGCAAGCGACTTGTCCGCGCCGCGTTCGAATACGCGGTTAAAAACCAGAGAAAGAGCGTTACGCTTGTCCACAAGGGTAATATCCAGAAATTCACCGAAGGCGCCTTCAAAAACTGGGGATATGAAATTGCAAAGGATTACGAGGGAAAAGTTGAGGTCAGGGACGTTATCGCTGATATTTTCTTCCAGCAGGCGCTGACCAGGCCCGAAGAATTCGGCGTGATTGCCACCATGAACCTGAACGGCGATTACATGTCCGATGCCCTGGCCGCCCAGGTTGGCGGCATTGGAATCGCACCGGGAGCGAACATCAACTATGAGACCGGCCATGCGGTTTTCGAGGCCACGCACGGAACTGCTCCCAAATATGCGGATCAGGACAAGGTCAACCCCGGCTCGGTCATTCTTTCCGGAGAAATGATGTTTCGGCATATGGGCTGGATCGAGGCTGCTGACTTGATTATTAACGGCATCAGCCGCGCCATCCGGAACAAGACCGTCACCTATGATTTCCACCGCCTGATGACCGGGGCGAAGCTGCTGAAATGTTCCGAGTTCGGGGATGAAATCATAAAAAATATGGGGGGATAAATGGAAAAGAAAAGAAGACTTGAAAACAAGGCCTGTATTGTCACCGGATCTGCCGGCGGAATCGGCAAAGGGATAGCGGAAGCGCTTGCCGGAGAAGGGGCGCAGGTGGTCATCGCTGATATCCAGGAAGACAAAGGCAAGGAAACTGCCGAAAACATAAAATCCAGAGGCGGCAACGCCTTGTTCATGAGGCTCGATGTCGCCGACGAGGGTTCATGGAGCGCGGCGGTTGAATATGCGGTGAAGAGCTTCGGCAAGCTCGATGTGCTTGTGAATAACGCCGGCATCGCCTTTTCAAGACTGATCCTGGACATGACTCTTCAAGAATGGCGCAAGATCATGGCGGTTAACCTTGACAGTGTTTTTCTAGGCATTAAGCAGGCGGCGCCGGCCATGCGGAAAAATCGGGGACAGGGCGGGGCGATCGTCAATATATCGTCGAATTATGTTTTTATTCCCGGCAAGGCGCAGTCCGCCTATTGCGCAAGCAAGAGCGGCGTTGCTGCCGTTACCAAGGTGGCTGCCATTGAGTTCGCCGCTGACAACATCAGGGTCAACACGATTTATCCCGGATTTGTCGATACGCCCATGTTCGAGTCGGTCTGCCGCAAGTTCGGAAAAAGCAACGAGGAAATGTTGAGCATCATGGCGCGCGGGGTCCTTCTGGGCCGCGTGGGCAAGCCGGTTGATATCGCCAACGCGGTGCTTTACCTTGTTTCCGACGAGGCGCAATTTGTCACCGGCACGGAGCTCACGGTTGACGGCGGCGAGGTTATCAAGAGAACATTCTACGACGATCTGGAAAAAATGGCGCAAGCCGCAGGCGCGAAATAGCATGCCTTCAAAAGTCCTGTTCCTGCAATTGCCGCGGCTGGATAACGATCTTTCCGGCGCCCGCGAGGAACTGCGGCTGGCCCAGGTTTATTTGCGAAATGCTGTCAAAAAATCTTCTGAACAAAAACACTTCAAGTGTTTTTTTTTAAGAGACGGCGATTATTCGCTTGATGATGCCCATTTGATCGGGCGCATCGTTGCCCGCCGTCCTGATATAATCGCCGCCACTTTGTATTTATGGAACATTGAGCGCACCCTGGATGTTTTGAAAAGGCTGCGCTCATTCCTGCCGCGCTTAAAGATAATCGTCGGCGGACCGGAAGTCTCCCGTTATCATCCATTCCTTTTCCTGAGCCGCGCCGCCGCCGTTGTTGTTCGCGGTGAAGGGGAGATTGTTTTCCCTGAAATCCTGAAAGCGCTTCGGCTGGGAAAAAGAACTGATTTTAAGAATGTTGCCTGGAAAAGCGGGGAAAAATACGTCTGGGGCAGCCGGCAGGCAAATGAGGTGGAATTGATCGAAAATCTTCCCTTGGCAAATTGTCGTTATTATCGGCCTGATGCCAATGGCATGGCGTACTTGGAAACCATGCGCGGTTGCCCCCGGCGCTGTATTTATTGCCGTTACGGACAGGAGCGGCGCAAAATGAGTTGTCTGACCGCCGGTGAGGTTTTGGCGCGCGTTGCAAAACTGCGTCAAAAGGGAGCAAGGGAAATCAGGTTCATTGATCCGAGTTTCAATTCCAACAAGCATTTTGACGAAATAATTTGCGCTTTGGCGAAGTGGCGGCAGAAGCTAAAAATACGCTTCTTTGCCGAACTGAACGGAGAGATTCTGGCCGACCGGCAGATAAAACTTCTGGCCGCCGCGGGATTCCGGGAGGTGGAAATCGGCGTGCAGACCTGTGACGCGAAAACCTTGCGCCTTATCCGCCGGCCGGCCAGAATTACACGGATCGAAACAGCGATAAAAAATCTGCTGGCAAAAAAAATCAAGGTAACGGTTGACATCATGTGCGGCCTGCCGGGGCAAAAGACAGGCGAGGTGTTAAAATCGGTCAAATGGGCTATGTCCTTAAAAGGCGCGCGAGTCCAATGCATGCATACGCTCGCCCTGCCGGGCGCTGAATTGCAGCGCAATGCGAAGAAATGGAAAATCCAGGCTGACAATATGCCGCCTTATCTGGTGACTTCCACTCCGGCAACGCCTGCCGCAAAGTTAAGGGCTTTGGTGCCGCAAATTGGCGGCATTACCGGGACAAAAGGTGAATGCCCAACCACAAGATTTGTTGTAAGGTCCGGGGTTGTAGCCGGGGGCGTCTGTCCTGAGCTTGTCGAAGGAGCAGTTGCCCCGCGATCGGGACCTAATTTAACGTATAGGAATTTTCCGCCAGAGGCGGATCCGCCTTCGGTGGACAATGTTGTCCTGGAACCGTCGCCCGGAGGTCGACGGCCACCTTTCCGCCAGCAGGCGGATCCGCCCAGGCGGACAAGGATGTCCAGGTGGGCCGGGCGCTCCGCGCGCGGCGGTTGCCGAAGGCCTAATTTAAAAGCGCTTTTCCCCGAACAATACAACCTGCGCCTTCCGCTGAAATCGTCAGAAATTCCCGGCCAAAGCGCGCGCCGCGCATTGATTTTCTGCGGCGACGACTTGTTTACGTTTCGTGAACAAATTGCGGCAATGATTCATAAAGCGGTGGCAGGGGAAAAACATATTCTCTGGCAGTTTGTGCTCGCTCCGGACCGGGAAGAACCGCTGGATTTGATCGATTTTCTGGCGGCGGAACTGAGAAAGAATCCGGAGCATGTCAACAACCGCTGGATCCGGCTCGAAACCGGCGGGCGCCTCGCGGCGCGGCGCCTGTTTGTTTTACTCCGCCGGAACAGGCAATATGATGGCGGCTGGATCAAGGCAACGGAAGGCCTGTTGCGGAAAAACTTTTATTGATTTGTAAATTTGACATTTTTCCATGCTGAACTATATTCACTTGAATCGAATGGAGGAAACAACATGTCTGCAAAAATAATCGACGGCAAACAGGTCGCGGCCGAAATCCGCGCAGAACTTAAGAAGGAAGTCCAGGCTCTAAAGGCCAGGGGAATAACGCCGGGCCTGGGAGTCATCCTGGTCGGGGATAATCCTGCCTCGAAGTCCTACGTCACCGCCAAGGAGAAAGCCTGCGAGGAAATCGGCCTTTATTCCGACGACAATCGCCTGCCGGTCTCGACTTCACAGCAAGAGCTTCTTGATCTCGTTGCCCGGATGAATGCAAACCCGAAAATTCACGGCATCCTCGTGCAACTGCCTTTGCCGAAACCTTTGGACGAAAACGAAGTCTTGCTGGCGATCAATCCTGACAAGGACGTGGACGGTTTTCATCCCGTTAATGTCGGCAAAATGATGCTGGGCCAGAAGGCCTTTCTGCCCTGTACGCCGCACGGCGTGCTCCAGCTTCTGGTGCGGTCGGGCGTGCAGTTGAAAGGCGCGCATGTGGTCGTGGTCGGACGCAGCAATATCGTCGGCAAACCGCTGGCAAACATGCTCATCCAGAAAAACGAAAGCGCCAATGCCACGGTCACGGTCTGCCACACCGGAACAAAGGACATCGGTTATTTTACCAGGCAGGCCGACGTGGTCGTGGCTGCGGCCGGTCACCAGGACACGATCACGGCGGACATGATCAGGGAAGGGGCGGTGGTGATCGACGTGGGCGTCAACCGCATCAATGATGCCACCAAAAAATCCGGCTTCCGGCTGGTGGGCGACGTGGATTTTGAAGAGGTCTCCAAAAAAGCGAGCCTGATCACGCCGGTTCCGGGCGGGGTAGGGCCCATGACCATTACCATGCTGCTCTACAACACGGTAGAATCCGCGAAACGGTTTGGATGAAGCAGAAAACGTTCAACCTTCAACGCTCAACGTCCAGAGCGGATTAAGAAATGTTGTAGCCAGCCGCGTTGAGGCCGGGGTCATCCCACTTCATCCCGTCCTCCCGGAGAGATGGGACTACGAGGGACAAGTTTTACGTTATTCCTTCTTCCCGGCCGCTTCCTTGATCAGGTTGAGCGCGATGACTTCGCGCTGGATCTGGTTGGTGCCTTCGTAAATCTGGGTGATTTTGGCGTCGCGCATCATTTTCTCAACGGGATATTCCCGCATGTAGCCGTATCCGCCGAAGACCTGCACGGCGTCGGTGGTGACGCGCATGGCCGTGTCCGAGGCGAACAATTTGCACATGGCCGATATCTTGCCGATGTCTTTTGCGCCGCTATCAATATAACGCGCGGCCTGGTAAACAAGAGTGCGGGCTGCTTCAACTTGGGTTGCCATGTCTGCCAGCATGAATTGCACGCCCTGGAACGAACAGATCGGCTGGCCGAACTGGCGCCTTTCACGGCTGTATTTAACCGCCTCATCGAGCGCTCCGGCGGCAATCCCCAGGGCCTGGGCAGCAACGCCGGGCCGCGACATATCCAATGTTTTCATGGCCACGATAAAGCCCATGCCTTCCTTTGAGAGCAGGTTGGCTTTTGGTACGCGGCAATCCTGGAAAACCAACTCGCGCGTGGCCGAGGCGCGTATGCCCATTTTGTTTTCCTTTTTGCCGAAGGTGAAACCCGGCATGCCTTTTTCAAGGATGAAGGCGCTGGCGCCGCGCGCGCCGCGCTTGGGATCGGTTTTGGCGACGACCGTGTAAACATCCGCTTCGCCGCCGTTGGTAATCCATTGCTTGGTGCCGTTCAGCACGTAAAAATCACCGTCTTTTTTTGCGGTTGTGGCAATGCCGCCGGCATCGCTGCCCGCGTTGGCTTCGGTCAGGCCGAAGGCGGCCAGGGATTCGCCCTTGGCGATGCGCGGCAGATACTTTTGTTTCTGTTCGTCGGTTCCGAAGAGGATGATGGGAAAGGTTCCCAGACCGGTGGCCGCCATGCTCAAGGCAATGCCGCTGCAAATCTTGGACAATTCTTCCACGGCGATGGTAAGGTCCATGATGCCGCCGCCCATGCCGCCGTATTTTTCCTCGATGTAAAGGCCGCACAAATCTGACTGGGCAAAGATCTTGAGAATGTCATGCGGAAACTCCCCGGTCTCGTCATAATGGGCCCGCGCGGGCTTGACCTTTTCGTTGGCAATCTGTTTGCACAAGTCTCTGATCATCACCTGTTGTTCGGTCAGTCCATAGTCCATGATTTTTCCTCCTCTGATTGAATTGGCGGAAATTGTATTGATGAACATGAATGAAGTCAACGCCGGAAATAAAGGAAAATTGAATGTTTGCTTTTTCGGCTGACATCATTTATTCTTTGCCGCCATGAAAGCAATAGTGTTGGCCTATCACGATATCGGCTGCGTTGGGCTGGAAGCCCTGATCAGGCACGGGGTCCAGGTCCAGGCGGTTTTCACGCACCGCGACGATCCTTGTGAAAAAATCTGGTTTAAATCCGTGGCCGAGCTTGCCGCCCGCCACGGCATTCCGGTTTACGCGCCGGACAATATCAATCATCCGCTCTGGATTTCAAAAATCAAGGCGCTGAAACCGGACATCATTTTCTCGTTTTATTACCGGCACATGATCAAACAGCCGATCCTTGATCTTCCTCCGAAAGGATGCCTCAACCTGCACGGTTCGCTTCTGCCGAAATACCGCGGCCGCTGTCCGGTCAACTGGGTCTTGATCAACGGCGAAAAGGAAACCGGCCTGACGCTCCACTATATGACGCCCCGGCCCGATGACGGCGATATCGTGGCGCAGGAAAAGGTCAAAATTTCCGGGGACGACACCGCCTTTGCGCTGTTCGGTAAAATGACCGAAGCCGCCCGCCGGCTTTTGGACGATACATTGCCGGAGCTGTTGGCGGAGAGGGCAAAACGCACAAAACAAAACAATGGCCAGTCCTCATATTTCGGCGGCCGCAAGCCGGAAGACGGCGAAATTGACTGGCGCAAGAGCGCGGCAGAGATCAGAAATCTTGTCCGGGCCGTGACAAAACCGTATCCGGGAGCGTTCACTTTTGTCGGCGACCGCAAAATCATCATCTGGTCGGCCACGCTTAAATCATGCAAAAAGTCCCGGCCGGGCTTGGTTTTGAGCACAGATCCGCTCGTCATCGCCTGCGGCAATGATGCTTTACAAGTCGATTTTGCCCAATCTGAAAATGACGTCTACATGAAGGGCGGCCAGCTTGCGAACGCATTGAGCATTGTCAAGGGCGGCGTGCTGGGGGCCCGTCCTGGGACAAAACACGGACGCAAGACCTCGGTTCTCATTCTGGGCGTGAACGGCTTTATCGGCAATGCGCTCAGCGAACGCCTGCTTGAAAACGGCGGGTACGAAATCCACGGCATGGACTTGCGTTCCGACAAGATATCCCGGCTCCTGAAAAATAAAAATTTTCATTTTGACGAGGGAGATATTTCGATCCATCGCGAATGGATCGAATATCATGTGCGCAAATGCGACATTGTCCTTCCCCTGGTCGCCATCGCCACGCCGATCGAATACACCCGCAATCCCCTGAAGGTGTTCAACCTCGATTTCGAGGAGAATTTGCGCGTGGTGCGCTACTGCGTGAAATATCACAAAAGAATTATTTTCCCCTCCACTTCGGAAGTTTACGGCATGTGCGATGACGCCGAATTCGACGAGGATCGTTCGCGTTTGATCGTCGGCCCGATTTGCAGGGAGCGCTGGATTTATTCCAGTTCCAAGCAGTTGCTTGACCGCGTGATCTGGGCCTACGGCCGGCATGAAAATTTGCGCTTTACCCTGTTCCGGCCCTTTAACTGGATCGGGCCGCGCCTGGACAGCCTGACTGCCGCGCGCATCGGCAGTTCGCGCGCCATTACCCAGCTTATCTTGAATCTTGTCGAGGGCAGTCCCATCCGGCTTGTTGACGGCGGCGAACAGAAAAGATGTTTCACGGATGTGCGCGACGGCATTGAGTGCCTGTTCCGCATCATAGAAAATCCCAAGGCCGTCTGCGACGGACAGATATTCAACATCGGGAATCCGGATAATGAGGCCAGCATCAAGGAACTGGCCGAAATCCTGGTGCGCAAGTTCAACAAACATCCGCTGCGCGGAAAATTCCCGCCCTTTGCCGGCATGCAGGAGGTCGAAAGCGGCCGCTATTACGGCGCCGGCTACCAGGACGTTGCCTACCGCCGGCCCAGCATAGCCAAGGCCGCCAAACTGCTCGAATGGCGTCCGAAAGTAGGTCTCGAGAAAGCCATTGACGGCACCCTGGACTTCTTCCTCAAGGAAGCGGTCGCTTCCGGCGAATTCAACATTGCCGACGAATAAGCCTGTACCATTGCGTGAGAAGTTTTTCTTTGATTTGAATGAAAATCGGACTGCGAGTCGATGTTGATACATTACGCGGCACGCGGCACGGCGTTCCCAACCTGTGTAAAATATTCTCCGCCCACGAAATCGGCGCCACGTTCTTTTTTTCGGTCGGCCCCGACAACATGGGCCGCCATCTCTGGCGGCTCTTGAAACCGGATTTCTTTTTAAAAATGCTACGGAGCAATGCGGCAAGTCTTTATGGCTTGGATATTTTACTGCGCGGCACTTTCTGGCCGGGACCGGTTATCGGAACAAGGTGTAGGCCAATCATCCGCGCTGCCGCGCAAGCGGGTCATGAAATCGGTTTGCACGCCTGGGACCATCACAAGTGGCAGGCTCAAGTAGAACAATGGGATGAACGTGAAGTACATGCCGAACTGAGACGCGGATTTGAAATGTTATCCGAAATCATCGGCCGTCCGGTCGATTGTTCTGCCGCCCCGGCTTGGAAATGCACAGAAAACGTTTTGGCCGCCAGGGAAAAATTTCCGTTTGTCTATAACAGCGACTGCCGGGGACAATCGGTGTTCTTGCCGGTGGTTGAGGGCAAAAACCTTGCCCAGCCGCAGGTGCCCGTGACTTTGCCGACTTATGACGAGGTGGTGGGAAGGAATGATATTGATTCAGAGTCTTTCGGCGATTTCATCCTGCCGCAATTGCGTGAAGGGAGACTCAATGTGTTCACCATTCACGCCGAGGTGGAGGGAATCGCGCTTGAAAACGAATTTATCAAATTTGTTCAAAAGGCCAAAGCCCTCGGGCACGAATTTTGTCCCTTGGGTGAGTTTGTGAAAAGTAAGGCGGATGTCCCGGTGTGCCGAATGGCGCGCGGCGCGATTCCCGGCCGGGAAGGCTGGCTCAGCCTACAGGCGGCATAGTTTGTAAATTTTTACATGTTCGCCCATCCCTTATCTCCTCTCCGGCTTTCTTGACACAGCCTTGGGGTTGCGATAAATGGAACCTCAATTTCGCTTGTCAGGCGCGGAAATATTGCTAGATTTATTGCTCGCTTTATTTAAAGGAGCAATATGTCGTCAGAAATCGGACTGGGGTTGATCGGCTTCGGCACCATAGGCACGGGCGTGGTCAAGTGGCTGCAGGAGAACGGCGAAGTCATGGAAAAACGCACCGGCCTGAGGCTGGTTTTGCGCGGCGTCGCCGACATTGATCTTGAGCGCGACCGGGGGCTGGTGCTGCCGGCCGGCGTTTTGACCCGCGATGCCGAGGCGGTGATTCGCAATCCCGATGTGCAGATTGTAATCGAACTCATCGGCGGGCTTGATCATGCCAAAAAATTTATTCTGCATGCCCTGAGCCTCGGCAAACCGGTCGTCACCGCCAACAAAGCTCTGCTGGCCGAAAGTTCTCTTTCGCTTTTCCAGGAAGCGGCCAGGATGAAGGCAAACATTTTCTTTGAGGCCAGCGTGGGCGGCGGCATACCGGTTATCAGGGTTTTGCGCGACGGAATGGTCTCCAACCGCATCAGCCGCATTTACGGCATTCTCAACGGAACGTGCAATTATGTTCTTGGCCGCATGGAAACGGCGCATGCCGGTCTGGCGGCCGCGGTGAAAGAGGCGCAGGAAAAAGGCTTTGCCGAAACCGATCCGGGGCTGGATCTCGACGGCATCGACACCGCCCACAAGGCGGTTATCCTGGCTTCGCTTGCCTATGGTTTTCATGTGCCCATGGCGTCCGTTTCGGTTGAAGGCATCAGGCACGTGTCGCCGGTTGACATGGCCTATGCCGCCGGCCTCGGGTATCGCATAAAGCTTTTGGCGGTGATCGAGGAAGAGAAGGGAAGAATATCGGCGCGGGTGCATCCGGCCCTTGTGCCGCGCTCGAACATGCTGGCTTCGGTGGACGGAGCGTTTAACGCGATATTGATCAGGGGCGACGGCGCCGGCGATATCCTCTGCTGCGGCGCCGGAGCGGGCCGCGACTCAACGGCCAGCGCCATTCTAAGCGATGCGGTCGAGGCGGCGCGCGATTTGACCTGCAACTGCGTGCGGCACGTGCCGGGCCTGGGCAGGGCAAAAACAATCGACTGTCTGCGGCCGATCGCCGAGACCAGTTCGCGCTATTACCTGCGGTTGACGCTGCTTGACAAGCCCGGCATGTTCGGCAAAGTCGGGGCCCTGCTCGGCAGGCATGATATCAGCATCGCTTCGGTGCTGCAGAAGGAAAATTGCAGCGGCAAGCATGTGCCCGTGATTTTTATCACTCATCAGGCGCGCGAGGGTGATTTCCGCGAGGCCGTCATGGAGCTTGATGACATGCCGGGCGTGGGCGCGAGAGCGGTTTGCATTCGCATGGAGGATTTTTGATTTATCGGTTCATAACGGAAGGGGAAAAAACATGGGACTAATCGTTCAAAAATACGGCGGAACTTCGGTGGCTGATCCCGAATGCATCCGGCGCGTGGCCGACTGGGTTTTGGATACCAGGAAAAAAGGAAATGATGTGGTCGTGATTGTCAGCGCCATGGGGGACGCCACTGATGATTTGATCGCGCTCGCCCACCAAATCACGCCCGAGCCGAGCGACCGCGAGATGGACGTGCTCATGGCAACCGGAGAACAGGTCGCCATGGCGCTCTTGACCATGGCCTTGCACGCCAGGGGAGTGGATGCCATTTCGCTGACCGGTCCGCAGGCCGGTATCCGGACCGATGCCATGCACCGCAAGGCAAAAATACTGGAGATCAACACGCGGCGCATACGCAGACATTTGCGGGACGGGCACATTGTGATCGTGGCCGGATTTCAGGGGCTCACCCCGGCGCAGGATATCGCCACTTTGGGCAGGGGGGGCTCGGACGCCACGGCCGTGGCGCTGGCGGCGGCGCTCAAGGCGGATCGCTGCCAGATTTTCAAGGACGTTGATGGGGTATATTCCGCCGATCCGCGCATTGTGAAAGAGGCAAAAAAGCTGGATGAAATCTCCTACGACGAAATGCTGGAACTGGCCGGTTCCGGCGCGCAGGTGCTCATGTCGCGCTCGATCGAGTTTGCTAAGAAATACGGAGTTCAGTTGGAGGTGCTTTCCAGTTTTGTGAAAAAACCGGGAACAATCGTTAAGGAAGAGGTGAAAAGCATGGAAGATGTAATTGTGCGCGGAATGGCGGTCGACAAGGATCAGGTAAAAATCACCCTGGAACATGTGCCGGACAAGCCCGGCGTGGCGGCCCGCATCTTCAAGGCGTTTGCCGGAGCCGGCGTGAACGTGGACATGATCATCCAGAACAGCAGCGCCAGCGGGCGAACGGATATTTCGTTCACCATTCCGAAGGACGATCTTGCCAAGGCAAAAAACGTGATGCGTCCGCTGGCCGCCAAAACAGCCTTCAAGTCCATCAACATGGATAACGACATCGCCAAGGTCAGTATTGTCGGCGTGGGCATGCGCGGACATTCCGGCGTTGCCTTCCAGATGTTCAACGCGCTGGCCGGGAAAAACATAAATATCCTCATGATTTCAACCTCGGAAATCAAGATATCGGTGATCATCCGCAAAAAACACGCCGATCCGGCCATGAGGGCTCTGCACCAGGCGTTTAAATTGAACAAAAAATGAAAAAAATCCAGATTTACGACACTACGTTGCGCGACGGCATGCAGGCCGAGGGCGTCTCGCTTTCGGTGGCCGGCAAAATCAGGCTGGCGCAGAAATTGGACGAACTGGGCGTTGACTATATCGAGGGCGGCTTTGCGGCCTCCAATCCGAAGGACATGGAGTTTTTCCGCGAAATCAAAAAGAAACGGTTGAAAAATTCGGAAGTGGCCGCGTTCGGCAGCACGCGCCGGGCCAATACGCCGATCGGCGAAGACCACGGCACCAGCCAGCTTTTGGCCGCAGACACGAAGGTGGCCGCCATTTTCGGCAAGTCATGGCGGCTGCAGGTCAGCGACGTCCTGCGCACCAGCGAACATGAAAATCTGGCCATGATCGGGGACACGGTCCGCTGCCTGAAGGAACACGGCCGGGAAGTCATTTACGATGCCGAACATTTTTTCGACGGTTACAAGGACAATGCCGAGTTTGCGATGCGCACCCTGAAGGCCGCCGCCGAAAACGGGGCGGATGCCCTTGTGCTTTGCGACACCCGCGGCGGCAGCCTGCCAAATGAGATTTTCGACATTACCGCCTCCGTCGCAAAGAAATTTCCGATATGCCTCGGCATCCATTGCCACAACGACGGCGAAATGGCCGTGGCGAATTCGATCGAGGCGGTGCGCGCGGGAGTGACGCACGTGCAGGGCACGGTCAACGGTTTCGGCGAACGCTGCGGCAACGCCAATCTATGCTCCATCATCCCCTGCCTTGAAATCAAAATGGGCCTGGAAGCCGGCAGGATTAATTTGAAGGAGCTTACCAATCTCTCGCGCTTTGTGGATGCGTTGTTGAATATTGCGCATGACCGGCGGATGGCCTACGTGGGGTCAAGCGCTTTTGCGCACAAGGCGGGCATGCACGTCAATGCGGTCGAGAAAAATCCGGCCAGCTTCGAACATGTCGCGCCCGAACTGGTCGGCAATGAAAGAAGAATCCTTATTTCCGAGTTGGCCGGCGGCAGCAATGTGCTCCTGAAAGCGGTTCAGATGGGGGTGGAAATGAGCCGCAGTTCTCCGCAGGTCAAGGAGGTCCTGAGTCATTTGGAGCAGTTGGAGAAAAAAGGCTATGAATTCGAGGGCGCGGACGCCTCCTTCAGGATCCTTATCCAAAAAGTGCTCAAAAAGCACCGTCCCTTTTTTGATTTGCTGGGGTTCCGGGTTATCGTCGAAAAACGCGGTCCGGCCGAGCCTTGTCATTCAGAAGCCATTGTCAAACTCAAGGTCGGCAATGACGTTGAGCATCGCGTGGCCGAGGGCGACGGTCCCGTGAACGCCCTGGATAACGCTTTGCGGCTGGCCTTGACCAAGTTTTATCCGGCGGTCGCCAGGGTCGCCCTGACCGATTACCACGTGCGCATCATTGATCCCAAGGAGGCCACGGCGGCCAAAACGCGCGTTATCATCGAGTCAACCGATGGCGTTGATTCCTGGGGCACGGTGGGGGTTTCCCAAAACATTATCGAAGCCTCCTGGGAAGCCCTGGTGGACAGCGTTGAATTCAAGCTCTTCAAGGATGAAGAAAAGGGGCGGAAGAAGAAATCAGAGTAACGGAGCATCGGTGTTTCGGAGTTTGGGTGATCGGCCTGTAATTTCCTCCACATGTGCATTCGCCCATGGCGTCTGAAAATCGAAAATCGGCAATCAAAAATCCAAAATAATCAGTCATGTCCGAATTGCAAAAAAATTATAATCCGGCAGAAATAGAAGCCAGATGGTACCAACGCTGGCTGGAGCGGAATTATTTTGCGGCCAATCCCGCGCAAGGCGGCACACCCCCGGCCTGTCCGGGCGGGGCCGGTGAAGCGCGCGACAAGCCTTATACGATTGTGATGCCTCCGCCCAATGTGACCGGTATCCTGCACATGGGCCATGCCCTGAACGTGACCATTCAGGATATTTTAATCCGCTGGAAGCGCATGCAGGGCTTTAACGCCCTCTGGGTGCCGGGAACCGATCACGCCGGCATTGCCACCCAGAACGTGGTCGAGCGCGCCTTGCGCAAGGAAGGCAAAACCAGGCATGATTTGGGCCGCGAAGCTTTCGTGAAACGCGTCTGGGAATGGCGCAGCCAGTACGGCAATACCATTATCCAGCAGTTGAAAAAACTCGGCATATCCTGTGATTGGAGCCGCCTGCGTTTCACCCTGGATGAGGGCCTGAGTAATGCGGTGACGGAGGTTTTTGTCCGGCTTTATGAAAAAAAGCTTGTCTACCGCGGCAATTACATCATCAACTGGTGTCCCCGCTGCTGCACCGCGCTTTCCGATGAGGAAAGCATCCATGTTGAAACTCGCGGCAAATTGTATTATATCCGTTATCCATTGAAAGAAAAAGTGCACGGGTGGCCGTCGCGCTCCGTCGCGACGGATCTGTCTGTGGAACAGCCCGCCCGCGGAGCGGACGGGCCACCATCAGATTCTTGCGTGATCGTGGTAGCAACGACCAGGCCGGAAACATTGCTTGGCGACGTGGCCGTGGCTGTCAACCCGCGGGACGAGCGCTATGGGCACCTCATTGGACAGAAGCTTATTTTGCCAGTTCTGGAAAGGGAAATACCGGTTATTGCCGACGATTTTGTCGATCCGGAATTCGGCACAGGCGCGGTCAAGGTAACGCCGGCGCACGATCCCAACGATTTTGCCATGGGCAACAGACACAACCTACCGCCGATCAACGTGATGCATCCCGACGGCAAAATGAACGAGAACGCCGGGCCCTATGAAAACAAGGACCGGTTTGAATGCCGCCGCCAGATTGTCGATTTTCTGGAAAAAAACGGTTTGCTGGAGAAAATTGTCGATCATACCCATGCGGTCGGCCATTGCCAGCGTTGCGATACCGTGGTCGAGCCGCGCCTTTCGCTGCAATGGTTCGTGAAAATGAAGCCGCTGGCCCAGCCGGCCATTGAGGCGGTCAAATCCGGAAAGCTCAAATTTGTGCCGGACCGTTGGGCCAAAGTGTACCTGGACTGGATGGAAAACATAAGAGATTGGTGCATCTCGCGCCAGATCTGGTGGGGACACCGCATCCCGGTTTTCTATTGCGATGATTGCGGACACGAGTGGGTCTCGAAAGCCAAGCCGCGCGAGTGCGAAAAATGCAAGGGCGGAAATTTGCGCCAGGATGAGGACGTGCTCGACACCTGGTTTTCATCCTGGCTCTGGCCTTTCAGCACCATGGGCTGGCCCGATAAGACCGCTGACCTGAAGTTTTATTATCCCACCGATACCCTCGTCACGGCTTCGGAAATCATATTTTTCTGGGTGGCCCGCATGATCATGTCCGGCTTTGAGTTCATGGGCGAACCTCCTTTTCGCACCGTGTACATTCACGGAACGGTGCGCGACAATACCGGCCGAAAAATGAGCAAGAGCCTCGGCAATTCCATCGATCCCCAGGACATTATCGGAAACTTCAGCGCGGACGCCCTGCGTTTCAGCCTGATCATGCTGACCGCCACCGGACAGGACGTTTATTTGTCGGACGACAAGTTCGAGATCGGCCGCAATTTTCTCACGAAGCTTTGGAACGCTGCGCGGTTTATCCGGATGAGCGGCGACAAGGGCGGCAAGGCGCCGCTTCCATCATCTGTGAAGAATTCTGTAAAGGTAGGGCCGCCCAGCCTGTGCGGCCGCGGAAATGACAGCGCAAGCACGCCGGGACAGGGCTGTCCCGCCCTACCTGAGGGAATATTGTCCCCGGACGAGCAGTTCATTCTCGCCCGGCTCGACGAAACGATTGCGTCCTGCCAGGTCAACCTCGAACAATGCCGTTTCAACGATTACGCCAAATGCCTTTATGAATTCGTCTGGCACCAGTTCTGCGACTGGCACATCGAATATGTCAAGCTGCCCCTGAACTCTTCCGATCCCGGGCGCCGAAAACAGACGCTTGACGTTCTGCATTTTGTCTTTGAACGCGTCTTAAGACTCCTGCATCCCCTGGCTCCTTTCATTACGGAGGAATTGCGGCATTGCATGGGATACGCTGCGGAAGATAAGACCATTTTGTTTGCGGAATGGCCCCAGCCGGTCGGGAAAGAAAAACTCGCCGCACGCGGTGTCAGCGCTGATATGGTTGCCTATGTGGAAAATAAGCACGAACTGATCCGGGCCTGCCGCAACCTGCGCAGCGATTGCGATATCCCGTCGTCCGCCGGCATAAAATACGTTATCCGGCCTGAAAACGAAGCCTCTGCCGCAATACTTGCCGCGGACCGCGAGTCCATAGCTTTTCTTCTTAGGGCTGAATCATTTGATATCGACTTGAAAGCGGCCCCGAAAAAGGCGTTGAACGTGATTTGTCCGCTCGGCACGCTTTTCATGCCTATAGAAGGGCTGGTGGATGTTTCCCGGGAAATCAAAAAACATAACGACCAGCTCGCCAAACTTTCCCGTGATCTGGCCGCGCTTGAGGCGAAGCTGGGCAACGCCGCCTTTGTCGAAAAAGCCCCGCCTGAAATAGTGGCCGTCCAGAAGGAGCGCCGCCGGCAGACGCTTGAGCAATGCTCCAAAATCCGGAGCATCCTCGACCTGCTCGCTGAATCCGAAGCCGATCATGCTTAGCGTTACCAACCTCGGCAAGTCGTACGGCGACCGGATTCTGTTCGGCGATGTTTCCTTCCACGTCAATCGCGCGGACAGGATAGGAATTGTCGGGCCGAACGGCTCCGGCAAATCGACATTGTTTCGCCTGATGTTGGGCGAACTTGAGCCCGACTCCGGATCCGTGATTTTGCGCCGCGGCGTGGTCATGGGATATCTACCTCAGGAGATCGCGCCGTGCGGCGATGAAACCGTGCTGGAACTTGCCACGGACGTTTCCGCTGAAATCAGGGGTTTGCGCGGCATATTGCGCCGTGAAGGTGAAAATTCAGAGGCCGCCCATTGCGCCAGGGCGCGTCTGGACGAGTTGCGCCTTTATGAGCTTGAAGCAAAGGCGCGGCGGATACTCGCCGGGCTTGCCTTTCGTCAATCCGATTTCGACCGGTCCGTGCGCGCGTTGAGCGGCGGCTGGATAATGCGCGCGCATCTGGCGCGCCTTCTGGTACAGGAGCCCGACCTGTTGATGCTGGATGAACCCACCAATCATCTGGATATAGAATCGCTCCTCTGGTTCCAGGAATATTTGCGGAATTATCCCGGCGCCATCCTGATGATTTCCCATGACCGCGAGTTCCTGAACCGGCTCATCGGGCAGGTGCTTGAAATCTCCAGGGCCCGCGTCAACCGCTATAATGGAAATTACGACGATTATCTGCGGGAACGCGAGGCCCGGCTGGAGCAGCAGATGGCGGCCTATAAAAATCAGCAGAAAAAAATAGAGGCCCTCCAACTCTTTGCAGACCGTTTCCGCGCCAAGGCCACCAAGGCCGCCCAGGCCCAGAGCAAATTGAAACAGATTGAGCGTATGGATAAAATTGAGGCGCCGGCAACAACGCAAAAGACGATTGCTTTTCATTGGCCGCAGCCTGAGCGCGCCGGGCAGCGGGTCATTACCCTGACTGATGTTTGCCAGTCGTACGGGCAGACCATGGTCTATAGCGGCCTCAACTACAGCGTGGAACGCGGACAGCGCATCGTGTTGGTGGGGCCCAATGGCGCAGGAAAATCAACCCTGCTGAAACTTTTGGCCGGAGTGATCCCATTCCAGAATGGCGCGCGCGAGCTGGGGCTGCGGGTGAAAGTGGGGTACTATGCCCAGCATCGCATTGAGATGCTCAGTCCTGCCAGGACGGTTTTGGAGGAAGCGCTTGATTCCGGAGCCCAGGCCGGCGAACAAATGACGCGCAACATTTTGGGCTCGTTCCTTTTTTGCGGGGACGACGTGTTCAAGCGTGTCAGCGCCCTGAGCGGCGGGGAAAAAAGCAGGCTGGCCCTAGTCAAGCTGCTGCTCAATCCCCCGAATTTTCTGCTCATGGATGAGCCGACCACCCACCTTGATATGTCGAGTATTGACGCGTTGCTAGGCGCTCTCCGGCAATACCGCGGCACGCTGGTTTTCATAAGCCATGATGTTTATTTTATCCGTTCAATCGCCGACACGGTTTTACATATCAATGCCGGCCGGTTGACGCCTTATGCCGGCGACTACCAATATTATCTGGACCGGACCAGTGCGCTTTCCGCGCGCGAGGCGCTTACGGCGAGCAATAAGTTGAGCGATGCCAGGGTTGTTGAACCGGACGGCCTTTCGCGCAAGGAACAGCGCCGTGTCGAAGCCGCAAAACGCCAGGAGCTCTCAAACATGCGCCGGGAACATCAGAAAAAAATGGCCAAACTGGAGGCGCACATTGAGAAGCTGGAGACCCGTCAAAAAACGCTCGCATCCCTGCTGGAAGACCCGGCCACCTACAACACGCCCGGCAAGCCCATGGAATTGAACCGGGAACTTACCCAGGTCGTGGAATCCCTGCGGATACTCTATGCCGATTGGGAAAAGCTCTAAGAAGCTTATCCGTAAATTAATTTGAACCATGATTACCGTTCAGTTTCGCGCATGGCAAGGCGGTCGCGGAAGTGGCATGCCTGGAAGGTATGTCCTTCCGCGAGCAACGCCGCCACGCGCGAAATCTGGCGTAACCCCTTCGGGCATCGTGGCTTTTGAAAATCCGCGGCGTTCCTGGCGAGGGGCAAGGCCTTTCAGGCATTGCTCCCTCGTCAGCGCCTTGCGGATTTATCAAAATCCACGATGTCATGGTCAAAGTAATTTACGGAGAAGCTCTAAGATAATTTTCCGTGTTTTTCAATCCTTCCGGCGTGCCCATGTCGAGCAAGGGGGGGGCGCATTGAAATACGGACAATTTGCCGTCAGCGGCAAGGCGCGGGAAAATTTCAATTTCCAACGAGACCATTTTATTTGATGGCATGACATCCAATAACCGCTTTTCAATCAGATATACGCCGCCATTCACCCAGCCGGCGGTTCTGGATTTCTTTTCCTCAAATTTGATGATCCTGCCCGCGTTGTCAAAAAGGACCGTCCCGTATCTTCCGGCATTTTCAATTGGCGCGACGGCGATGGTTGCCGAAGCTTTGGATTTACGGTGAGTTTCCGCCATTTTTTGAAAATCCAATTCAGGCAGAATACTGTCGCCGTTTAAAGCCAGGAATGCGCCGGAGCCCAGGGACCTGCCCGCAAATTTTATGGCGCCGCCTGTTCCGAGCGCCTGTTTTTCGATCATGACCTTGATTTTATCTTTAAACGTTTGTTGTTTGACCCAAGCTTGTATTTTTTCGGCCTTGTATCCGGCCGCCAGCAGGACCTGGTGGATATTGTTGCGGAACAGCCAGTCAAGCTGCCAGGCCAGAAAACTTTTCCCGGCTACCGGTATGAGCGCTTTCGGCAAATCCGGGTAAAGATGGGAAATGCGCGTGCCCTTGCCGCCGAGCAGTATTATGGCCTGTTTTGTTTGCATCTTTTTATTCCAGGCAGTGCTGTTTCAATGCGGCAATGGTCTGTTCAGCCACCTTTTGCATGTCGAACTGTTGCCGCACAATCGTTAGTCCCTTTTGCCCGAAATCACGACGCAGATTGGCGTCGCCTGCCAATTTCAGAAATTTTGTTTTGAATTCCGCCATGTTTTGCGGGTCAAATAGAAATCCGTTTTGGCCATCTGTGATGACCTCCTCAATGCTGCGCAATCTGGTGGCCAGAACGGGCAGACCGCAGGCCATGTTGTGAATGAGCGTGCCGGTCATGGCAAAGTGATCGGTTTCGAGGCCGATGCGCATTGCCAGGCCGATATCGCCTGCGTTGAGCGCAACGTTGACGTCTTCCGGTTTGGGAAGCCATCCCGGCAGTTTTACGATGTTTTCAAGTTTTTTTTCCGCCACGAGCCGCCGGAGAAAGGGCATTTCCGGACCGTCGCCGACCAGCAGGTATCGCAGGTTTGGACAGGTCCGCAGCAGGTCCGGCAGCTCTTCGATTATCTGCGCGTTGCCCTTGTTCGGATGCAGAATGCCGTGGTGCACCAGCACCAGATCGTTTTCAGAAAAACCGAATTTACGTTTGCAGTCCGGCTTGGCCATAGGATGGTATAAGGCGGTGTCGCAGGGGTCGTATACCGGCACGACTGATTTTTCCGGGACACCGCAGTTTTTTAAATAGTCGCGCGTGGATTTTGCCCTGGTGAATATGAGCGGCAGCTTGCGCCAGGCGAGGAGATCGGCGGCATTGATCAGCCTCACGAGGGGCCGCCACGCCGGCTGCCTTTTTGCGTAGATGTTAAGGAAAAAATCGGTGACGGTGATGGCGATTTTTCCGCGGAAAAAAATTCTTGTCAGCGGCACACTCAGCGGGAGGGTTTCATCGATGTAAACGGCGTCGATTTTTTTCAGGCGGCAATGAAGCGCAATGGCCGGCAGCAGAAGCAGCCAGAGCATCGTCTTTAAAATTTTGTCCGCATTGCTCGTCCGATTCACGGTTATGGGCAGCAGGTGGAGCCTGGCGTGCCTTTTTATGCTTTCCGGCACCGGCTTGCCGGAGGCCAGGCCGTAATAATGGACGGTGCAGGTCTGGGCCAGGCCTGCGATGATTTCCGGCATGCAGTGAAAAAGCTCGGTATGTTCGGCCGGCCCGTAACGGAAGAGAAAGGCGATTTGTGGCTTGTTCATTTGTCGTTGAATATGATGCGGCTGCCCTCCGTGCTGAATTCAAACGGCACTTCCTTGAGCTGCTTCAATTGCTCGCGCACGGCCGGCTGTTTCTCCGGCGGCGTGAACAGCAGAATGAAGCCCGCTCCGCCGGCGCCGAGCAGCTTGCCGCCCAGCGCTCCGGCCGCGCGCGCCGCGTCATAGGCCTGGTCGACCGCGCCGTTGCTGATGCCGTTGGCCAGGCCTTTTTTCAGGCGCCAGGCTTCGTCGAGCAATTTTCCGAATTCCCGCAGGTCGGCGTCGCTTTTCAGTATTTTTTCCGCCTGAGAGGCCATTTCCGCCATCCGCTCCAGGGCGGCGATGTTGAGGTGCGTGCGTTTTTTCTGGTCCTGCATGATCTCGCCTGAGGCGCGCTCCATGCCCGTGAAAAAAAGCTGGAGGTTGTTTTTTAACGCGGCCATGCGGCCGGCGGGCGGGTTGAGACGGCTGATTTTTGCCTCTTTACCGAGGTAGTCGATGCGCAAAAAGCCGCCGAAAGCGGCGGCGTATTGGTCTTGGTGTCCGCCGGCGTCGCCGACTTTCTTGCGTTCGATTAAAATGGCCTCGCGGGCGAGTTGCATCGGCTCAGTTTTTTCTCCGCGCATGGCGTGCAGGACGTTCAACAGCCCGACGGTGAACGAGGACGATGTGCCCAGGCCGGTGCGGCCGGGCAAATCGGAAACGTGCGATAATTCCAGCCCCTGAGCGCTGGGCAGATGGCGCAGGCACTCGCGGATGAGCGGATGTTTGAATTCAGCCGCCTCCATCACGGTCTCGGTTTTGGCGTAACTGGCGCGGTAGCGGAAATTGAAAAAAGGCGAAAGATAGTGGAGCGAGATATAGCAGAATTTGTCGATGGTGCTGGAAAGGGTTGTTCCCGGATGGTCCTTGAAAAATTCCGGAAAATCGGACCCGCCGCCGAAAAAGCTTACGCGGAACGGTGTGCGTGAAATGATCATGATTAATTCAGTTTTATCCTTCCCGCCAACACATCCTTCACGAACCGTTCCACGGTAGCGCGTGTCTCCGGGATGGTAGCAATTTTTTGTATTCTGGAAATATTTACATCGTAGATTTCAGGCTGTTTTTCGAGGGGGGCGCCTGCCAGCGGCTGTCCTGGTATAAGTTTGGAGGCCTCCCGCAAACTGATTGTGCCGGCCCCGGCCAGGTTAAAGACGGTACCGGCCTGCTCTGCCCCGGCCAGATCGAAAAGAATTGCCGCCATGGCGGAGGCGTCAAGATACTGGTAGCGCGAGTCGGGATGAACGCGCAATTTTTCTTTCACCAGCATGTCATAAATGGAGTTTTTTTTCAATCCGACGCCGACAAATCCGCCCAGTCTCAAAATCAGCCATTGCGCTGCGTAAAATTTCACCAGATTTTCAGCCATGTATTTATGGAGGCCGTAGGCGCCCAGCTTTAATGGTTCGATCGCCGCATCTTCATGGTTGCGGGCAGGGACGGCTTTGTCGTGGTAAACATCGATCGTGGAAAGATAAACATAAAGTTTCGGCTGGAAATCACGCAATGAGCGCAGCACGGAACGGACGGATAGGTCAAATTCGGCCAGGGGGTCTTTTTCGGCAAGGTATTTTTTTGAATTGCCGTTTGCATTAATCAGCAGGTCGCAGGATGATCCGATCAGGCTTTTATATTCGGCGCGGCCGGCGCGCACGGTTTCCCATCCGCGTTTTTCCGCCTCGGCGGCAATATGCGAGCCGAGGAAACCGTATCCGCCCATTATGATCGCTTTTTTCATGTTTTTAGGGTCAGACCTAACTTTAATACTTAGCAGCATTAAGTATTAAAGTTAGGTCTGACCCTGATATAGTCAGAGCCGGACAATTCCCTTGGCGCGGTTGGCCTTGAACCACTCCACGGTTTTTTTCAGGCCTTCCTCCAGCGGCGTGGGACATTTCAGGCCGAGCTTGTGCAGGCGGGTCGCGCCGAATATTTTTTCAAGCTGACCGTCCGGCTGGGTTGTGTCCCAGTTTACCTTGCCGGCGTAGCCTGCGGCTTTTTTGACTGCTTCAATCAGTTCCCTGATCGTGATGCCGGCGCCGGTGGAAATATTGATCGGCTCGCTGCTGTCGTATTCGGCCAGAAACCACGGGATGAGCGCGGCTACGTCTCCGGCGTAGACAAAGTCGCGTATAGGCCGGCCGGTGCCGAAGGCGGTGATAAACGGAAGTTTTTTTTCCCCGGCTTCGACGCATTTGCGGATCAGGGCCGGTATGGCGTGCGCCTGGACGAGATTGAAGTTGTCCCATTCGCCATAGACGTTGCCTGGAACCAGGATAACAGAGTTGAACCCATGCTGCTGGCGGTACGTCCAGGACTGCACGAGCAACATCTTTTTTGCCATGGAATAACCGGCGCTCTCGATCTGGGGGAAGCCGTTCCACATTTGTTCCTCGCCGATCGGCGAAGGGGCGTCGGCCGGATAGGAGCAGCCGCCCATGAGCGACAGGAATTTTTTCACGCCCCCGGCGGATGCTGCGTGGAAGACGTGGGTGTTGATCGCGATGTTCTCGTAGTAATAATCGGCCTGTTTCCTGCGGTTGTCCAGGATGCCGCCGGACTTGGCCGCGAGATGAACCACGCAGTCGGGGCGAACTTCGGCAAGCATGCGTTCCGGGACGCCCGGCTTGAGCAGGTCATAGTCCTTGCGTCCTACGGCCACGATTTCCGCGGCAAAATTACTCTTCAGCGCCGGCACGATATGATGGCCCAGAAAGCCCGTGGCGCCGGTGACGAGAATGCGTTTGAACGTTGCCTGTAAAACTTTATTCATGGCGCTCGATTCGATGTGTGAAATCGGAAACTTTGAACCTTCAACGTCCAACTTTCAATAAAATATAAGAGAAACTTTTTATCCCATTCAGTGCTCGAAGTTGAAGTTGAGCGTTGAAGGTTGAACGTTTCTTTCGATCAGAGGTTGCTGAACTGGTTTCGTCTAATGATCTGAAACCCCTTGATCAGTTCGGCGATACCGCGCTGCAGGGAGACTTGCGGCTTGTAGCCTGTTTTTTCAATCTTTTCGTTGCTGACAATATAGTCGCGCTGGTCGGGATCCTTGCCGACTTTTGCCTCAAGAATCGTGAAGTCCGGGACCTGTTTTTTTATTTCTTGGCACAATTCCAGCTTTGAAAGATTGGCGTCGCTCAAGCCCACGTTATAGGCGTTGCCTTGCATTTTCCTGAAATTGTCCAGGGCGTGGCTGAAGGCCCTGGCGATATCGCGCACATGAATGTAATTGCGTTTGAAGTGGGCCTCGAAAAGCACTACGAAGCGGTCCGTCACCGCGCGGTAGGTGAAATCATTGACCAGCAGGTCCAGACGCATCCGCGGGCTCATGCCGAAGGCCGTGGCCAGCCGCAACGAAATGCCGTGGCCGGAGTCGAGTATCATTTTTTCGGCCTCCACTTTCAGGCGCCCGTAGAGGCTGACCGGGTTGAGCGGTGACTCCTCCGTGCAAAATGCGCCCGGTTGTCCCACGCCGTAGCCGCTGTTGGTGATGGGCACCACAAACTCTTGCTCGCGGCTGCTCAGGGAAAGGAGCATTTTGATCGCATCCAGGTTGACGGCCTTGGCCTCCTCAGGTTTTTTTTCGCAGACAGGCGCGCCCACGAGGCAGGCCAGCGGCAGGACGCAGTCGCAACCGGCCAGCAGTTGTTTGACGAGGTTTTTGTCGCGCGTGTCGCCGCGCACGATCGTCAGGCGCTCATCGATGCAGCAGTCGGTCAGGGACGTCTGTCCGTACAAAAAATTATCAAGCGCGATAACTTCATGCCCCTGGCTCAACAGGTGCGGAACGAGGATCGAGCCGATGTAGCCGGTCGCGCCGGTGACCAGTATTTTTTTTGGTGTCTCCTCGGCTACGATGGTGGATTTGTGGAGACGGGACGACCTCGTCCCGCTCAGAGCGGCCTGGGGGCAGGCCGGCTCCACCGAAGATTGAGGCCTTGCTTTTTTTGTTGTATTTTGCGCGCTCATGAAGAATATTCGTAGTATTAATGGGTTAAGTTGTCAATAGAAAGGAATAAAAATGATCAAGGTGAAAATAGTCGGAGCGGGCGGTTACGGGGGGGTCGGGATAGTTGAACTGCTGCTTGGACACAAACATGCCAGGATTGCGGCGCTGGCCGACGTCAATGATATCGGCGCGCCGATCAGCAAATTGTATCCGCATCTGGCCGGCTTTTGCGATCTGCCGATCGTTTCCCTCACGGACCCGAAGGCGCGGCGGTCTGCGGACGTGGTCTTTTTTGCCACGCCCGACGGGGTGGGGATGAAGGCGGCGGAAGATGAATTGAAAAAGGGGGCAAAGGTGATCGATTACAGCGGCGATTTTCGTTTCAACACTCCGGAAGCCTACGCCGATTATGCCACGCGCATAGGCCGGGACCCGGCTCATGCCGCGCCACATCTGCTGACGGAGGCCGTCTACGGTCTGGCTGAGCTGCACAGGAGCGAATTGAACGGCAAGACGAAAATCGTGGGCAATCCCGGATGTTTTGCGGTCAGTTGCATCCTGGGGCTGGCGCCGGCCGTGAAAAAGGGAATAATCAGGCTCAACAGCATTATCTGCGACTGCAAGACCGGAGTGTCCGGCGCCGGCAAAAAGCCGAACGCCGGTTTTCACTATCCGGCCCGTTATGACCATATGAACGCCTACAAGCTGGCCGGTCATCAACACGTGTGTGAAATTGAACGGGAATTTTCACTCCTGGCCGGCCAGAAGGTCAAAGTAACTTTTACCTCGCAGGTTGTGCCGGTTTGCCGGGGCATCATGTCGACTCTGTACGCCGATTTGTCCAAGGACGTCAGTTATGACGCGCTCCAGACACTCTATAAGGATTATTACAAGGACAGTTTTTTTGTCCAGGTTTACAACCGGGACTCCGGAATCGGCAGCATGCACGTGCGGGGCACCAACTTCTGCAAGCTGATCGTGGATTTGGATGAAAGGACCAACCGGCTGCGCATTGTGTCGCACATCGACAACCTGCTCAAGGGCCAGGCCGGCTCGGCGCTGCAGAACATGAACCTGCTTTTCAAGCTGCCGGAAAACGAAGGCTTGCGCCAGGCCCCGAAATATCCGTAAAAAAACCCACAGAAAAGACTTGCATGTTTTTCGGCTTCATGTATTCTTGAAACAGTTTCATGAAAAAAGAAAATGTTTCTATAACGAGCATATACAAGGTGGCCAAAACGGCAGAGGTGTCCCCGGCGACGGTTTCGCGGGTGTTCAGCCGCAATGCGCGCGTCTCCGAATCTGTTGCCAGGCGAGTGCGGGCGGCGGCCGAAAAGCTGAACTATGCGCCCAGAGTGACTGCCCGGAAAGACAATATTGCGCTCATCATGGAAAGCGAAATAGGGATCAGGATGAGCAATTATGACACATTGCTGATTGACGCGATTTGCCGGAACCTGATTGCGCAAAGATACAGGTTTGAGATCATACCGGCTGGTGAAGTCGATCTTTTGCTGGATTTGTTTATCAAAGGCGCGATCTGTATTCTGAACGGTGAGCATAGTCTTAAGAAAATTAAACAAATCCGGCGTGTTCCCCTGGTGATGATTAATTGCCCTCTTGAAAATTTTAATTCCATATATTCGGAACATAGACAGGGTATTGAATTGGGAATGACCCATCTGGCGAAACGCGGCCATCGAAGGGTTGGTTTGATATTGAGCTCGCTGAATGGATGGGGGGCTAATGAGCGCCAGAAAGGGTACTGGACAAGCGTGGAGCGCCTGGGGTTGGAGAAGGATGAGCGTCTGGTTCATTCCCGGCTGGCCCGGACATTCCTTGAGGCTGTGGCGGGAGTGATGAAGGCCAATCCTACGGCTTTGATCGTGGGCGGTGAGGACATTGCGCTGCCGGTTATGTCGGCTTTGCATCTGCTGGGCAAGCGGATACCGGAGGACGTGTCGGTTATTTCGTTTGAGAACGCGGCCGTTTCCCAATATTTGACGCCGATGCATACGACTATTTCCCAGCCTTTCGAGGAAATTGGCGCTCTCAGCGTCAAAACAATTATTGATCTGGCGGAACATCCGACTCGCCGACCGGTAAGAATTGCCGTGCCGAATGTTTTGATCGAACGCGAATCGGTAATGGACCGATCAGGCGGATAGGCTGTAGCTGTTTAGGCTGAATGTCAATTTTGAATTATTTTGAAATCGAAAATATAAACAGGAAATGCCATGAAGAAAAACGAAACTACGGGTGCATTCATGCTTGGTTGCAATTATTGGGCCTCCCACGCCGGCACTGCCATGTGGAGCGACTGGCGTCCGGATGTGGTTGACAAAGACCTGAAACAGCTTTCCGGCGCTGGTTTGCAAATTTTGCGGGTTTTTCCATTGTGGCCGGTGTTTCAGCCGCTTGTGGAATTGAAGACTGGCGGCGGAGAACATGGGGAATACCGGTTTGGCGAATCGCCGTTGCCGGCTGCCGACGCCGGATTTGCCGGTGTGTCCGAGGAAGCCATGGGGAAGTTCAAACAGTTTGCCGATCTGGCTGAAAAACACGGCTTAAAACTGATCGTGAGTCTGATCACCGGCTGGATGAGCGGCCGATTGTTTGTTCCGCCTGCCCTTGAAAACAAACACGTGCTGACCGATCCGGCGGCAATTTTATGGCAGGTCCGTTTTGTCAGGTATTTTGTAAAAACCATGCGCGGCCATCAGGCTATTTCTGCGTGGGGATTGGGCAATGAATGCAACTGCATGGACCGCGTCAAAAGCAGGGAGGAGGCATGGATGTGGACTTATGCGATTTCCCGGGCGATCAGGTCCGAAGACACGAGCCGGCCGGTCATATCCGACTTGCATGGAATCAAACCGGCGGTCAAGCATCGTGAAGCCAATTGGACGATTCAAGATCAGGCGGAATTGACGGACATTCTGACCACCCATCCTTATCCGCCATTTACGCCTTATTGCGGACTTGAGCCGATCAACACCATGCGTCCGGTCCTGCATGCCACGGCGGAGTCGCGCTTGTATGGTGATATCGGCAAAAAACCGTGTTTTGCGGAAGAGCTCGGAACGTTGGGCCCATTTTTTGCCGGAGAAAAAGTCGCGGCGGATTATATCCGTTCGGAATTATTTTCTTTATGGGCGCATGATTGCGGCGGAATGTTTTGGTGGTGCGCATTTGACCAGAATCATCTGGAACATGCGCCCTATGACTGGACCGCCGTGGAGCGCGAATTGGGTCTTATTCGCAATGACCGAACGTCCAAGCCGGTACTGGAAGAAATCGGACGGTTTGCCAAGTTTATCGCTCAATTACCCATCAAAGAATTACCGACAAGAATAACCGAAGCGGCCTGCATTCTGACGCATGGACAGGACTCTTGGGGCGTGGCTTACAGCAGTTTCATACTGGCCAAGCAGGCCGGGTTCGACCTGATGTTCTCTCAGGCCGATGAAAAACTGCCGGACAAGGATTTATACATGTTGCCGAGCCTGACGGGCGCGCAATCATTCAGCCGTCGGTTTTGGCTGAAACTGCTTGAGCGCGTCAGGGCGGGGGCGACGCTTTATGTGTCATTTGACGATTGTATTTTATCCTCGTTCAGGGAGGTCTTTGGTCTGGAAATCCAGACCCGTGAAAAACGGTCGGAAAAACTTTCGCTGGAGCTGACAGAGCTGGCCGGAGCTCCGGTGATCAGCACAGCGGCGGAATACAGATTGAATCTTTTACCGGCCAATGCCGAAATACTCGGCAAAGAACCTGACGGCAATCCGGCATTTATCGGGACAAAATACGGGAAGGGCAGGATATATTTATTGACCGCTTCGCTTGAAATGAATTTATGCAATGAACCAGGCGCCTTTCATGCAAAAAACGCCCAGCCGTTCTGGAAAATATACCGGCACATCGCGGAAGAGACAATGGGCAAAACGAGAATCCTCGGGAAGGAACATCCGCAACTGGGAATCACCGAGCATCCGCTGAATGATAATGAACGCGTGGCGGTTTTAATAAATTACAGTCCGGAGTCTGTGAATGCTTTGGTCAATATCGCGGCTGGGTGGGGGGTTGCCGAAACGTTGCGTGGCGCAAAATCAGAAAATGGCATTATCAAATTGCCGTCCAATGACGCGGCAGTCTGGTTGATTTCAAAGGAAAAAAACAATGACATCGCGTGAAAGATTGTTGGCGGCGTTGCATCATCAGATTCCGGACTGTGTTCCCTGTTGTCCTGATATTTCCAACATGGTGCCATGTAAATTGACGGGCAAGCCGTTCTGGGATATTTATGTTTATCAGAATCCGCCTTTATGGAAAGCGCACATTGATGCCTTGAAATATTTCGATGTTGACGGCGGGTTTGAAATGTATTCGTGGGGCGATCTTTTTGGCGATCAGCCGGAATGGGAGCGGCGGATTGTACGTCGAAACCAGGACGGCAGTTTTGTGACGCAGACATATTGTCTGCAAACGAATGAATGGAACAAATACGTCGAGGTGCATACGCGTGATAATCCGCCGGCGGCGCTGGTGTTGCCGGAACAAATCGGATTGCCGGCCGTTCCGGACGCCTGGGAAGAAATTACCGGGATAAAACAATGGCCAAAGGGAATGGAGTTATGGAAGCTGATTAAGAAGGAAATGGGCGCTCAGGGGGTTATCGGCATGCCGAGCGGCGGAACCACGTGTTTGCTTTACGGGCCGGACGAAGTATACGCGTATTATGATGATCCCAGCCAATTTTATGAACGCCGAGAAAAGGCGCTGAGCCGGATTGAAGTCATCATGAACCGGATTGCCGGTTTGGATGAAAAGCCGGATTTTCTGTTTTGCGGCGGTTCCGGATCGCTCATCTGGCAGACGCCGGAGACGTTTCAGGAATTGTCATTGCCGGTGTTGAAGAAGGCGACGGAAATGGCCTGTGATCTTGGAATCCCGACCCATGTGCATTCGTGCGGACCGGAGAAGGAACTGGTGCGGATGGCGGCGGAAGAAACAAAATTGACCGTGATCGATCCGCTGGAAGTGCCGCCCATGGGCGATTGCATTCTGAAGGAATTGAAGCAGCGTTACGGCAGGAAAATAGTCTTGAAAGGCAATCTGCATACGACGGAGGTAATGTTGAAAGGCTCCGTGGAAACGGTGCGCGCGGCCGCGCGCAAGGCGATTGATGACGCCGCTGAAGGCGGCGGATTTATTTTATCCACGGGCGATCAATGCGGCCGCGACACGCCGGACGAAAATATCAGAGCGATGGTGGAAACGGCAAGAACCTATGGAAAATATTGATTTTCGATTTCTGGAATTTATCATAATGAAAGGGAGGTTATTATGTTGAGATCAAGCCAAGTCGAGAAACACGCTAAGAAATGCTGGGCGGATATTGTCTCACAACCATGGACCGCCGCAAAATCAACCTTTCCGTTGACTTGCCCTGTCGATTTAGGCCGTTATTCAATTGGCTCTTGCCGTAATAGAACATCATGAACTATCACTTGGTCGGAGTGGGCGGAGTCGGAATGAGCGCGCTGGCGCAGTTGCTCCTGGCGCTTGGGCACAACGTGAGCGGATCGGACCGCTATTATGACCAGGGCTTGAGCCTGCTCATCCTGAAAAAACTGCGGGCGCTGGGTGTAACCTTGTTTCCGCAGAACGGCGGCGGTGTTCGGGACGATCAGGACGTCGTTGTGGTGAGTTCAGCCATTGAGGAGGACAATCCCGATCTTGTTGCCGCGCGGGAGAAAAAAATAAAAATTCTGCACCGCGCGGAATTGCTGGCTTCACTTGCCGAAAGGAAAAAAATAATCGCGGTCACGGGGACCGCGGGAAAAACCACGGTGACCGGCATGATCGGTTTTTGCCTGGAACAGGCCGGCTGGGATCCCATGGTGGTCAACGGCGGGGCGGTGTTGAACTGGCTTGACGGGAAAAGACCCGGCAATTTCCGTTTCGGCCGTTCAAACACCTGGGTTCTGGAACTGGACGAGAGCGACCGGTCCTTGCTGCATTTCGCTCCGGATTGGGCCGTGGTCACCAATATTTCACAGGACCATTTTGAGTTGGAAGAGGTAAAATCGTTGTTTGCCACGTTTGCAAGGCAGGTTAAGAATGGCATTGTGGGGTGCGATTCCTGCAAGGATTTTGCAAAGATAGGACCGCACGATCCGTCAGATGACGGAACTAATTTAATCTCGGTCACGGAGCGAGGTGTTTCCTTTCAATATAAGAACCATAAATTTCAATTGCCTTTGCTGGGAAAGCACAACATTGAAAACGCCTTGAACTGCGTGATGCTCTGCGAACAATTGGGGCTTGACCTTAACGGAGTCAGCTTGGCGCTTGAAAAGTTCAAGGGTATTGAGCGCCGCTTGCAGGCGGCCGGCTCCGGAAATGGCGTCACGATCGTTGACGATTATGCCCACAATCCTGTCAAGATTGCCGCGGCCTGGGACGCGGTCCGCCCCTTTTCAAAGAGAATATTGGCGGTGTGGCGGCCGCACGGTTATGGTCCCTTGAAGTTAATGCGTCGCGATTTGATCGACGTTTTTTTAAAGCGCGTTCGGCCGGAAGACCTGCTCGTCGTCATGTCCGTTTATTTCGCCGGCGGAACCGCGCAAAAGCAGTTCACCGCGCGCATGTTCGCGGAGGAATTGGGGGAGAGAAATATTCCGGTTGAATACGCCGATGATTACGAGGCCGTGCGCGCCGTTCTTTTAAAGTTTGCCCGCCCGGGAGACACTGTTTTGCTGATGGGCGCGCGGGACCCGGATTTACCTGTCTTCGCGCGCAACTTCGTCCTCGATCTCGACCATTTCCTCGCGGACCGTCCGTCCGGCGCCGGCGGTGTAGCCCAGGAAGATCAATCCTCCGATCAGGCTTAAGGCCACCGAAATAAAATAAATCATCAGTGAAAGCGGCAGCGACTGCGAGGCGCTCACGTTAAGCGCGCTGAACATTGTCACGCTCAAGCCTTCCCTTATACCCAGTCCGCCGGGAGTGATGGGCAGGGCTGAAATGGACATGATCAGCGGAATGATCGTCAGGTAATCCAGGAAACCGGCGTTGATCTGCAGGCTGCGGCCCAGGCAGTAACACTGTGCGAAGATGAGAAAGTGGATCACGAAGGAGAGGAAAATGGTCTTGATCAGGGTCGCGCTGCGGCGGCGGTAAAGATAGATTGCGATTATAAGGCGCCGGATAATGGGCCTTAATTTCTGGTTGTGTTCTATGAAGCGGAAGATCGGCCAGCCCATGAAAAAACGGATGTTGAATATGATCAACAGGCCGACGATCGTGATTGCGATCAATGCGATCATGATCAGGGCCGGGACGTGCGTTTCCCAGTTTTGGATGAAGAACCGGTAGCGCGCCACAAGCATGACGCTGGCAATGAAATGCAGCACAACCAGGCCGATCAGGCGGTCAATGACCACTGTTGCAACGGCCTCGGTTTTTTTGTGGTGGGTTTCCTTGGCCGCGTAGTAGGCGCGCGCCAGGTCTCCGCCGGTCGACCCGAACATAAAAGAGTTGAAGAACTGACCGATAAAGAAAACGCAAAAAACGCGCGACCAAGCCATGCGAAGTCCCTGCACGTCCAGTATGAATTTCCAGCGCGCCATGCCGACCGCGGTGCAGATCGCGTAGAGCGCCACTCCGGCCGCCAGCCACGGCCATTGCAGGAGGCATTGGTGCATGACCTCCAGCATCTCCTTCATGTTGATTTTGAAGAGCAGGTAGAAGATGATGCCGAGCCCGATGCCCAGGCGCAGCGAACTGGTCGCCATTTTTTTGATGGTCTGTTTCATGCGTTTATGAAGCGCCGAGTCTCCGCGCTTCATTCATAATATCGCGCAAAGTCGTTTCCAGGTCAATCTTTGGTTTCCAGCCAGCGTCCCGGGCTATTTTTGAGACGTCAAGCCTTGGCCTGTGCTCGCCTGGCCGGAAACGTTTGGGGTCGATTTCAACGGCCGGGTGTGCGCCGACCAGTCCGCAAAGCGTTTCCAGAATAAAACGCAGCGTCACTTCATGCTCTGAAGCTATGTTGTACGCCTCGCCCGGCCTCCCTTTTTCAATCAGCAAACGGTAGGCCCGCGCCACGTCGCGCACGTCGGTGAAGTTGCGGACGCTTTCCAGGTTGCCGACCTTGATTTTTTCATTTCCCCTGCCGGCGGCCATTTCGGCCAACTGGGCGGCAAACGAGGCTACCGCGAATTGGACTGACTGGCCGGGGCCGATATGGTTCCCCGGCCTGGCTATCAGAGTATGCAGTCCGTGTTGCCGCGCATAGAGGCGGGCAATCTGGTCGGCAGCAGCCTTTGAAACTGCGTATGGGTTGGCCGGCGCCAGCGAATCCTGTTCGCCGGCCGTGCGTTCGTCCGGCCGTTCGCCGTAGACCTCTGCGGACGAGATAACCAGGATTTTCGCCTTCGGCGCGAATTTCCGGCAGGCTTCCAGCACGTGGATGGCGCCGATGACGTTGATTGAAAATAAATCTTCGGTGTTGGTCCAGCCCTCAGGGACAAAGGCCATGCCGCTCAGGTGCAGGCAGGCATCAGGCTTTGAGCGGCGTACGACGTCTTCGACCGCCGGTTTGTCGCGAATGTCTCCCTGAAAATATGCGACTGTCGAATGTGGCCCGGCGGTCGGCGGAAGGTCGAAGGCGGTGATATCCCAGGCGTGGTTTTGCAATTCGCGGATCAGGTAGCGGCCGACGAATCCCTGCGAACCTGTGATTAAGGCGCGCATTACCGGTTAATTTTCGGAGCGGCCGGTCTGTTGCGCGCCGGTCTTGAGTTTTTCTATGTCGGCATCGACCATCATTCTTACCAGGCCGTCGAAATCGACCTGCGGGTTCCAACGCAGGATCCTGCGCGCCTTGGAACTGTCGCCCAGCAGGTGGTCGACTTCGGCCGGCCTCATGAATTTTTCGTCCTGGATCACGTGCTTTTCCCAATCCAGACCGGCGTGCGAAAAAGCCACTTCGATGAAATCCTTGACGGAGTGGGAGATGCCGGTGGCGACCACGTAATCTTCGGCCTTGTCCTGCTGGAGCATCAGCCACATGGCCTTGACGTAATCGCCGGCAAAGCCCCAATCGCGGCAGGCATCCAGGTTGCCCATGCGCAGTTCGTCGGCCAGGCCGAGTTTTATGCGGGCCACGCCGTCGCTGATTTTGCGCGTGACGAATTCCCTTCCGCGCCGCGGACTTTCATGGTTGAAGAGAATGCCGGATACGGCAAAAAGCCCGTAACTTTCGCGGTAATTCACGGTTATATAGTGTCCGTAAGCCTTGGCCGCGCCGTAAGGGCTGCGCGGATGAAAGGGGGTCAGCTCGGTCTGCGGCACCTCGCGCACCTTGCCGAACATCTCGCTGCTTGAAGCCTGGTAGAATTTTGATTTCGGGCAGACATGCCGCATGGCTTCCAGCATGCGCGTGACGCCGATGGCGGTGAATTCGCCGGTAAGCATCGGCTGGATCCAGGAAGTGGGCACAAAAGACATGGCCGCCAGATTGTAAATTTCATCCGGCTGGATTTCCTCCAGCAGTTCCACGAGAGAGAGTTGATCGAGGAGGTCGGCCTGCTTGAGGTTCAGTTGATCGGTCAGATGGGCGATGCGCTCGAAGTTTTCCGTGCTGGATCGGCGGACCATGCCGTAGACTTCATAGCCTTTTTCCAGCAGGAATTCCGCCAGATAGGAGCCGTCCTGTCCGGTTATGCCTGTGATTAATGCCTTCATTGTTTTAGGGGTCAAACCTAACTTTAATACTTAAAATATTAAGTATTAAAGTTAGGTTTGACCCCGATGTGTTAATAGTACGCTCTGTAACCGATCCGCGATGTTATGCGGGCGCGGGCCGCTTTGCGGCGTTTTTTTTCGCTCGGCTTTTCGAAATAGCGATGGCTGCGGATTTCCTTCATGGTGCCTTCCTTGTCCATCTTCTTTTTCAGCCGGCGCAGAGCCTTTTCAACGCTTTCGCCTTTTTTTAATTTTATCTCTACCACGATTGATCAACCTCCTTTTTGTTCGTCAATATGCGGGATAGAATTATAAATACCGCGCCCGATGTCAAATATTTATTTTTTTTTCGATTGACAAGCGCGCGGGAATAATTAAGTTTTCGGGTTATTTAAAGGGCGCAAATGAAAACAACCATTCCACGTGAAAGCGAGATCAAGCGCTCCTGGCACTTGGTCGACGCCGCCGACAAGGTTCTGGGGCGGCTGGCGGTTAAAATCGCCGATATTGTCAGCGGCAAGAACAAGATCAACTACACCCCCCATCTTGACCTTGGCGACTTTGTGGTCGTCATCAACGCCGGCAGGATAAAATTGACCGGCAAAAAGGAAACGCAGAAAACATACGCGGATTATTCCGGGTTTCGCGGCGGACTCAGGGAACGCCCGGCTGCCGCGATCAGGGCAACCGATCCGGCGCGGCTGATCGGCGACGCGGTCAAGCGCATGCTCCCCAAAAACCGACTCATGCGGCAGGCATTCAAGAGGGTTTTTATTTATCCGAAGGCGGAACATCCGCATCAGGCACAGCAACCAAAATCACTGGAGTTATAAAATGTCCGTCGAAGGCACAAGCATGGCAGAAAGCGTTCGGGAAAAAATCGTCAGGGCCACGGGCCGCCGCAAGGTGGCCATGGCTTCCGTCAGGCTGGCAAGCGGCACGGGAAAAATCGTCGTCAACGGCCGGGCCTTTGAAACTTATTTTCCGACGTCGACGGTGCGCAACTTTGTCATGCAGCCGCTCAAGCTGGTCAATATGGGTGAAAAACTGGACGTTGCCGCGAGCGTGAAAGGCGGCGGCATTGTCGGGCAGGCCGGCGCCTTAAGGCACGGTCTGGCCCGGGCCCTCCTGCAGCTTGATTCCTCTCTGCGCACCGTCCTCAAGAGCAGCGGTTTCCTCACTCGCGATTCGCGCCTCAAGGAGCGCAAGAAAGCCGGCCAGCCCGGAGCAAGAAAGCGCTTCCAGTTCTCCAAACGCTGATTTTTTTGCCGCCATATTCTTCATGACCCAGGATGCAAAAGAAAACAAGGTATAATTGGTTCCCGGGCGGCATTGCATCTCCACATGGTTTTACCGCTTCCGGCGTCAGGGCGGGCATCAAGGCGCATGCTCCTTCAGACAAGAAAGACATGGCCTTGATATATTCGGAGCGTCCGGCGGTGGCCGCCGGAGTTTTTACCCTTAACCGCGTAAAGGCCGCCCCGGTACTTCTTTGCCGGCGGCATTTGAAACAACAGCGCGGAATCAGGGCCGTGATCGTCAACAGCGGCAATGCCAATGCCTGCACCGGAAAAGAAGGATTGGCTGATGCCGAAAAAACAGCCGCATTGACCGCGCAATCGCTTGGAATTGAACCGGCTTCTGTTCTGGTATGTTCGACCGGCACCATCGGCATTCCCCTGCCCATGGAAAAAATCGCCTCCGGTATCGGCCTGGCCTGCAAAAGTATTGCAAGGCAGGGGGGCGCGGACGCGGCCCGGGCCATCATGACCACCGACACCTGCGCCAAGCAGGCGGCGTTGCGGCTGACTGTCGACGGGAAAAATATCACTATCGGCGCCATGGCCAAGGGCGCGGGCATGATTGCTCCCAATATGGCCACCCTGCTCGTTTTTATCACCACCGATGCCCTGGTCGGCCGGCCAGCTCTGCGGGAGGCCCTCGCCTCGGCCGTGGATGAAAGTTTCAACCGTGTCCTGATTGACGGCGATCAAAGCACGAACGACACCGTGCTTTGTCTGGCCAACGGTCTGGCCGGTAATTTTGTCCTGAACCGGGATCACGCCGCCTGGCCGGTTTTCAAGGAGGGGTTGGCTGCGGTCTGCCGCCGATTGGCGGAAATGATCGTCAGGGACGGGGAGGGCGTCACCAAGGTGATCCGTCTGGCCGTGAAAGGCGCGCGCAATGAATGTGAAGCCGCAAAAACGGCGCGCGCAATAGCGCGTTCTCTGCTGGTCAAGACTTCATGGTTCGGCGCGGATCCGAACTGGGGCCGGGTCATGTGCGCGGTCGGCTATTCGGGCGCGCGGATTGTTCCGGCCAAGGTGGATATATGTTACAACGGCATTCCTGCGGTACTGGGTGGGCGGTCGGCCGGTTTGGCGCCGGAAAAACTGCACCGGGTCATTGCCGAAAGGGAATTTTCGATCGAAATAAATCTGCATCAGGGCCGGGGGGCATATTCGATGCTGACCTGCGATTGCAGCCTGGAATATGTGAAGATCAACGCGGACTACATGACCTGAAATGAAGACCATAATCGACAAAACCGCAGTGCTCATGGAAGCCATGCCGTATATCCGGCTATTCCGGGGGAAAGCGGTCGTGATAAAATTCGGCGGCAGCGCCATGGAAAATCCGGAGAACAGCAAAAGCATCCTGGCGGACATCGCTTTTATGGAATGCGTCGGCATCCGGCCGGTGATCGTGCACGGCGGCGGCAAGGCGATTTCAAGGAAAATGGCCGAAGCCGGCCTCAAGCCGCAGTTCATCAACGGATTGCGGGTGACGGACCGGGAAACCGTCCGGCTGGTCGAGCAGGTGTTGAATCATGAAGTCAACGTTGAAATAGTCGAAACGCTTGTCACCCACGGAGCCAGAGCGGCCGGTTTGCACGGGCCGGGGATAATTTGCGCTGAAAGAGTCAGGGCGCAGAACGGGAAAGAGGTCGATCTTGGGTTTGTGGGAAGGGTGACGGGGGTTGACGCAGCTCCGATCATGGCCTGCTTGAAGGCGGACATCATACCGGTCATCACGCCGCTGGGCCGCGACGCCGCGGGGCAGGTATATAACATTAACGCGGACGATTCGGCCACGGCCATTGCCGGCGTCATAAACGCGTACAAGCTTGTTTTTCTTTCGGACGTGCCCGGCGTATTGCGCGATTCCAAAAATCCCGATTCGATAATCTCGTCGCTGACCGGAACGGAAATAGAAAAATTGATCAAGGACGGCGTTATTCACACCGGCATGCTGCCGAAAATTCAGGGGGCGTTGTCGGCCATTGACGCGGGCGTGAAAAAGGTTCATATCATTGACGGGCACGTTTTGCATTCGCTGTTGTTGGAAATATTCACGGATAAAGGCATAGGAACGGAGATAATTAATGATAAATAAAGCTGAAGAAATCATGGGCCTGTTCGATAAATACGTCATTCCCTGTTACGCGCGAAAGCCGCTCGTGCTCACGCGCGGAAAAGGGACTAAAGTCTGGGACGCCGCCGGCAAGGTTTACCTGGATTTTGTAGTTGGCATCGCCATATCCAATCTTGGACATGCTCATCCGGCTTTTGTAGATGCCGTTTCCAAACAGGCCGCGCAGCTTAACACTGTTTCCAACCTGTATTACACGGAAAACCAGGGCCGCCTGGCAAAAATACTTTCTGAAATATCGCTCCAGGGAAAATGTTTCTTCTGTAATTCAGGCGCCGAGGCCAACGAGGCGTTGATCAAGCTTGCCAGGCTCTGGGGGCATGATCAGGGGCGTTTTGAAGTCATTTCGATGCGTAATTCATTTCATGGGCGCACCCTCGCGACCCTGACCGCCACAGGCCAGAGCAAGGTGCAAAAGGGATTTGAACCGTTGCCGTCAGGTTTTGTTTATGCAGACTTCAACAACCTGGATTCGGTCAAATCGGCCGTCACGGACAAGACCGCCGCGGTGCTGGTCGAGCCCATTCAGGGCGAAGGCGGTGTGATTCCGGCCGACAAGGAATTTTTGCGGGGTTTGCGCGCATTGTGCGATGAAAAAAACATCCTGCTTATGTTCGACGAAGTCCAATGCGGAATGGGGCGCACCGGGCAATGGTTTGCGTTCCAGCATTATGGAGTGACGCCCGACGCATTTTCGCTGGCCAAGGCCCTGGCAGGAGGTTTTCCCATGGGGGCAATGGTGACTTCTCCCAAAGTAGCCGATGTCCTGCAGCCCGGCAAACACGCCACCACTTTCGGCGGTTCACCGCTGGCCTGCGCGGCCTCGCTGGCATATATCAAGACCGTGGAGGATGAGGGGTTGCTCAAAAACGCCGCGGAAATGGGCGAAAAATTCAGGGAGGGTTTGAAAGCCCTGGTGGAAAAATACGAGCATCTGAAGGAAGTGCGCGGCATGGGGTTGATGATCGGATTGGTTCTCGATCAATCGGCCAAGGAACTGGAGGCCAAACTGACGGACATGGGGTTGTTGTCGCTGGCCACCGCCGAAAACGTGCTGCGTTTCCTGCCGCCGCTCAATGTCAAGGCGGCTGAAATCGACGAGGCGCTCGAAATGATCGACGATGTTTGCGCGGAATGGCACGGGGTGACACCGCCGGACGAACAAAGTCAGAGTTAAAAAATTCAGAAAACGGAAACGTTCAACGCTCAACCTTCAACGTCCAATGATTTGAAAAATGTTGAGTGTTGGAGGTTGAATGTTGAACGTTCACTTCGTCATGGTCAATCCCAAGGTCATTGATTTGCCCACAAAGGATATTTTGCGCGCGGCGCGCAGATATCCCACGCCTTTTTTTATTTATTCAGAAAAAAAAATCAGGGCGAACTGTTCCTGCTTTAGAGACTCGTTCCGTTCTTTTTTTCCGACCTTTGATCCGCTCTACGCGGTGAAGGCCAATACCAATCCGCATCTTCTGAAAATAATTTTTTCGGAAGGATTTGGGGCGGATGCGTCCAGCGAAGCCGAGGCCTGGATTACCGGAAAACTCGGCGGCCGGGGCATGTACACCGGCAATTATACCACCGAGCAGGAATTCCGGTTTGTGGCCAGGACTGGGATTTTCATGCTCAATCTCGACGATATAAGCATGCTCCCGACCATAAAAAAGATTTTTACTCCCAACATGCCGGAATTCCTTTCGTTCCGCGTCAATCCTGGCATCAGCAAAGGCGGTATGAAAAGCCTTTATCTTGCCGGCCCTGACGCCAAATACGGCGTGCCGTTGGAGAAGATAGTGGAGGCGTATCGCTGCGCGAAACAAATGGGCGTTAAGCGTTTCGGCCTGCATGCCATGACCGGCAGCAATGTGCTTGATGAGGCTTATTTTGAATCGGTGGCCACGATTCTGCTCGATATTGCCGGCAGGCTGAAACGGGAATTGGGAATTCAGTTGGAGCGTCTCAATATCGGCGGCGGATTCGGCATGCCCTATCGTCCGGAGGAAAAAAGCCTGGATTTGCGGCGCGTGGCTGAAGGAGTGCGAAGAGCTTTTGACCGGCAATGCGCCAAATATGATATGCGCGCTCCGATTCTCATGGCCGAACCCGGGCGGATGATCATGGCCGATGCCGGCTGGCTGGTCGGGCGCGTCAGCGTTATCAAGGAAAGTTACAAGAAGTTTGCCGGCATTGACGCCGGCATGAACGATCTGCCGCGGCCGGCCATTTATGACGCTTATCATCATGCAACGGTTGTCGGGCGGAGTCTGGCCGGTAAAAAGGAAAAGATCAACATCGTCGGCCGTCTTTGCGAAAACAATGACCAGTTTGCGAAGGATAGATTGCTGCCAATTGTAAGGGTGGGGGACCTGATCGCCATTCATAATGCCGGCGCGCATGCCTATGCCATGGGGCATAACTACAACAACCGTCTGCGCAGCGCCGAATATCTGGTTGCTGAAAAAGGGGCGATTCTGAAAATCCGCCGCGCGGAAACGATCCAGGACCTTTTTCGCACCGTGGACCCGGCGGCAATTAAACGTTGATTATCCGCGGCGGCATCGTATAATCGCCGCTTTCAAGGAGTAAATATGTTTCAAGGAGCTTATACGGCTATTGTCACGCCTTTTGACAGGAAGGGCGAGGTTGATTATCGGACGCTGGCGAGGCTTGTCGAACGGCAGATCAAGGCCGGCATTGACGGTATTGTGCCGGTGGGCACCACCGGCGAGTCGCCGACATTGGATTATAACGAGCATCGCAAGGTGATCGAAACGTGCGTTGAAACCGCAAAAAAACGGACCAAAATTATTGCCGGCACCGGCGCCAATTCAACGCGCGAGGCGGTTGAACTTACCCGGTTTGCCGCCGAGGTTGGAGCGGACGCCACGCTTCAGGTGGTTCCCTATTACAACAAGCCCAGCCAGGAAGGGTTGGCAAGGCATTTTCTGGAAGTGGCCGATATTGGGCTGCCGGTCGTGCTTTACAACATACCGGGCCGCACCGGCGTTGAAATCGCGGCGGATACCGTGGCCAGGCTGGCCAGGCATCCGAAAATAAGGACGCTCAAGGAGGCCGGCGGCAGCGTGCAGCGCGTGAGCCAGATTCTTGACCGCTGCGATATTTGCGTTCTCTCCGGGGACGATCCTCTCACCCTGCCGATGATGGCCGTCGGCGCCAGGGGCGTGATCAGCGTGGCATCGAACATAGTTCCTGGCGTTGTGGTCGAAATGGCGCACGCGGCCCTGGATGGCGAGTGGGAAAAGGCGAGGCGGCTGCATAAAAAATATTTCCGTCTTTACACGGATATTTTTCTCGAGACAAATCCGGTGCCGGTCAAGGCCGCCATGGCCATGCTCGGCCTGATCGAGGAGGTATATCGCCTTCCGCTCTGCCCCATGAACCGGACTCTCAGGGGGAAATTGGCCGATACCCTGAAGAGTTTGGGGATCAAATAGACTGACGCTTCCGGAATTTCCTTCGGAGAAACATTCAACGTTCAATTTTGAGCGAAGGGAAATGTTGTTGTTGGATGTTGAACGTTCAAAGTTTCCGGTTGGCCTCAAGCGTCTTCCATTTTTCGCGGCGGAGTGATGATGAACGGGGTGTGTCCCTGTTTGCGCGCCGAGATCAGGCCGCTTCCCAGTCTGGCAAAGATCTCTTCCGGCGGAATGCCCAGGTCTTCTTTTCGTTCAATGGTCATGGCGACGCCGCTGAATACAACGGCGTTGCAGGAAACCACGGAGGTCTGCCTCTGAACAAGGTCGCAGATGTTTGCGACGGTTTTCCGGGCGTCGCATGAGTTCATACCGCCCAGGCAGACGATAAACTTATCGGCCGCAAAGCGGCCGACAATGTCGATTTCACGCACGGCCGATTGGATGATGTGGTTGATTTTTTCGAGCAGCGCGTGTCCGGCCGGGATGCCGCAGGAGGTGGCGTACTGGATGTAATTGTCGATGCTGAACAGCATGAGCGTCAACGGCGTGCCGTAAGTCCTGGCGCGCGCAATCTCGCGGCGATATTGCTCCAGAAAGGCGTGATATTTCATGGCCTTGCTGGCTTCGTCATATCTGGCCAGGTTGCGCGTAAGGAGGAGCAACTCGTGTCTGGCGATCTGCTGGCCCACCAGGTAGCCGATCACCAGCAGTTCCCTGGCCTCTTCCTCGGTGAAGAGCTGGCCGTCGACGCGGTCGCAATGCAGATAGCCGACCGCGCGCTGGTTCTGAATGACGGGCGCAAGGCAGACGTGGGTGAAGTCGTGTTCCAGCTTTATTTCCGCGTAGGCCGGGCTGTTTTTGTCCATGTTGTTGTAAAAGAGGCAGGCATGTTTCATCAGCAGTTCGTCGGCGACGCTGCCGTGCGCGCTGCGGCTGAAGTTTTTGACGTATGAGTAGCTCAAGTTGCGCGAGTTTCTTATGGTCAGGTTGTTCGTGTTTTCATCGACCGTCAGCACGGCCAGGGTCTGGTGGGGGTAGTGGTTTTTTATGTTTTCAATGATGACGTGCAGGGATTCTTCGGCGGTGGCGGCCCCGCCCAGTTCACGGGATATGTTGAGCAGCCATTCGACGAGCGCTTTTATGCCGTTTGCCATTGTGCTTTACTCCTTTTTAAAAAAATAAAACCGATTCTCGACGAATTGTCAAGAAGGGAGTATATTTAGGCCCTGACGTATGAATAGGAATTTAAATGTTATCCCGGAACCGTCGCCCGGAGGTCGGCGGCCACCTTTCCGCCAGCAGGCGGATCCGCCCAGGCGGACAAGGATGTCCAGGTGGGCCGTGCGCTCCGCGCGCGGCAGTTGCCGCAGGCCTGGCCCCCCTTGGCGCGACAAGCGCGTTATAGAGCTCGTCCGGCGGGCTTTGCGGGAGGACATCGGCCCGGGAGACGTCACGTCGCGCTCCTTGATTGATCCGGATTGCCGGATCAGGGCCGCCGTCATTGCGCGGCATGCTTGTGTGGTTGCCGGCGTGGAAATTGTCAGGCTTGCCTGCCGTTTGGCCGACCGGGGCGTGGCTTGCCGGGTTCTGGCGCCGGACGGAAAGGCCGTCAAGGCCGGTGAATCAGTCATGGTTCTTTCCGGAAAAGCGCGATCAATCCTGGCAGTAGAGCGGACGGCCCTGAATTTTTTGCAGCGTCTGACCGGCATTTCCACTTTAACGGCGCAATATGTCGCGGCTGTCCGG
>Ga0209749_1000417_pt1 | contig 60295 bp, 35 predicted proteins | sample EPASupsiteSAE347_FD_187267 | JGI IMG/M metagenome (GOLD analysis project Ga0209749, IMG submission 187267) | Bioremediated contaminated groundwater from EPA Superfund site, New Mexico - Sample SAE3-47 (SPAdes) (version 2) | ecosystem: Environmental > Aquatic > Deep subsurface > Groundwater >... | reverse complement strand
TCTTGGACAGCAGATGAAATAGACGCCGAAAGAAGGGGGGCTCGTTTTCGAACTAAAGAAAACAACTTTAAAACCTGAGGAAAATCAACGCAGCCTGTCCAAAATCAGATTGTTTTGGACAGCAGTGCAAGAATCAAGGCACGGGACAAGGCGGAAATTGAATACCAATATAAAGTTTATGTGAGAAAATAATTCTTCTGAATTGTCATCTTCACGGGTAAAATTATTTTATTTTCCTACACGATCACCACACGATCACAATTTTGATCGTCAAACGCTATTATTGATCAGCATTGAGCACTCCTTCCAAACCTGCCCAGGCTAAAACGACTCAAAAATCGTCAGGGGAGAAAGCAAAGCAGTCTTTCTGCTGAAAACATTGATATTTCTTAACGAAATGAATAAATTTGACAGAGGAAGAAAAGAATGTATTATTCATTTCTTTCTTCTTGGGCGATTAGCTCAGTTGGCTAGAGCACCACCTTGACATGGTGGGGGTCGGAGGTTCGAGCCCTCTATCGCCCACGCCCAAAGCTTTGCATTGTGGCAAGCCACCAGCCTGACTTGCCTTCCTGTCGCCATTTTGTCTTCCGGCAGGTTGCTAACCTGCTTATCTCACAACCTAAAACAGGTTGTGAGATAAGCACCGGTCTGCCAATGCCTTGGGAAGGCATTGGCGCCGGCCGAAGCAGACGGAACGTCGCTTCGGGGTGGCCCCGAAGTGAAGCGCAAAGTGCTTCTACTTCAGCCCTTCGGGCGCATTTATCACGGGGCGTGTGAGAAATGCGGGCTAACCTGATCCGCCAAGCGATCCGTGGCGGCTTGCTGATACTCGAATTTTTTGGTAACATGCCGTTGTATAGTGCATAATGAAACCGTATTTAATAGGATTACTGATCTTAACTGTGGCCGTGGCCTGTTCGCAGGAGACAAATAAAACCGGGGAATATTTAAACCCGGGTGAGTCAATTAAGGTTAAACCCGGACAAATATTTACCATCAGCATGGAATCCAATCCCGCGACCGGCTATAACTGGCAATTGTCAAAGGAACTGGATAGTATAATTATTCTGATAACCAATGCCTATATACCCGCGGATAGCAAACTGGGTGGCCATGAAGTGTGGACATTTAAGGCAATTGATTATGGGCAGACGAATATATTGATGAAATATGTACGGCCATGCGAGAATGATCAACCGGCCAGAACAAATGTATTTACGGTCATTGTGAATTGAAAACCGATATCCTCCAGCCTGAGCTCGGTCAGCCCGCCTGTCGGCCAAGGAAGTTTCTGAGGAGGTAATTTCAGGTATGAAACCTGATTTTCAAGAGCTGAAAAAAATGTGTCCGGATGTTTCCGATGATTTGTTGCGCGATCATCTGCAACGACTGGACGATAATTACTTTGCTGTTTTTGCGCCCTGCCAGATAAGGGATCATCTTCAATGCCTTGCCCGTCTGGATCGTGATCATCCGGTTGAGGTGTTGTTTGAGAGCAATCCCGAGGGCGGGGTGGGGTGCACCCTGCTTGCCTATGATTACCCTTCCGAATTTTCGCTTATAACCGGCATTTTGTCGGCAACGGGTTTTAATATTATTTCCGGCAATATTTTTACTTATGCCCATGACAAAGGCGGTAAAAGAAGGATGATTATTGACCGGTTTAACGGGATTGTTCAGGCCGACCGCTCAATTGAACAATGGCAGGGTGCGTTTAAGTCCGCTTTGGAAGGGGTTATCGCGCGTCTTGAAAAAGGCGCGCCGGATTCTCTGGCCGATGCGCGGCGGAGCGTCAATGAAATGGTGGCGGCGCGGCTGGCGGGGTTGCAGCTTCCATCCGCATCGGTCTTGTATCCGGTCGGCATAGAAGTATCCGACACGGGGAGTTATACCAGGTTGCGCGTGCTTTCCCAGGATACGCCGGCCTTTCTTTATTCGTTGAGCAGCGCCTTGGCTTTCCAGGGTCTTTCAATTGAACAGGTCAAGATAAGCACCGTGGCGGGGCGCGTTCAGGATGAGATTGACATCCTGGATGCGCGCGGCGCGAAAATCGCCGAAGGTCAGCGGATTGACACCCTTAAGCTTTCAGTTTTGCTTACCAAACAATTCACCTATTTTCTCGGCAGTTCCCCGGATCCATACACCGCCTTGTGCCGGTTTGAAAAAATGCTTGAATCGGTGCTGGCCGTGCCGGACCGGCATGAGTGGGTTGAACTGCTCTCCACACCCGATGCTTTGCAGGGCTTGGCGCGTTTGCTCGGCACAAGCGATTATGTCTGGGAGGATTTTATCCGGCTTCAGTATGAAACGCTGTTGCCGATTCTAAAGCCGGCCGGGACCCTGCGGCGCTTCGCCACTCCGCCGGAGGATCTTGAAAAACATTTGCACGAACGGCTGGCCAATGCCGGAGGATTTGAAGATCAATGCCGCGTCCTGAACGAAATCAAGGATCGGGAGCTGTACCTGATTGACCTGGAGCAGATTCTTGACCCCGCGTTTGACGTGAAAATGTTTTCACGGTCGCTGACCACCCTGGCGGACTTGGTTGTGCGCGCGGGCGCGGAAATTATTTTCCGGAATTTGAGCGACCGTTACGGCGTTCCCCGCACCGTGGCCGGTCTTGAAGCCCAGTGGTCAATATTCGGGTTGGGCAAGTTTGGCGGCGCCGCGATCGGCTATGCCTCGGATATAGAATTATTGCTGGTGTTCAGCGACAACGGCCGAACTGATGGGCCGCATCCGGTTGAAAATTCAGAATATTTTACCCAGGCCTCGCAAATGTTGACCGAGGTGATCAGGGCAAAACGCGAAGGCATTTTTCACGTTGATATCCGGCTTCGCCCATATGGCGAAAGCGGCCCGATGGCTTGCAGCCTGGATAGTTTTTGTCGCTATTACGGGCCGAATGGAAAAGCCCATTCCTATGAGCGCTTGGCGCTGGTCCGCTTGCGGGCCGTTGCCGGCAACAGCGAGCTCGGGAGCAGGGTTGAACGTTTGCGCGACGAGTTTGTCTATGGCGCTTCAAATGTAAAATTTGCCGAGCTCAGGGAGTTGCGCGAAAAACAGATTGCCGGCAAGGCGGCCGACGGCCGCTACAATGCAAAATTCAGCCCGGGCGCCTTGGTTGACCTGGAATATGACATCCAGCTCCTGCAAGTCATGCATGGGGCGGCGAACGAGCGGTTGCGCACTCCCAGTATTCATGGAGCGTTGACGGCTCTTTCGGATGTCGGCGTCCTCAACCCGGATGAAGGCAAGCGGCTTGCTTCGGCCTACTATTTTTTCCGCCGCCTGATCAATGGGTTGCGGATGCTGCGCGGTTCGGCCCGCGATCTTTTTCTGCCGCCGGAAGGCTCGCTTGAATTTATCCATCTGGCCCGGCGCATGGGATACAAGCGCGGCGACCAGCTTGAGCCGCAACAGCAATTGCGCGTTGATTTTGAAACCCGGACGGCAATTGTGCGCGCGTTTGTCGAGCGCCATTTCGGGCGCGACTCCCTGCCGGGCAAGCCGGCGGGCAACGTGGCCGATTTGATTCTTTCCAGCTCGGTGCCGCAGGTTTTGCGCGAAAAAATCCTGGCGGCGATCGGCTTTAAAAACACGGCAAGGGCTTATCTGAATCTGCGTGCCTTGGGCGGCGACCCGGCGCGGCAGGACTTGTTTGCGCCGCTCGCGGTCCTGGTCGGCGACAGCTTGAGACAATCGGTTGATCCCGACCGCGCTCTGAATAATTGGGAGCGGTATGTGCGCGCGGCGGGGAACGCCATGGACCACTTTGCGCTTCTTCTGGCCCAGCCGAAACGCCTTGAAATATTGCTCGGCATATTTGCCGCCAGCCAATTCCTGGCCGACACGCTTATCCGCAATCCGGAATTTTTTAACTGGGCGACCGCGCCGGAAACAATCAACCGGCTGCGTCCGCGGGCCGAGATAGAAAAAGACCTGGTAAAATTTGCCGAAGGTTTGTCGCATGCCGGATGGCTTGACGCGATCCGCCGGTTCCGTTGCCGCGAAATACTCCGGATCGGCACGCGCGACGTTTTTCTGCATGCGCCGATCCGGGAGATAATCGCCGATTTGTCTTCCCTGGCCGAGGCAATGGTGCGGGCGGCGTTGGAGCATTTCTGCCTGGAATCCGGCATGAATCCCGCCGCCGCGGCGGCCGCGCTGGACGGTTTTTGCATATTGGCTTTTGGAAAATTGGGCGGGAGCGAATTGAATTACAGTTCCGATATTGACTTGTTGAGCGTTTACGATGGCAATCAATCACCAGCCGGCGGAGGCAATCCGGCGGACGGAGAATGGTTTTACAAGGCGATTGGGCAGGTTGGGAGCTACCTTTCAAGCCATACCGCCGAGGGACATGCCTATCGGGTTGATTTTCGTTTGCGGCCCTATGGCCGGGCGGGGCAACTGGCATATTCATTGAGGGCTTTGACCGACTATTACCGCAAAAATGCGGCGCTCTGGGAAATTCAGGCGTTGCTGAAGGCCAGACCGATTGCCGGCAGTGAGCAACTGGGCCGAAGTTTCATTGAAATGGCCGCGAATATCATGCGCGAAAAGAAGGAATGCGAAGAAATAATTGCTTCCATTGAAACCATGCGCGCGACGGCCATCAAGGCGGGCGGGGAAAACGGCTTGATTGACGCCGATATCAAGAACGGTTCCGGCGGTATTCGCGATATTGAATTTCTTGTCCAGGGGCTTCAGCTTATTAACTGTCCGTTGATCCCGGAATTGATCACCGGCAATACGCTGGACGCCCTGACCAGGCTGGGTGAACACAATCTGATGCCTTCCGGGGCCGTTGAACGGCTTAAACATGATTATGAATTCATGCGGCGCGTTGAACACTGCCTGCAGATATTTGAGGATCAACAGGTCCATGTCCTGCCCGGTTCGGATGAAGAATGCCTGGCGCTGGCTAAAAGAGTTTTCGGATTCAAGGCGACCGCCGATGAACTTCTGAGGGAAATAGCATCATGCCAGGCGAGAGTGCGGAATTGCTTTAAAACCTATCTGAAGTGTCGTTGAAGAGCATTCCATCCGTTGCGACGGACTTCGTTATGAGAGAAACCCTGGCTAGCCACAGGGCAAGCTTTTACAGTTTGCTGACCATTCGGACGCGACGAAGCGCGTCCCTCCACGGTTTAAAAATGGAGGGCCACGCGCCGTCGTGGCCGGTTTTGGGTGATTTTACATAAGTAATTAACCATAAACAATTAACTCTTCCCGTACGATGGGAAGTTTCAGAGGAGATGCAATCTGCCGGATGATCGAAAATTCACTGTCCGGCGGCAGATTTTTTTCTCCAGCGCGTGGGGGACAAGCCAAGCCGTTTTTTCAGCAGGCGGGCAAAATAACGCTGGTCCAGGTAGCCGCACGAGGAAGCAATATCGGCTATTGACTTCTTGGCGCCGGCCAGCATTGACATGGCGTTTTGGATGCGCAAACGTGCGATATATTCACTGGGAGAAATCCCAAGGTACTTGTGAAAACGGCTGGAAAGCGACGACCGGTTGATATCCATGGTATTGGCGAGAGATTTAATGTTTAACGCCGGTTTGTTCCAGTTTGCGTTGATGTATTCCACTGTGCCGGTGATATCGGGGTCCGTCTGCCGTCCGATTTTGGAGCGGGCAAGGGCGGCTTGGGCCAGTAATTGAAACGCAAGGCTTACGGCGCGATTTTCGCCGTAAGGCGACGGATTGCGCAAGGCGGCGGCGAGTTGACGGAACAGGGCAACGGGCGGCGGGCCGGCGTCGTAAATATCCGCATTCAGCCCGAACGCGGCGGTAATGTTTGGCGCCAGGGCGCCATCCATTGTGCACCAGTAAACATCCCAACTTTTATTGGTGTAATAACGATGCTCCATCGTTGGGAAATACAGGGCAATCTGGCCGGCGCGGAGGAGACGTTCGCGCCCGTTGATGATAATGGCGCCCTTGCCGGCCGCGCACCAGAACACCTGGACGAAATCCGTTGTAAAAATGGTGCTTTGAAAACCGGATGAACTCCGATAATGACCCGTGGATTTGACGCCGAAAGGAAGATTCGCCGATGGTTTGCCGGCGTACCGGTGCACTTCCCATCGTATGAATGTTTGATTGGTCTTCAAGGCTAAGTCTAATCGTTCGGGTTATCAGGTTCGCTATTCGTTGGATAACAACCAAAGTCCACATTTTACGACCGTTTTCACATTGTGTTTCCGCTTCATCAAAGTAATAATAACCTCATAAATTTAAAAGGCAATTAACAAGTTGGCGGTTTGTACCGATCATATTTTCAGGGTGCCTTAACGTAGTTGATAACAATCTGCAAAATGGGGATGAAATGAAATTTTCGATGATGGCATACACTGATCCCAAGGACAGCGCCTGGGGTAAACCGGAAGCGATCAGCGCGTTATGCCGGCAAGCACAAACGGCCGGAATTGACGGCATTGACTGGATCACAACCAGCGGAGTCGCGCCTGGTGAAATTCGACGGATTGCCGATGACCACGGCATTAAAACGGTCTGTTATACTTTTTTTTCGGTAGATCTTAATTTTCCGACAAAACAATCCAGGGAGCCGGGCATCAATACCCTCCAGAAGGAGATGGAAGCGGCCTTGATCCTTGGCGTGGATAAAGTCATGTTGCCAATCAGCGGCAAGCCGGGATTGCCAAGGGAAGAAAGCCGCAAACAGATTATTGCGGGATTACTGGATGCGGCGTTGATTGCCGATAAAATGGGGGTCACAATCACGATTGAGCATTTAGGCGACATGCAGGCGCCTTTTATCGTGTCGGCGGATGTCAACGAAGCTGTGCAGACAGCGCCTGGGGTGAAAATAACCTATGATAGCGGCAACGACTGGCTGGGCGGCGAAGACCCGGTCAAGGGTTATAAAAATTCACAGGAACATATTGTGCATGTCCATTTCAAGGATTGGATGCCGGCGCCAATCCATACCAAAGGGATTATCGGCGCCGATGGGCTTTCTTATGTCATGTGCCCCATCGGCCAGGGACTGCTTGACCATGTGGGCATACTGAAAGCAATGCATGAATTCGGATACAACGGAAGCATTGACCTGGAATATTTCGGTAATAATTTTACCCAGACGGACGCGCTCATGCAATCAATGGGGTATCTCCGCGATCAAATGAAAAAAATGGGCATTCCAAACGGGTAAATTGTATGGCACACAAAAGAGGAGAAATAATATGCGTGGAATAAAGACAGTTACCGCGGTAATACTGTTGGCTTTGGTGTTTGCGTTTGGAAAGGGAACCCCTTCGGCGCCGGCCGGTTTGCGGGCGAACTGGTCCTTTGAAGAAAACTCGGGGGCCAGGGTTTATGACAGTTCCGGGAATCATAATATCGGGATTGTTCGCGGGGACCCCTATTATCCGCCGGTTGGCGGCATGGGAAATTTCAATCCATGGGTTGCGCCCGCTGATTTTGAACGGCGCGCGGGCGCGGCGGGGAAGGCGCTCTATTTAAAAAACAAGAGCTTTGTGGAAATGCCGGATACAGACGATATCCGCTTGGGCGGTCCTTTCACCATTGAAGGCCGGTGGCTTTATGCGCCCAATCTCAACCAGGTGTTGTTTTATAAGGGACAGAATGAGCGCCGTCATAATTATTATGCCGCAATATCATCGGGAAAGGTGGTGTTTTCAGGCACGGATATAAACGGGACTATTCATAGTATTTCCGTCAAGGCGCCGCCAGCCGGCGGATGGCATCTGCTGGACTTTGTTTATAATGGAAGAGCGCTGTTAATCTACATTGATCAAACCTTGGCGGGCTCCAATACAATTGGCGCGGTCCAATTCATGACGGCATTCGACCAGGGCTTGTTAATCGGCGCGGAGCGTAATCACTTGAATCGGTTGTCTTCTGTTTTGGAAGGCGCGGTGGACGAAATCCGGATATATGACGAAGCGTTGGCGCCGGAGCGCATGGGACAGCCTCCGGAGCAAAAAACGGAAATTCCGGGAGTGGATCCGGCGCCGGATTCATGGATTCAGCGGACACTGCGGCGGGTCGGGTTAAAGCATGAGCGGTTGACGGTAACGCGCTCCGGCCAGGCGGCCGCGGCGATTGTCATCCGCAAAGACTACACGGAATTGCAATCGGTCCCGGCCAAGGAGTTGCAAAGATATATTGAAAAACTTACCGGGGCGCGTTTGCCGGTGCTGACGGATGATGCGGCTTGCAGGGGGAACATGATCCTGGTGGGAGCGAGCCGGTATACGCGGGAGTTGGGAGTTGAAACGGAGAAAATGACCGGGGATTCCTATGTCATCCGGAGTTTTCCCGGGCGGCTGGTTCTGGCGGGGCATGATGATATCCTTGATTTGCGCAAGCCGGAATATGAAATAACGGATGAACCGGTTGCGCCGAGCGTGGCGGGTTACTATAGATTGGGGCTCAAGACCGTAAAAAACGGGACGCTCAATGCGGTATATTCGTTTTTGCAGGATTACTGCGGGGTGCGGTGGTTTATGCCCGGGGATTTCGGGGAATATGTTCCGGAGCGACATGATCTGGATGTATCCAAGCTGGATATTACGGACCAGCCATATCGTGGTTATATGACCTGCGACAGCGGATTCAAATTTTATCAATGCTGGAAAAACAGGAACTTTATCGGGGAAAGCGCGCAGACCTTTACATTTGATATGTCGCATGACTGGGAGGTGCTGGTTCCTTTTCGTCATTACGCCGCGCATCCCGAGTGGTTCGCCATGCGTCCCGGATGGAGCACTAACAGCCTGCGTATCAGGCGCTCGCTTTGTACGTCCAACCTGGCCATGCGGGAAGAGGCTTTAAAGAATCTTAAACTTATCTATTCCCAGGGATTTGAAATAGTTGGCTTAAGCCAGTGTGACGGGTACGTGCGCTGTCAGTGTCCCGACTGTGAAGCGATGGACGACTATCGCGGTGATCCGTATTATACTCCCGGAAGTTCCGCCGACCGGATCTGGATATTTGAGGATTACCTTGCCCGCGAAATTCAGAAAACCCATCCGGATCGCAAAATTATTTTATATTCATATGGACCGACCGGAGAAGTTCCGGACAGGAACAAGATTCCGAAATTTTCTGACAATGTCATAATGGGACAATGTCTCAACGACACTTCGACCTTCAGGGCGCAGCTTGAACGATGGAAAAAATACCATCCGGCCCCTTACGGCATTTACTATGTTTATTGGTTTTGTCCTGAAACCGGCAATCATCTGCCGCAATCCTATGATTATGTGGCCGGTGAATTGAAAACGCTGGTTTCATCTTATGGCGGCCGGAGTTTCTGGCTTTGCGGCGGCGGATGCAAATGGAACGTGAATGCGCCGATTTATTATATGATGGCGTGTCTGCTCCGGAACCCGCAGCAGGACCCCAAGGCGATATTGGATGAATTTTGCGCCAATCTGTTCGGCAGTTCGGCCGGCGCCATGCGCGCATATTTCACCGCCCTGTACAGCGGTTACCAGCGCGTATTGGATGAATCGGAAAAACGCAGGGAACAGGAAGCGGCCAATACGGGCGCCGGAGAAATAGTCCGCGGCCGATCCATTCCGCTAAGCGAACGATACCTGATCTCCTATCCGGATGAAATTCTTGACGCCTGCGAGCGGGATTTAACCCGGGCGCTAAAATCAGCCGGCAATGAAACGATTAAAAAACGGATTGAGTTCTTTGCCGATGGTTTTGAGGCTTTGAAGCTGACCGCCCAGGGTTTCCGGAGCTTGAAGGAAAGCGAAGCGGCGGACTGGTCAAAAGAGACGGTGCAAAAACTTTTTCAGGTTATGACGCGCCGTAATAGTTTTATCGCCGATGCTTCCAAAAGGTTGAGTAATGAACATGGCGATTTAATCGCGGATAGTTATCCGGGGTTTGACGGCGGTTTTGAACCGTTTCGCATGGTGAAAAACATGAGCACGAACAGCATTTCTGAGGACGGGCCTCATGTGGCAGTGGTTATTGACAGCAGCGGGGTGAATGGAATCATCGCGGCATTAACCAATTCCAATCAGAAGTTTTTCCCCATTTTTACGCCGGTTTTCAAGGATTTGAGCCGGCATCCCGCGTTAATTATTTCCCAGCCGACGGAACAAATTGAGGCCTATAATGACAGTATTTCGCAATTGCGGGACTATGTGAAGAATGGCGGAGCGGTGATGCTTACGCATGATACCGTCGGCTATCGCAAATTCAAGGCGGCTTTTCCCGAAATAGGCAAGGGGGCAGGAGGTGTTGTTGATGCTAATGCCGTAATCGCGGCGAATCATGAAATTACGTCCGGTATGAAAACGGGGGATTCTTTCAAGCATGCGTATTGCGATCATATTATCCTGGAAAAAGGGCCGCAGGGAACGGTTATTTGCGCGGACACCAAGGGAAGGCCGGTGATGGTGGTTGGCAGTTTTGGAAAAGGCCGGGTGATATTAAACGGGATGATTACCGGCTATGCATCTAACAAGGATGGTGATTATAACGGGAAGGATAAAGAACCGGAGGGCATGGAGCGGCAACTTCTGCTCAACGGCGTCAAATGGTTGAAGTCACGCTGACCCCAGCTGTTCTCAGGGCAGATAAAAGACAGACCGCATTTCCTCTTCTTTGGCTTTCGGGGCGTCCTTTGTGTCGGAAACGAGAAAATTTTTCATATAAAGCCACCATTTTTTGCACGTTTCGTTTTTTGCGATTTTTTTCAGCTTTTCCTCGTCTTCAATTTCCATGTATCCGAAAAGCTGGTTGGTTTTTGCATGGTAAAAGATGGAGTAATTATGGATGCCATGCGCTTTCAGCGCCTTGTGAAGCTCCGGCCAGATCGGGTTGTGAGATTTTTCATACTCATCAATCTTGCCGGGTTGCACCTCCATTAAAAATGCTTTTCTTATCATAATAACCACGTTTAATTTATATTCAAGATGCCGTTTTGCCGGAGCGTTATATAACCGTCAACGAACCCTGTAAATGTTACCCTGTCGCAAAATCGTTTCATACGCGCCCATGTCCACAATGCCGTAACGGATGCGCGGGACGCCATCCACGTCCACGGCGCCATTCATCCAGTCCTGGTTTGTTCCGGCATTAACGCACGGCGAGTTCATGCGCAGATGATAATTGCCGCCATCCAGGTCAAGCAGGAGAGGGTTGTTGGTAATGTTGCCGGTCCCGTTCACCGCCGGAATCACGCAGGAATAATTCATGCCGGTATTAACGGAAGTGTTGGTAAAGTTCGCCCCATTGGCCGCCGTGTTGAAATAAATGATATTGTTTGTGCCGTCGCTGTCCAATCCGCCGTCAACATAAACCCCGCCGCCGGCCACCGCGGCTTGATTGCTTACGATTGTGCAGCTCTCAATAAGACCATTGGTCATCCAGACCCCGCCGCCGGTATTCGTTAATGAAATGTTGCGGGCAACCAGGCAGTTTTGAATTGTAACATTTGTCCCCCAAACTCCTCCGCCTCTGTTCGTGGTAACATTCCCGATTATGGAGCAATCCCTGATGGTCGTTTTCCCTCCGGTATATATACCTCCGCCAAGTCCTCTTGATATGTGTCCGACACAAACATTTCCCGTAATCGTACAGTTTACGACAAGATTATTCGTGCTGGATGAACTGATAAAAATACCGCCACCATATTCTGAAGCCCTATTATTAATAATCATGCAGTTTGACACTATATTCCGCCCGACTCTTAAATCACACGCCCCGCCATAATACGTGCTGGCTCTGTTGCCTTCAAAATGACACCCCGCAATCGTTATGGAACTTGTATGTGCAACAGTTCCTTGACTCGCGTAAATTCCACCGCCAAGAAGTCCGGTATTATTTTTAAAAATGCAATTGGTGATGCTCCCGTCATATTGGCTGTTATTATATGACCAAATAATTCCCCCCTTTGATGAATTATTGACAAAGATGCAGTTTCTTGCGTTACGAATTTGTATTGTTCCATAGACCAACGTGTTATTGCAGTTCGTCACCGTGAAGCCGTCAATCACCGATGATGCGGATGATAACGCCGCGCATAAATCGGTGTTGTTTGCCCCGTTGATAATCGTCGCATCGCGCCCGCTGACGCTCCGGAGCGTAATCGCGGCGGTGGCGTACATCCGGTTTGAAGGGAAATAAGTCCCGTTTGTTACCAGCACGGTGTCGTTTGCTCCAGCCGCAGTGACCGCCCAAGTCACATCCGTAGCCGCGTCTGCCCAATTCAAATACGGCGAATTATTCGTGCCGGAGAGCGAGACATAATGTGTGTCGGCCGGGCATTCCATGCCGGCAACAAGGGCCAGAATCATCAACAGTGTCAATTGTACCCGTTTAAATTCCATAATCGCTCACCATTAATTTAAATAAGAATCCTAAGTGAGATGGAATGAAATGCAATAAAAAAACAAAAAAAATATCGTCATTCATTTTCTAGAAAAGTCCCTTGCGGTTTAAGAAAGAAACCGCCTTCATTCCCGGAACTGGCCATGTCTTTATCCATTTTTATTTTCTCAATATCTTATCATTTTGGAAGGGTGTAACTTTTTTTACAATCGTACCTTTCGTACTGTCGCGTTTAAGGCATTGATGATTAGAAAATAACGCTGGAAAACCCGCCGGATGCCATTCATTTGGTTACGCCCTTCTTTGGACCATCCTCTCTCCTTGTTTTTATTTAACATGTTGCCTGCAAACGTGTTAATGCCCAAGGCGTGTAATTGGCACGTTTGTTGCTTAAGTAATAATCCAAAGTTGTTATTTGCTTACCCTAACCAAGGAGAGCTAAAAAAATGCAAACGGAAGCCGTAACGATCATGGCGCTCAGAGTTATTGCCGGCGTAATTTTTTATGCTTTTTCCCTTGTCGGGACGATGAAAGGCGCTGAATTCACGGCATCCAACAGCGTGGTTTATAAAGACGGTCAGCCGTTCCCTTTTATAATGGATTGTACCTGGACAACGCCACGGTCGGCGAATTTTTTATCATACTGGGCCCAGCTCGGCGGAACAGTTCATCTTGCAGGATCAGCCAGTTCCAATGAAATAGCGCTTGCCGGCAGTGCTGGGCTCTATACTATTGTGAGTCTGGGAATCGAAAATGCCGGCGCCTACCTGGCAAGCCACCCGGAAGCGGAAATGCTGGGGGTCAACAGCAACAGGCTTGGCCGTGTTTATGCCAGTTTTGTGGATGAAGGATACCGGGCCTATCTAACCAACCGGCTTTATTCTGTGGCGAGCCAGTTGAAAGACAACCCCTGGTTCTGCGGTTATTATCTGCAGGATGAATTTTCCTATCCTTCCGGCGCGGATTACAACACGAACACAATCGCCGTTTTCCGGGACAAGATGATGGAGCAATACGGCACGATTGGCGCGTTAAACCAGGCGTGGTGCACAAATTACCTGACCAAAGCCGATATCCAACCGCCGCCGCCGGGCCAGACCCAGACGAGGCCGAATCTGCCGTCGGTCGTAATCACCGGGAGGCGCTCGGCGGACTGGCAGTGGTTCCTGCGTTGGGCTTACCTGGATTTTTTGAGGGTGGTTTCGCAAACCATAAAGGAAGCCGACCCGAAACATTTGATTATAAATTCCATGGATTGGTGGGCGCAGAATGGGTATAAAAATCCAACGGCATGGTGGGAAGTGCCGAATCATGTTGATATGCTGTGCCGCCACGGAGCCGGACATGGTTTAGCTTATAATCTTTTATTGATCCGCCAGATTTCAGAATGGTCCGGGAAGCCGGGCATGGCTCTCCGCATGCCGCCGGGTTACTCTGTCCCCTTTATTGAATTCAGAACTTTATTTGATTCAGCGCGGGCAGGCTTCTCGTATGTCTGCCCGGCCGGTCCTGAGTCGGCCGTGCAATACTCCGGGCCGGCTGATTCCGACGATAATTTCCGGCGCCGGGAGCCGCAATATACAACGGGCAAGAGTATTATCCAGTTGAGGAAAATATTAAACGATCATTATTATTCCGTATCAAAAAGACTACCGTCCAGGGTCGGTTTTTTCCTTGGGGAACGGACGGCGTGCACGGCGGGCAACATCAACACGCTGGCGATAGGATTTTTGAATATGCTGGAGGACATGAATATTGATTATGATATTCTGTCGGAATATAATTATGCGCCGTTAAACCGCTATGATGCTTTAATTATAGGGCCGGGAATCCAACTGGCATCAAGCAACCTGGTGAATGCCGTGAAGAGTTTCCAAGCCGGCGGAAAATCGCTGGTTTTGCTGCCGTACGCTTTTGAACGCACCGAATCGAATGAAGTGGCCGCAATAAGCCGTTTCCCGCTTAACCAGCGATTCACCAATATGGTCTCCGCCGCCGGCAGCAGCAATGTAACCGTGAACGGAACCACTGTTTCGTTATATCCAAAATCTTCGTATCCCTACAGTACGCTGAGTCATATATCCGTTAATCCTGGCGATACGGTGGTGGCTCGGACAACCAATGGAATTCCCTGCGGGGTGATAACCGGGAACGGCAAGGTCTTAATACTGGGATGGGAGCTCGGCATAGCATATGGACATGGGACGTCCATGTCCGGCATAACGTATGATTACGGCGGGACGACAGGGCCGCAAAGCAATCTTTTTGCAAGCATCTATGAGACGAACCGGAATTCGTTGTTGACGCATGAGACCTGCGTTGCGTTGGAGCCGGAAAAGGAAGCGGTCTATCTTATCCGTGACTTTCTGGCGTCCAACGGCATTTTGCCCTGCATTACCGTGGCCGGATATGAAGCGCCCGGGGCAATAGATGCCGAAAGATTTATTGTCACCAACGCGGCCAGCGGCAGTAATATGCTGGTGGGAATAGCCAACCGCCTGGTAAAACCGAGACAAAGTCTCATAACGACCGGGTGGGACATGGAGAAATATCAGAAAGGGGTGTGGCCGCAGGATTATCATATTCCCATCAGCAATGCGGCGGTTGCGGTGGAAGTTCCGACTAATTTTCCCGTCCAAATCTGGGCCTGGCAAATGCCCAATACGGAAGTGAACGGTATTTCGGTCAGCGCGGTGCCGAAGCAATATCCGGTCAACGTCGTTGTCACCAACGGGCGGAAAGTGGCGCGCTTCACCGTTCCTGTCATCTATGACTGGCGGGCGTTTATCCTGGCGCCAGCGCTTGACCGGCCGTTAATGGGAATACAATTAAGCGATCGAAGGGTTTTCGGCGGGCAATCCTGCACGGCGACCGTTTCCATCCTCAACAGCACCGATCATCCTTTGAGCGGCAAATTATACCTGAAAGACGTGCACGGCCTGGGCGCTCCGACCAACTCCTTTTCATTCAGTAATCTGGCGCCGCGCGCTGCGACCAATGCGGCCATTGCCGTTACGGTCAATCCGTCTGTCCAAGGCGGTTATTACAGTCTCCAGGCAGTGGCCGGTCTGGCGGGCAGCACCAATGACTCGGCGGATGTTGAACTGCAAGTGCCCGGCGACAAGACGGTTGTCAACTGGCCGTTAAACGAGGGGAGCAATTGCTTTGTCCGGGATTTGTCCGGCAATCTTAATCATGGCGCCTTGAACCTGGGCACGGGCGGGAACACAAATCCGGCGAACGCCTGGGTGGACGGCCGGATTAAAGCCGGGATTTATTTTGACGGGACGGATGATTTTATTGACCATAGTGGCGATAATCTGGTTGGGGGCTTGACCAAAATGAGCATTGCAGCCTGGATTTTCCCGGAAATGAATCACGTTAATATCGTCAGGACCGATGGCGATGCCATGCTTCTGCACGCGCATACCAATGGCAGTGTTGGTTTTTCCCTGAAAGGCGAAGACGGGACTGGCAGCGGATATATTTATTACAAGGCCAACGCTATCAAGCTTGCGGAATGGAATTATATTGTGGGCGCCTGGGACGGGAATAAAATGCGACTTTATGTTAACGGCATATTACAGGGCGAAAAGGTTTTTACCGGCGGCGCAAGCGGCAAATTGAAAAGCGGCGCATATTTCCGGGTGGGGAGCAGTTATGGCACGGAACAGGCGTTCCAGGGTAAAATGGACGAAATCAAGATATACGCATGCGCATTAAGCGAAGATGAAATTCAGCAGGGATATTTTGCCGGCAGTAAAGTGGGTGAATGGGAATTTGATGAAGGATCGGGCGGGATAGCGAAAGACACGTCGGGCAACGGCTTTGACGGAACGCTGGTTAATATGAACACGAATGCCTGCTGGACGAACGGCGTTTCCGGGGGTGCATTGAAGTTCGATGGGTCGAATGACTATGTGAATTGCGGTGACGCGCCGAAGATGAAAGGGATGCAGGAATTGACGGTTGAGGCGTGGATCAAAGGGGACAGTTACAAACAATACTCCGGTATTTTGTCGAAGTGGGTATGGAACAGGCAGCAGCATTACAATCTTGGTTCTTTTCAGAACGGATCGTCCAGCAAGCTGGGGAAATTCAACTTTAGTGTATCACAACAGCTGACGACGGGTGCGAGCGACTCGCTGCAATCGCAGACCAATCTGGACCTGAACACGTGGTATCATATAGCGGGGGTGTTCAAGGGCGGACAATACCTGAAATTATACGTGAACGGCGTGTTGAACACGAACAAAGCCACGACCATAGCGCATATAGCCAGCGGCTCATTGCCGACCTGGATCGGACAGTATGCCTGCTATGCATTTGACGGGCAGATAGACGAAGTCAAGGTGTATAACAGGGCATTAAGCGATGAGGAGATTCAACAGGAATATTCTTCCGGCATCAAGGTGGGTGAATGGAAATTTGATGAAGGATCGGGCGGAATAGCGAAAGACACGTCGGGCAACGGCTTTGACGGAACGCTGGTTAATATGAACACGAATGCCTGCTGGACGAACGGCGTTTCCGGGGGTGCATTGAAGTTCGATGGGTCGAATGACTATGTGAATTGCGGTGACGCGCCGAAGATGAAAGGGATGCAGGAATTGACGGTTGAGGCGTGGATCAAAGGGGACAGTTACAAACAATATTCCGGTATTTTGTCAAAGTGGGCATGGAACAGCCAACAGCATTACAATCTTGGTTCTTTTCAGAACGGATCGTCCAGCAAGCTGGGCAAATTCAACTTTAGCGTATCACAACAGTTGACGACGGGTGCGAGCGACTCGCTGCAATCACAGACCAATCTGGACCTGAACACGTGGTATCATATAGCTGGCGTGTTCAAGGGCGGACAATACCTGAAATTATACGTGAACGGCGTGTTGAACACGAACAAAACCACGTCCATAGCGCATATAGCCAGCGGCTCATTGCCGACCTGGATCGGACAGTATGCCTGCTATGCCTTTGACGGGCAAATAGACGAAGTCAGGGTTTATGCCAGGGCATTAAGTGATGAGGAAATTCAACAGGAGTATTCTTCCGGCATCAAGGTGGGTGAATGGAAATTTGATGAAGGGGAGGGGGGCGTTGCACATGATACGTCGGGCAACGGTTTTGACGGAATGCTGACTAATATGAACACGAATGCTTGCTGGACGAACGGCGTTTCCGGGGGTGCGTTGAAGTTCGATGGATTTAATGATTATGTGGATTGCGGGGATGATCTGAAATTCAAGGGCATGCCGGAATTGACGGTTGAAGCCTGGGTCAAGGGGAACAGTTATAAGATCTATGCCGGTGTCTTGTCAAAGTGGGCATGGAACAGGCAGCAGCATTACAATCTCGGTTATTTTCAGAATGGATCGTCCAGCAAGCTGGGGAAATTTAACTTTGGTGTATCACAACAACTGACAACCGGGGCGAGCGACACGATCCAGTCGCAGACGAATCTGGATCTGAACACGTGGTATCATATAGCGGGTGTCTTCAAGGGTGGGCAATACCTGAAATTATACGTGAACGGCGTGTTGAACACGAACAAAACCACGACCATAGCGCATATAGCCAGCGGCTCATTGCCGACCTGGATCGGACAATATGCCTGCTATGCATTTGACGGGCAGATAGACGAAGTCAGGGTTTATGCCAAGGCATTAAGCGACACGGAAATTCAACAGGATTATCTTGCAGATAAGGCCGGCAGCATGAAAGGTGTTTTGGGTGGTGAACATAGTGATTCCGGATCGCCGATCCAGGCTACGGAAGAAACTCCAGATTCCAACAGCATGGCGGACGATGCGCTGCCGGCAGGAACCTTGGCCAATCAGGATGCTTATTCGGTTTTTGCGGCTGATTTTGACGGGGATCAGATGGCAGATCCGGTGATTTACTGTCAGACTAACGGCAATTGGCGGGTAAGACTGTCTGGGAATGATTATGTTCAGGTGGAACTCAAGGCATATCTTGGCGGTCCGGGTTACGCGGCGCTGGCGGCTGATTTTGATGGTGACCAGCTGGCAGATCCCTGCGTGTATCAGGGAACGTGCGCAAGCAGCGCCAGTTGGCTGGTGAGACTTTCCGCGGCGGAATATAACATGGTAAGCCTGGTTGATTTTCTGGGCGGATCCAATTATGTGGCCCTGGCCGGAGATTTTGATGGAGACAGGCTGGCAGATCCCTGCGTGTGTGATGTTTTGGCCGGGACATGGGTCGTGAAACTTTCATCGGCGGGTTACATGGCTGTGACGGAATACGAGCTTTTGGGCGGAAAAGATTGCACGGCGTTGGCGGCCGATTTTGACGGCGATGGCTATGGGGATGCTGCGGTTTATGATGATTCCACGGGCTGTTGGATGGCGTTGTTGTCTTCAAACGGATACGAGGCGGCCTTGCTGGACACTTCCTTTGGCGGACTTGGCTGGAAGGCGTTGACGGCCGATTTTGACGGCGATAATTATGCCGAGCCGGCCGTTTATTCGCCTTCAACCGCTGAATGGCTGATAAGGCCTTCCAGTCTGGATTATGAGCCGGCCTTCCCCGCATTCAGTCCTTTTTAGGATTGGCCGCGTGTCTTTCTCAGTGTGATACTATCTCAAAAAGTGGCATGGAGTGCCGGAGGAGGCCGACTCAGCCCCGTGGAAATCGTTTCTGCCTGTCCAAGCAAAGTTCTGCGCAATATTGCTGCCGGGGCCTCATTCCAATTGCAGGAGAAACATGGCGAACATGTCAATTTTTTTGATCATGAATTCAACCCGTCCGTCAGCGGAAATTTCAAACGGAACTTCTTTTTCTTCGGGAACCTGGATGAGCCTGACGGGCTTGTGTCCCCGCAGATTTATTTTAATCCGGACATCATGCACCGGCACGGGCGGGATCTGTTTCTGGTAATTAAGGATATTTACGATCAGTCTTTTCTTTTTTTCATGCCGGAACACCGTTATTTCAACGGGCTTGGGGGCATCGGTCTCAAACACCTTTTCTTTCAGGAAATCCCTGATCATGCCGGAGAATATTTTCCGGTGCTTTTCGCAGGTCATTTTCTCCAAATCCCCGGCGCTGTAAAGAACAAGGCCGCGGCCATGCCGGTTCAGGGTGAGCGCCGGATTTTTTGTGTATTTCCCCGGCGGATTGCTGATTGCCGAGGCGAACAAGTTGTTGTCCTGCGGATCGGTATAAGGCAGGGTTACTTTGCCGATCACTTCCGTTGTTTTATGCGCCCTGACGATCAGTTGCCCGTCCTCAAGCATCAGTGGATATTTTTTTGAGCACTCGCCGGCAAACAACCGCCCTTTGCCGGCCGGGCTTATATAGGTGATTTTTTCGGCTGTTTTTTCGTTTGAATATGAAACCCCGAAAACATCGGCCAGTTGAAAGTCCTCCTGTCTTATGCCCATTTTATCGTACAGGGATGTTTCCCCGCTGGCGTAGACTTTGCCGCCGGCTTTTACGAATTTTCTGATCGCTTCCGCCTCTTGCGGGCTCATCATCGTCACGGCGGGCAAGATCAGGATCTGGAAATCCGCCAGATTGTTTATTTGTTTTTCGGTTATCAGGGTGAAGGGAATTTTGTATTCAACGAATGTTTCAACGATGTTTCTGATCCGGTCAACCGGCGTGTTGTCGGAAACGAATTCGGATACATCCCTTCCGTTCCAGGCCGGATTAACCAATGATTCAAAACTCCAGTATATGGCCACATCGGCGGCAATGGAGGAGTCCGCGGACAGATAGGTTTCGTACCTGCGGACTTCATTGAATATTTCCCGCGATTTTTCATATGCCTTCCGGTTGAGCGTTCCCGCCGGGTCTATGGCGTCAATAATCACAAAGGCGCAGTTGTTGGCGATGGCGGAACAGGCCTCCAGCATCAGGATTTCCCGGGACTTGTCCGTGGTATGGTGGCCGAGGTTTTCACAGCGCGACACCATGAATTCCATCGGTTTATTTTTGGATAAGCCGGCGAGGAGCTTGCATACCATTGATATTTCCGCCGCCCCGGCGTAGAAATCACCCGCCAGGTAATCGCCCTGCTGCGTGAATTTTAAATTGACGCCGCCGGCCCAGCCGAGCGTTATTGCCGCGTTCTGCAGGGTCGCGCTTATGCCGGGCTTTGATTTCCGGATGGTTTTCACGACGGTTTCCGCGAATTCGCCCAGCCATTCCTCTCTTTTTCTCTGGAACAAGACCCAATCGGGATTTTGCCAGTCAATCTTTCTCGGCGGTTCCTGGCCGGTTTCAGCCAGGAATTTCGCCCGGCACCCCGGGCAATAGCATATTTTCCCGAACCAGCCGATCATGTCAATCCAGATGCCGTCCATGTCATGGCTGGAACAGAGATCTTCAATCATATTGAGGACATATTGCCGGTAACCGGTGTTCGGACAGCACAATCCGAAACGCCAGCCATCCTCAACGGTGCCCTTGCCGTTGGGCAGGATCATTCTCCACTCCGGGTGCGTGTCATATGCCCAGCGCGACCAGATGTTGAAATAGACGACAACGTTAAGTTTTTTCTTCCTGCATTCAGCCGTGATTTCCTTCAAAATATCCCGGCCCTTCAACTGCTTGTGCATGTGGCCGTATTTGGCGGGCCAGTTGCAGATGCCGAGACATGAGCCGGCATAAATAATTGCCGTGTCAACACCGGCCAGGGCCATCATCCCGGCGTAATTGGCCGGATTAAGTTCGGAAAAAAAATCCTTGTTCCAATCGGCAATGTGCATGTCAACCAGGCAGCGCCGGTAACTTTTATTGAACCATTTGTTGTGTTTGTCAGGCATTTTGTTTTCCTGCGCCATTGGATGGTTCCGTTAATCCCTGCACAAGCGCGAATCCATGATCGGGCTCAGGGGAATGATGCCCTTGTTTGAAATTTCGTACCCCGTCTCTATCCGGGCGCCGTTAAATTCAGGATGCCCGAAGAAACTGATGTCAATGCAGATTGTCATCCCGGGTTGAAGAATGTCATCGCTGTTGGGGCCAAAGAACGGCGATTCCGCCTCATGCAGGCCGATGGTATGGACAAATGGGCAGACGAGATACTTTGACAGGCCTTTTTTCTTGAAATAAGCCCTGGCCGGCGCGTCAATTTCGCGCCCGGTTTTTCCCGCGGCCAGCGCCGCCTTTGTGAGACAGAAAGCCTCTTTCAGGTGTTTTACACACTCTTTCTGCCCGGACGTGTAATGGCCGTCAACGGCCAGCGTGTCGCCGACAACGCCCGCGTAGCCGGATATCTTTGGCGCAATCCCGATCATTACCATTTCGCCGCCGGCCATTTTTTTGGCGCTGGCAGTGGGAACGACCGCGTTTGAACGCAAGCCGCTTCCCACGATGGCCGTGAACCCGAAGCCGCTGGCCCCGCGCCGGCGCGCGGCATATTCACCGGCGGCGGCAACCTCAATTTCAGAAACGCCGGGCGCAACGGCCTTTTTCATGGCGTCATACGAGGCCTCGGCCAGTTTAAAAGCGGCGCGGATTTGAGAAATTTCCCAGTCCGACTTGATATAGCGCAGGCGGACAAATTCTTCCGTCACGTCAATCAGTTTTACGCCTTTAAAGCCGCCGGTGATCTGGCGGTAACAGTCGGCCGGCATTCGCCCTCCGCCCACCAGCCCGATTTTCTTCAAGGAATTCAATTTCTTTTTCAATTCCTTGAAGAGCGCGGGAAAGTCGGTAATCACCGCGTTGGGGTATTCTTCGTTGGGCACCATAAAGACCGGGAAATTGCGGGTGGCGGTGATGGCGCTGTCCAGTTTTGCAAAAGGTTCGCTTTCCGGTCCGCCCAGGATCAAGGCCGCTCCCTCTCTTGGCACCAGGACCGCGCCGCTCTCAAACTGCGGGCACCAACCCGTCAGGTACCATCCGTTGCCGATGTTGAACTCGTCATAATAAACGAGGACCGCGTCAAGGTTTTTTGCCGCCATTATTTTGCGGACGTTGTCAAGGCGGGCGTTGCTTTCTTTTTTATCCAGATATCCCATGTTTTACTCCTTTATGTTGCAGCAATTCTCGTTATGGCGATAGACTCCCGCGATCTTATCGCGGGTGAATAGGATTGTTGGGAAATAGCCATGTTTCCCAACAATCCTACGCTCCTGCCGGACAAGCCGACAGGCGGCGCTGCTATAACGAGACTTGCTGTTATTGTTTCGTATCCTTGCCAATTTTGCCAATCGTGCTTTCCCGGACCTCAAGTTTCGGCACGAGCCGGATGCGCAGGGGCGGTCCTTTGCGTTTCCGCGCCAGGATATGATCCGCCGCCATTCGCCCGAGTTCATTGTGGTCAAGGAGAATCGTGGTCAGGGCAGGCTTGATGAAGCGGCCGAAAGAAAGCCCGTCGCACCCGGCAATCGCAACATGCTCCGGGATCAATATGCCTTTCTCGCCCAGGGCCCGCATTATACCTAGGGCCATTTCGTCATTGGTGAACACGGCGTCGAATTTCAACCCGCCGCCGATGATGTCCAGGGCGCGTTTGTAGGCGCCGTCGGCCGTGAAATCAGCGGCAACGACCAGATGATCATCAAATTCAATGCCGGAAATATCCAGGATATCACGATAGCCTTTTTCTATGTCCGTGGAAAAGGAATGATCGGCATGGCCTTTCATGAGCAGAATCCGCCGCCGGCCGGTTTCCAGAAGATGGCGCACCGCCATCCGGGCCGCTTCAATATTGTCAAACCCCAGGCTGTCATAGGGGCAGGCCAGGCGCGGATTTTCCGTGTAATCCACGAGCAGCGCATCGGGCGCCAGCTGCAGCAGGGTGCGCAGTTTCTCAAGCGGGAAATATCCGACGATCATCGTGGGGAGGGAAGGGTCGGAGCGCAAGACGTCGCACAGCCAGACGAAGTTGTCATAAGTTCCGTCGTAGGTTCTCAAGAGGCAGTTGCATTCGTGTTCGGCCAGCGCGCGTTCAATCGCGCCGAGCAGGCAGGCGTGGTAAAGGTTGGCCCCGCCCAGGTTAGCTTCAACAATGATTCTTGCCGGTTGGCGGATGTTCCCGCTTTGTCGGCGCGGGCGGCCCATCCGCCCGTCCGGTTGATAGCTTAATTGCGCGGCGGCCGCAAGGATCTTCCGGCGGGTTGCCTGGTTTACGCAATGGTTGCGGCGCAAGGCCCGGCTCACGGTCATGGCGCTTACCCCGCACGCGCGCGCGATGGCGGTTATGCCTGTGTTTTTTTTCATTTGCTTTGTTTAACAAGAATTTAACATTTATATTGTTAAAATCAACATTTTTTTGCGGTCTTGTATGCCGGCCGGTTTTTGGTATTCTCTTTCATATTCAATCGGCGCAATCGTTGTCGTGTGAAGCACCCCGCGGTCCCGACTCGAAGAGGTCGGGACGGGGCATCTTTGCGGAACCCTGCGACCTGTCCGGCGAAGCCTTGGCGAAGACGGAAGCCAAGATATGTGGCAACCTCCGTCGCCAAGGCTATGGAGGTCAAGAGCCACAGGGCTTTCCCTGGCCGAGTTTGGGCAGGCTGGCGAAGAAGGGTAAAGTCATGAATAAGCAAGACGAAAATCAGAGCACAATTGGTTTTTGGCAGATGGTTATCCTGGTCCTTTCCGTTTATGTGCTTTTGGCATTGGCGGCGGAATGGATTTTTACCGTGCCGGAACAGGTCCTGATCCTGTTGCGCTGGATTGATACCGCAATTTGCCTCGTATTCATCGGCGATTTCTTTGTCCGCCTGTTTCAGGCGGACAACAAGCTCCGGTTTCTTAAATGGGGCTGGATTGATCTTGTTTCAAGCATTCCTTTCCTGCCGCTGGCGCGCTGGGGCAGACTGGCGCGTGTTGCGCGTATCCTGCGGCTGATGCGCTCGGTCCGTTCGGCCAAGGCGCTCCTGCAAATGATTTTTCAAAACCGGATGAGGGGCGCATTTTTATCCGTTGCGTTGGCGACGGTTGTCCTGGTGATTGTTTCATCGGTGGCCATCCTGATTTGTGAAACAAGCCCCGGCTCAAATATTACCACTGCGGGCGACGCGTTCTGGTGGGCTTTTTCCACAATCACTTCGGTCGGCTATGGCGATTTTTATCCGGTCACGCTGGAAGGCCGGCTGGTTGCGGCCGTATTGATGACCGCCGGCGTCGCATTGTTCACGACGCTCACGGCCTACATGGTTTCATTGTTTGTTTCCTTTAATCGCGCGAACGACCAGGATAATCAAGCAATCCTGGACGAGGTGCGGAAGCTGAGGAAAACCGTTGAAGAGGAGCTCTTGAAAAAAAAGGCGGATGATGTGTCTTTCCCAGGGGGCCGGGATTAATTATGACCTGAAAATTGCACAAAGACGTGCAATATCCAGGTGTTAATTTAAGGCTAAGGAATTTTAATCTTTACAATAAATATGACATTTTTGTAGGAGCCGAACCCCCGTTCGGCGATACGCAGACAGGAATCGCCGCATCGGGATGCGGCTCCTACATTCAGACAACAAATCTTGACGCCTTTGGCAGTGCCTAATTAAATGCCCGCGGGTATGACCGTGAAAAAGATAATCTTGCAAACCGCTGAAAAAACGAATCATAATCATGAGTTGCCGGCCGAAACATACTCCGGTTCCGACCGTGAATTCTCATCATTTTTTCATGCGATTGACCAGCTGGACGTTTTGCGGACATTTCAAAAAGCTCTTTATCTCTTGACCGGCTTGCCCTTTGATTTTGTTGATTTGAGTTTACGGCATTCAAGAAGCCTGCAGGCGCAGCGGGATACCCCTTTCTGCAAAATGGTGAGCAAGACTCCCCTGGGATGCAAGGCGTGCGAACTGAGCGATCAACAGGCCGTTGCGGCCTGCGTTGCAAAACAAAGCCATATCTTTTGGCGTTGTCACCTGGGTTTGATTGATATTTTTGTTCCGCTTGTAATTAACGGCAAAATCGCGGGTGTCTTCAGTTCTGGCCAGCTTTTTTATCACCAGCCAAAGCAAAGGGACTTTGAGAAAATACGGCAGCAATTGGCAGATATGGGGCTTGATTTGTCCAGGGCGCGGCGGGCCTATTTTAATATCCCGGTTGTTGAAAAACAACGCGTCTCGGCCATCGTGGATTTGCTGCAGATAGTGCTGCGACTGGTTGATGACCGGCGGCTGCAGATATTGAAGACGGCCGTAATGCATGAACCAATGCGCAAGGCCCTGGATTTCATGGAGGGACATTATGCTGACCAGATCACCTTGCCTTCCGTGGCCAGGAAGGTCGGTTTAAGCAAATCCCGGCTGTCGCATATTTTTACAACACAAACCGGAATGAGTTTTATCGCATATTTGAACTCAATTCGCATTAATTGGGCAAAATATTATCTGGTCAATTCCCGGTTAAGGATCAGCGAGATGGCTTTCAAGGTGGGATTCGGCAATCTCAGCCATTTTAATCATATTTTCCGCGCCGCAACCGGACTTTCCCCCTCGCAATACCGGCGCCAGCGCAAAAGCACAAGAATATAGCACTCCGCCAGTAGCAATGTTTTTGTCTATCAGTTATAAATCTAACAAAAGGCCATTCCTGTCAGGCGGGAACTCAAGGTGTTGTCCCAATGCCCCAGGCTTAAGTTGTGGCTGTGAGTTAAGGAATATATATGATCATGAATTCAAATGGAAAAGTCTGGCAGATTGAGGGCGAAAAAAAGAACGTGCGATTTTCGGAAACATTTTCGGGAAAGAAAAAGCATGTTGAATTGAAGGCCGGGCCGCAATCGGCTGGTATTTATCAAGTATTGCCTTATGACGGAAAAATCAAGCTGTATAAATTAAACGTGCTTTTCAAGACGGACTTGTACGGGACCACCAAGGCTCATTTCGGCGTGGATTATTTGGATGAGGCCGGCCGGTGTTTGGGCGAGGAAGCTCCAAGAGATATGTCTTCTCAATTGCCATCCGGGTTGTTTGCCGCGGCGGGCAAGCGGGACTGGACGCAGTGGATCGGATGGTTCGGCAGGAATGTGCCTGAAGGCACGACGAAAATCAAGGTTTGGGCGCGGCTTAATTTATGGGAAGAGCCGGAAGCCCGGGGGCGGCTTTGGATAGAAGATTTGTCGGCGACGGAAATGACTCCTGATCCCCAGTGGCCGCTGGGTTATCCGCCGATCAAATGGCAAGCGGCGCAATATCCGGTCTTTTCCCGGGAAGCGATTGCTTCCGGGTGCGTAGTGTGTTCGGTCAATTATTTGCGATTCATTCTGCCGGAGATGCCGCCCAAAAACGGCGCCGATAATTTGCTTTTACAGGCGTTTGCCATTCCCGGCGAATATGAAACCTTGTCTTTCTGTGTGTATGCGTTACGACCCCTGGCCGGCGTCAAGGTGACGGCCTCGGACCTGGTTAATGAAGAAAATCCGGCGCGGGGCATTTTGGCCGGTAATGTCCAGGTGCGCAAAGTGTTTTATCAGCCGAAAAAGGCGCATGGCGTGCATTATTACCTGGATGCGCCGACATGTCTTGAACCGGTCGGCGAGACAAGCATTGCGGGCAACAGGACCCAGCAGTTCTGGGTGACGGTCAAGGTGCCGGCGGAGACGGGGCGCGGGAAATATTGCGGAACAATTGCGCTGGCGCTTGGCGCCGGCGTGGTGAAAAACATCAAATTGGAACTTGATGTTTTGCCGGTTAGACTGGAGGACCCCGGGGAGAGATGGTTCGGCATGTACTATTACGGCAAAAGCCGGGAGGATATGAAGCCTGAAGTGGCGGACATGCGGGAGCATGGCATGAATACGGTCGCGCTTTGGGGCTATGACGGCATGAAGGTTATAAATGAAGGCGGACGCGCAAAACTGGAGTTGGACGAAAATTTCGGCCTGGTGCCGTTGATGGATTTATGCCGGGATGCGGGCCTGATGCGTCCGGCGCTGTTGTATTTCGGCCGGGTGGCGGAGCAGATTGAGAAATTGGGATGGCGCGCCGGCACGCCGGAATTCAAGCAGGCGTATTGTTCCGCGGTGGAATTGATTCGCGGGGAGGCCCGGAAGCGTTCCTGGCCGGAAATTATATTTGTGGCCAGTGACGAGGGGTATCCATATCTGTTCAGCGCGGATCGCTTCCGCATTTCCGGCGTCTGTGATCCGTTGTTAAAAGCGGCCGGGGCGAAGACGGCGGCCCATGCCTTGAACCAACCCTCGGCTTCCGCGAGGCGTTTTGCGCAACAATATTCTTCGTTCTACGACCTGTTGCTGATGACTTGTTGCCATTCGACCGTGTGCGGCAATGAACAAATTCTGAATTATCGGGAATGGCCGAAGTTTGTGGAGGATGCGCGCCGGAAAGGCACAAAGCTGTTGTTATACAATATTGATTGCTGCGGGATACATCCGGAGGCAATGCGATTCGCCTATGGATTTGTTTTGTTGGCAAAAGGTTTTGCCGGCGCATTTAATTGGATGTATCAGGGCGGGAAGTATCCTTACGATGAACTTGCCCATCTGCCGACCTACGCCAATTCCATCTTTGCTTATCCTGCCGCCACCAATCATCCCGGCGGTCCTTCCATCGGCTGGGAAGCGGTCCGGGAAGGCGTCAAGGACTATAAATTGCTGTCCACCGCGAACACCCTGATTGCCAAGGCGCGTCTCTCTGGAGATAAGGCCAGACGACAGGCCGCTGACCAAGTCGAGGTCGCCATAACCGCCTGGCTGAACAAGATTGATTTCGTAAAAATATATCCTGACAGCCGGCTTGAATTGGGAGAATGGGAAAAGGACGGTTTTGAAAAAGATGCCTGGACGGTCGGCGGAGATTTTAAAATCCGCAACGGCCTGGAATTGGAAGATTATGATGCGTTGCGCCGCTTGCTTTGCGATTTCATCCTGGATATGCAGTCTTCTCCGAATATGGAGCGGTAAAATGGTAATAAAATATTGTTGTTTCTTGTTTTTTTTGAGGAGAATATCATGAGAAAAAACGAACGTTTATTTGAAATAGTGTTGGGATTATTCATGGCCTTTGCGGCTACTTGTGTTTTCGGCGCGGGGACAAGTGAGATTGCCATCGCGACGAATGAGGTTGTAAATTATCATCTGCAAAATGACCAGCCGTCCGTAACATTTGCGCTGACCAATAATGCGAATGAGCCGTATTTATGGATCATGGCCAGGGCCTGTGACAACCGGAAACTGGAACACACCCCCGGCGCGCCGTTGGCGGTTGCAGTCAATGGCGTGGCCATAGGGCCGGACTGCTCGGTCTTGCAGGGGAAAACATTTCGGATGCCGGTTCATCCGAAACAGCCGACAAGACAAACGGCATATGGTAAATATGATGAAGATGTCAAGGGGTGGCGTTTCAAATATGATGTTGATTTTGTGATGAACAATCAATGCGGGAGCGTAAGCAACCGGGGGCCCTACACGACGGTTGACCAGAATCACTGGTATGCGTTCAATGTTAAAGGCATTGCGACCAACGGAGTCAATCGGGTGACATTAATAGAACGCGTTCCGGCCGGAGAGTCAAACTGGAAGATTTTATATTATGATGGTTTCATTGTCGGGGCATTGGGATTCGGCAATCTTGAAGAAATGAAACGCCGTGTGGCGGAATATGAAAGACAACAAATAAAGATTGACCCCGGAGAACTGAATTATAGTGAACTCAAAAAAAGAATATATAAAGACGAGTATGTCCCGAAAGGCATGACGCAGAAATTTGTCGTGAAGAATGGTTTTATCCTCCGGGACGGGAAACCGTTTTTTATGACTTATGCCAACCCGTTTTCCGCCGGCCGGGAGGGCGTGCTGAAGATTTATGATTATTACGGATTAATCAACGTTAGGATGTCGGGGGCCGGCGCCGGCCCGTGCAAGGAAATATTGGAACTACCCATCTGGCTGAAGGAGGGCTGGGACAAATACCATCCCCAGCCATGGGAAATCGGGGCGCTCCTGAACGAGTCGCGGTTAAATTATGATAACGGCATCCTGACCATGTTGTATGTGCTCACTACGGAAACGGGACTTTGGTATTTGCAGGATAATTTTCCGAATGTATTTGCCAGGTTTGCGGATGGCACAATGGCAAAAGACCCGGCCGGCTTCATGTTTAATAATTTCACGGAACCGGTGTTCCAGGAATATTTGCGGCAGAGTCATACGGTGTTGGGGCGTGAATTCAAAGATCATCCGGACGTTTGCGGCGCAAGTTTATGGGAGGAGATGGGGTGGCGCGTGGTGCAGGGGGACGGCAAGTTAATCCCGCAGGGTTCGGAGGATTTGAAGCGCTATCAGGATTGGTTGCGCGGAAAATATGAAAGCATTGGACGCTTGAATGAAGAATGGGGAGGAAATTATAAAAACATTGAGGATGTGAAATTCCCGGCGGGGAAAGAACAAACCGCGAACTTTGCCAATTTTCAATTATGGCGGAGCGAGGCGACCGTGAAATGCGCGCAGATTCAGTATGAGGCCTTCAAGGGATCGGCGCCGGATCAGCTGGTGATGGGCCAAAAAACATATGGTGATGTCGGGGCGAGCTCCGGATATTGGAAGCACGATATTGACAATTGGGCCTTGACGGCATGGACGGACGTGTCGCGGGAATACAGCGCGGATGCGGCGATGGCGCACCTTGGCCGGGCATCGTGCCGGGCATATGGCGGCAAGGCGATGGAGGCGGATATTTGTTTTACGGCCTGTGAATCCAGGAAATGGGACAAGACGAACGAATGGTATTCTCTGTTGGACCTGAACGGGAAGGCGGCATATCCGTATATAATGCAGATGCTGTTCAATGGCAATAAGGCCATCCATTGGGAAATGTACGACTTGGGCTATGGCGGCAGCTTTCATTTTATCCATTTTAATAAACGCTGGAGCGAAGGGAGCAGAACATGGGACGGGAAGAAAATCGGATACGACAAGCCCGGAACAGCGGACGTGCTTATTGAGGAACGGACCATGAAGATCGCCCGCGCACAACAATTGGTAATGCGTAATGCATCCTTGTTCCTGCCGGCGAACGTGCCGAAATCGGACGTGGCGGTGCTGATGACAACCGCCTCGCGCATGATCGGGCACGATCCGCAAGGCAAACTGGCCGGGACGAAGAATTTCATTCAAAGCTGGGTGAATAACCCCGGACAGGATTTTTATTTATTGGGCACTTTGTTTGATAACATACATCTGACATTTGACTGTGTTGAGGAACGGATTATTGATGAAATATTCAAATACAAGGTATTGATCGTCGGCTACCAGGCCAACGTGATGAGCCGGAAGACGGCGGATAAGATCAAGGAGTATGTCAAGAAAGGCGGCACGGTCCTGTTCTATCCGGAAGGCGGAACGTGGGACAGCGTTAATTTCCAGAAAGACAAGACCGTCAATGAGATATCGCCCGGATTCGGACTGAGCGACCTGTGTGGGGCAAAGATTGATAATGATAAAATCATTGAGCATAACGGCATACTGGTCAAAAAAGAGATAAACGGATACAAGGCCGGGGAAACGGTGATGACCAACCGTTATTACGGCGTCAAGCTTGAGTCAACCGGAGGCGAGGTTGTGGCCACGACCGAAGACGGCCAACCGGTATTGGTTAAAGGATCGGACGGCAAGGCCTGGTATTTCGGCGGTTATCTCGGCCTGACTTATTTCCAGAGTTTTTCATCACATGAGCGCTTCGCTCAATTGGTTGAAGGCATATTGAAATCAGCCGGGGTGGAAAAGCGCGTGGAGATTGAAGGGATGACGGATCGTCGAAAAGTTATTCCGGGGCTGCTGGAAGGAGAAGGAAAAAAATACTGGCTGGTCGGGGTGAACAACTTTGACGATCAGGGGCAGAAACTGCAGGTAAAGGTCAATCAAATACCTGATGGGGAATATGAAGTGGTGGATATCAGCGGGGAAGGATTCACGTTTGAGAAGAGTGCGGATGGCAACAATCACATGAAACCCGATCCGGAAGGATCTAAGGCGAAATACGTGACGGAGAAGATCAGCGGTAAGGATCTGGCAAAAACCGGATTTGAAGGAAACGTTGAGAAATATATGGGCAAAGTCTGGCTGATCCGTCCGGCGGGAATTGATGTATGGGTGAACGCGACGAAAGAAGCTTTGCGCTCGTATGTGGAATTGAAGAAGCCGCTGAAGATTGTTGTGGGGGATGGGTGTTCTGAGGAAGATCAAAAACAGGCCGAGGAATTGAATCAGGTGTTGGCAAAGAAAGGTTTAATGGTGGCGGTGGTCAAGGCTAATGAGATTAAGACCAAGGTGATTGAAGGAAAACTGGTTGAAGACGGGTATGAACTGGAGAAATACCGTCATGCGGTGATTGATGATGACGCCAATCTGATTCTGATCGGCAATGCCACGGAGAATAGCGCGGTAAAACATCTGGAGACGGCGGGGAATTATGTGTTCAGCAAGGTGCCCGAGATGGTGGATGAAAAATATCCGGGGAAGGGCCGCGGCATAATCCAACTGGTGGAAAGCGTTAATCATATTTCCTATGACGCCACCGACAAAGGCCGGGACGCGATCCTGGCGGGCGGGAGCGACCGGGAAGGGAGAGTCAAGGCCTTAAAGGAATTGATGCGGATTGTAAGATAAATAAACATTAAGAAAGGAGCTCAAAGCGGATGAAATCTTTTTTAAAGGCGGGCTTCTCTGCCGTTAATATCACGCCGCATGTCGGGTGTAACATGGGCGGCATGGGCCGGGTAAAATCTGAAAGCATCCATGATGATCTCCATGCAAGGGTAATGGTGTTGGAGTATGACGGGACCCGCGTTGTTTTTGTCAGCACGGATTTGGTGGCCTTGGGGAAAGATGATATTGATCGGATCAAGGCGTTGATTTTAACCGATTCAGGGATTATGCCGTCGCAGGTATGCATATCGGCCCTGCATAATCACAATGGTCCGCTGACTTATAATTTTGTTGAGTGGTATGATAAGGATCCGGATTATATGAACGAATTGGTCCGCAAGATTGCCGGCGCCGTTCACATGGCCGCCGGAAATTTAAACGAGGCGCGAGTGGGTTTTGGCGTGGGCCAAGCGGCATTGAACGTCAACCGGCGCGTAAAAATGCCGGATGGAAGCGTGCGGATGCTGTTTGATACGCCCACGTTGACGGCCAATCCCGATTTGAAGCCGAACGGACCGGTTGACCGGGAGGTCGGCGTAATGGCTTTGCAAGGCATGGATGGCAGAACGGAAGCCATCCTGGTCAATTATAGCGCCCATGTCATTTGTGCCGCCAAGCTGGATCAACTGGGTATTATCAGCGCCGATTATCCCGGCGTAATGGTTGATTATCTTAAAAAGAAAACCGGCGCCTTTGCCATGCATACGAACGGCGCTTGCGGCGATGTGCATCCACTGGGATTTTCCGAGGGAATGGATCGGGCGCGGGAAACGGGTGAAAAACTTGCCGCGGAAGTTTTGCGCGTGTTGGGCGAGATTAGTTATGGACCCTGCCATAAATTGGCGGCAATTGAGTGCGCCCTGGAATTGCCGTATAACAACGAATTTATGGCAACCGGCAAGGGACGGTTGAAGCGCAGCGGAGATCGTTCGCTGTCGGTCTTGCAGGTCATGGCCGTTAATGATGCGGCATTTGTCAATGTCCCCGCCGAGTTATTTGTTGAATTCGGGCTTGAGATTAAAAAGAAATCGCCGTTCAAGCAGACATTTATAATCAGCAACGCGAATGATTATTTGTCATATATTCCCGGCCGGGATGCTTTTGAGGAGGGCGGGAAAGGGCCGGATATTGCCCGGCATATTCCCGAGTCGGGTGAAATGATCGTGGAAAAGGCGCTTTCAATGTTACGGCAGTTGTGACGCAGGCTGCATTCATTATTCATTGAAATATCTGCTCAATTTCCCGCTTGCGTTTCCATAAAACCTTCTGGTATCTTTCCACTTCAAATGTCCCTTCAATTTGGGCCGCGGATTTTTATTCAATCGCATTATGTCTTCTCATGCGTAAAACATGAAAATTAACGGCGAAAAATTAAAAGATGTTGCAAGAATAAAGCGTTTTTATCAACTTCCGGAAATCAAAGGCGCCGGCAAGATGATCCTGGACCCGGTCTGGGCGCTTAAGACGCACAAGAGCGGCGCGATCGAATTAATGCACGTGATCCGTGGCAATGTGGCGGTGGTTCTCGGCAAAGCTAGGATCGAGGCCGGGGCCGGCGGCACATTGCTTATTCCAAAAGGAGTGAGACACCGGGACGAATTTGACCTCTCGGTCGGGTTGGAGGCGTTTTATGTGTTTTTTGATTGGCCACCCGGCGAGGATTACTTCAGATCCGTCAAGCCTCCGGATGCGGCGCGGATTTGCGGCGCCATGTCCGTTGAAATTGGAAAGCTGTGCGACCGAATGCACGTGGGGCTGACCTCCGGAACGGAAACCGACCGGCTGCTGATCAGTTCATACACGCACAATATCCTGATCCTGATTTTGCGGGAAATGATTCGGAAGGATCAGGGGCCGACTGATACGGAACGCCGTCGCCATGGAGAGTCCTTGATTGCCAAGGCGAGGGAATATATAGACGTTTATTACGCGGAACCGGTTTCCCTGGAACAGATTGCCGGGGCGTTGAGAATCAGCTCGTTTTATCTTTCGCATCTTTTCAGCCAGGAGAGTAATTTTTCCTTCGTGGAATATCTGACCAGCGTACGCATGCGCAAGGCGAAGGAACTCTTGATGTCCGGCCGGGAAAATGTTTCTGAAACCGCTTATGCCGTCGGGTATAACGACAGCAACTACTTTTCAAAGGTATTTCATCGTTATTTCGGCGTCAGTCCCCAGTCCGCGCGTTGCGGTCAATCCGGAAGATCCCGGGCATAATATTTTTCAAGAGAGCAAGAAAATCCCCGAAAAATGACAATTAATTCCTGTGTTCATTGATGATTGACATTCCTCTAAAGGTTTCCTATAAAGACTGTCAATTGTTAATAATATATTACAATTGTAAAGTAAGGATTACATAAATGGCTATTGAAAACAGTTTGGATAATGTTCTTAATTCAAAGTCCAAAATAGCGGTCATTCGTCTCTTTGTGTCTAAAACAAACAATTTTAAGGCATCGGGACGGGAGGTTGCCAGGTTAATATGCGTTTCCGCGCCGGCCGCCCATGCTGCGCTCAAGGAGCTTTATAATCAGAAAATTTTTAAAATGGATATCATTGGGAAACAGCATGTTTACGCCCTTGATGGCGACAACCGAATTGTGGGGCAAATATTAAGGCCGATGTTTAAGAGGGAAAGTTCCGTCAAGGACGAGATAAAAGCTTGGTTGATAAAGCACATTCAGAAAGCTGGCATTGCGAACAGCATTGTGTCCGTTTTATTGTATGGAAGTCTCCAAAGGGGGGAAACCAGCCGCACAAGCGATGTTGATGTCGCCGTCATTATAAAAAACAAAAAGAACAAGGAGAAGATTGAAAACAAATTCCTTGATGACATTTCGGTTGAATTTAATGAATATTTCAAGGCGCATCTGGATGTTTATGTTAAGACCAGGGATGAGTTCAGGTTGAAACTTAAGAAACATCTTCCTCCGGTTGCGACCCTGATGAAATCTTACTTTGTAATTTTCGGGAAAGAACCTTTGGAGATTTAAATATATATGACTGCAGGACAAATCAGAACAAGACCGGAAGAGCGATTGGCCGCGTTTGATTATCTGAAGAAAGCGGAGGAGAGTTACGAGGAAATGCTTTCGGCCGTTCAGGCGGAACGTCATAACGCGGCGGCCACCTTGGCTGTCCAATGCGCCATTTCTTCGGCTGACGCCGCATGTGTTTTTGAGAAAGGCCTGCGCTCAATATCCCAAGATCACTATGATGTTTGTGATTTAATTGCCTCGCTTCCGCTGGAAGAGGCGAGGGCAAAAAGTCATTTGCTTAAAAAAATCATTGCCAAGAAAAATCTAGTCCAGTATGAAAGGCGAAATATACACGGGAACGAATCGCTGGAGATGGTAAAAACAACGACGCGATTTTACCAATGGGTAAAAAGCATTGTGTGTCCGCCGTTAAAAAAATGATTTTACGTTGACTCGTCTTCGCCAGTCCAGCCTTCCGCCTTCGCGTAGCCCGTTGCGGTGGGCGAAGGGCCTCCTCCTCAGCCGAAGTAGCTTCGGCCCTTCGGGCGCATTTCTCACGGGGCGTGTAAGAAATGCGGGTTAGCCAGAGCTACGCGCAGGAAACTGCCGCGGAGCATTCCCCGGCCGAGCCGAGTCGTTTCGGCCAGGCTGGCGTAGGAGAGCAAAAAAATCCCCGAAATGGCAAAATATTTCTCTTGCGGAAACATTCCACCCGCCCCAGAATCATCGGCAACAAAACATGAAACAAATTAAAAAAGCGCGGGTAGCCATCGGCGGTATATTGCACGAAACGAACACGTTCGCCCGCGCCAGGACCGATTACAGGGATTTTATGAAGGGGCGTGCCCTTGGAATGGCCAAAGGCGCCGGGATGCTGAAGGAATTCAGGGATGCGAACATCGGGGTGGGCGGCTTTATCAGGGGGGCGGAACGCAGCGGTTTGGAACTGGTGCCGCTTATCTGGACATTCGCCCAGCCGGGCGGTGCGGTCAGGCACCAGGCCTATGCCCGGCTGAGAGACCAATTCCTGGCCGGCCTCAAGGCAGCCTTGCCGGTTGACGGCGTGTTTCTGGATCTCCATGGCGCGATGGTGACGACCCGTTGCGAAGACGCCGAGGGGGATTTTCTGCGGCGCACGCGGAAAATGGTCGGAAAGCGCGTTCCCATTATCGCGGTGCTCGATCTTCACTCGAACATCACGCCGTTGATGGCAAAGGAGGCTGACATCCTGATAGGTTATGACACTTATCCGCACGTGGATATCGGTGAGCGCGGCGAGGAAGCGGGACGCTTGATGGCTCTTGCGATCCGCAGGAAAATCAAGCCGGTTTCAGCGTTCCGTCAACTCCATCTCCTGATCGCCCCGCCCCGCCAATGCACCCTTATTCCCCCGATGCGGGATATTTTCCGCATGGTGCACACGATGGAAAAACGGTCCGGAGTTCTTTCAATCACGTTTTCGGGCGGCTTTCCGTTTGCCGATATCGGCGATGCCGGAGCCTCGATCGTGGTCACGACCGACAACGACGAAACGCTCGCCAAAAAAATTGCGCACGATCTGGCCGTCGAAACATGGAAAAGACGGAAGGAATTCAACGTGGTTTTAACCCCCGTACGTGACGCCATTGCTTACGCGCTTAAAACGCGCAAAGGGCCGGTGGTTCTTTCCGACGGCTCGGATAATCCCGGCGGCGGCGCGCCCTGCGACGGAACGGTCATGCTCAAGGCGCTTGTGGGGGCAAATGTGCCCTCGGCCGTTGTGGCAATCATTGCAGACCCGGAAGCCGTGGCCGCGGCCGGCCGGGCCGGCGCCGGAAAAATCGCGACCATCCGCGTGGGCGGCAAGACCGACCGCCTGCACGGCAAGCCGTTGACACTGACCGGCCTTGTCCGCTGGGTCGGCGATAAATCATATTTCAACAAGGGCCCCATGATGACCGGCATGCGGGTGGATATGGGACGCGCGGCCGTCTTTGTTGTCAATAATGTGGAAATCATCCTGTGCGAGAATCGTTTCCAGCCCTTTGACGCCGAGGCCATCCGCTGCTTTGGCATCGAGCCGCGCAAGCGGCTCATAGTCGGATTAAAATCAGCGGTCCACTACCGATCCTGCTATCAGGCCATGGCCAAGAAAATATTCGAGCTGGATACTCCCGGCATCCACACTCCGGATTTGACTCAGTACCGCTACCGTAACTTGCGCCGGCCGATTTATCCTCTGGATGCCATGAGATAAAATAAAAGAATTGACGCGGATTATAAATTTTAAAATGCACAAGGAATTGTTTCTTGCGGGATTTGTGTTATTGTTCTGTTGTTTAAATGTTATGACTGCTGACATCGCACAAGGCCAGGACCCTCAAATGTCCAATAAGAATATTACCATTGTCGGTTTCGGGGACTCCATTACCCAGGCGACGGCCGGAATGCCTGATGAAAATAAAAGATGGCTTAATATCCTGAAGGAAAAACTTTCAGCAACTTTTAAGGAGTATAGGTTCACGGTTATTAATTCAGGCATAGGCGGAAATTCAGCCCGGGAAGCAATGGCGCGTTTTGAAAAAGACGTGGTCGCCAAAGACCCGGACCTTGTAATATTGGAATTCGGCGGCAACAACGGCGACCTCGCCCGGCCTGCTCGCATGGTAAGCCTGGAAGAATTCAAAACGCTTTTAGACAAATACAAAAAGGGCTTACCTGTAAAAACCAAGACAATAATTGTGACATTTCCTCCGGTTTTAGATGATTTGCATGCTTATGGAAAAAATCCAGCATTTAAGGAGTATTTTCAGAAAGCAGGCGGTATTGACAAAACGGTGGATCCTTACCGGGCAATAACCAGGGAATTTGCCAAAGCGAATAATTTTCCCGTCTATGATCTTCACCGGGAGATGCTTTCGCTTGGAAGGTTGAACGGCAGAATGACTTATACCATGAATGACGGCGTCCATCTGACCGAGCAGGGTAACCTGATTCTCGCCGAAGGCGTGTTTGAAATTTTAAAAATTATGCTGAAATAATTGTCTTTTTAAAAAACGGAGGAGTGCCATGAAAGTTGGATTTGCGAAAGTTGATATCACTCCCCGGGTGGGCGTGGAATCAATGCTCAAAAAAGGATTTCTAGTGGCCGCGATGATCTTTGCCGTTCATGGCCTCCATGGGGAGGCGCCCAACGCGGATTCCGTTCCGGAGATCTGTGCATTCCGGCATGGATGCCGCGCAGCTCTGAGTTTGACATTTGACGACGGCACGTCTGATCACCTGCAGGTCGGAGCGCCGCTTATCGAGAAATACGGTTTAAAGGGGACTTTCTTTATAACTGTCAGCTGGATCGGGAAGCCCTATTTCCTAAACTGGGCGGAGGTGAAAGAGCTTTCTGCACGGGGGCACGAGATCGGCAACCATACCATGACGCACAAGGCTCTGGCCACGCTCTCCGCCAAAAACAAAAGCGCGGTGGAGCAAGAAATTAATGAACCTCTTGAAATCATCAAAGAGAAAATTGGAGTCACACCGCTGACGTTCGCTTATCCCTTCACCAGCTACAACGATGAGGTGAGGCTCGTCGCGGAAGGACTTCACATTGCCTGCAGGATGAAGCATCGCCAGATCGGCGGCAAAGGATTTACCGCTGACAAGGCGAACAGGATTATCGATGCGCTGATCGAAAAGGGGGCGGACAGCAGCGAGATCATCCACGCAATCATTCCGTTTCCGGATGCCTATTGTGCTTTTGACAGCGTGGATATTTTTGAGGAACATTTGAAGCACATCAAAGCGCGGGAAGGCGATCTGTGGACTGACACCTTCGCCAACGTGGCAAAGTACAAGCAAAACCGTGACTTTTGTTCTGTCGAAATACTTGGCAAAAATGAAGACAACCAGGTGTTTGTCCTCAAGCCGGTCGATGGTTATAAGCCATATAATGATATGCCTTTGACAATTAAATTCCCGGATGAGTCCAAAATTAAAACAGTTACGCAGGCCGGCAACACCATCCCTGTCCGTCAAAAAAACGGGGTTGCATATTTCGACATAATACCAGGCACAAACAGCCCTGTTACAGTTACGTTTAATTGAAAGATTGCCACTGTAGCGCAAGATAATCCCCGAAATAGCAATTTCTTCCCCTTGCGGAAAGCGCCTTCATGAGAGAGAATGGGGGCAAAAGATTAAAAAATAAAATGGCGCGGTCATCGTATCATGCCATAGGCAGATCCGCCTGGCGGAAGCTCCGGATTCACTCTGAAGCTTCGGAACGAGGCGAAACCGTGTCAAACGATCCCGCGTATGGCGGGACAAGCTTATCCGGATCAAAACAGCGTGACGGCGAAAGCCGTCACAAAAAGCAGGAGGGGCGTCAGATGAAGCGAAGCAAGGCAATATTAGGCGTGATTATGCTTTTTTGCATGGTTTGGGATGTTTCGGCTGGGAATCAGGTCTCTCTGGTGAGAGAGGGAAAACCGGAGGCCGTAATCGTTATCGCCGGAGGGGCGAAGGAAACCAAGCTCATCACATTTGCGGCATCGGAACTGCAAAAATATATAGAGAAAATGACTGGGGCAAAACTGCCTGTCATAATGGTGAATGACACCGGCTTTGGGCCCGAATATTCTCCGGCCTCGTACCCGAATTTTAAAACGTTTCTTCAGCAAAACAAGAATGTGATTCTGGTTGGGGAAAGCAGATACACCCATGCATTGGAACTGAGCGCGAAAGACTTGAAATCGGACGGATATCGGATTTCTACGCGCGAAAACGTCATCGCCATACTGGGTAGAGACAGCGGCCATCCAGATCCCGCGACGCAGATGATGGCAGTATATCCTCAATATCATGCCAACTCCTTGGAAAGGGCTGAGTCTGTTGTGGGGTGTATGGGAACTCTTTACGGGGTTTACAGGTTTCTGGAGGAGTTGGGGGTGCGCTGGTTTTATCCCTGGGAATTTGGGGAGGTTGTGCCGTCGCAAAAGAGCGTTTCGGTCGGGGACATGAACATCGGGAGCGAACCGTATTTTAAATACAGGGCGGAGTGTACGGCTATAGATGGGGTGCCGAATCAGTCGGAAATTTACGTTTGGGAACGCAGAATTGGATTTGGCCTTGGCGAGTCCGCGCCGGACACAACATGTCATCCTTTCACGACATGGACCGGAAGATATCGGGAGACGCATCCGGAATATTTCGCAAAAAATGGCAATGCCGTTGATTTTGACCAGATATGTTTCAGCAGTCCTGCCGCGCGGGAGCGGATGCTGGAGGATGTCCGGGAATTTTTTACAAAATACTCCGATCCCGTCAGGTATCCTTATTTTATAGTGACTCACAATGACGGGCATATCCGCTCATGCGACTGCGATTTGTGCCGGGCCAAAAGGATCAACACAAACGGCATAACCGGCACGGACTCGCTGATTGTTGTGGAAACCGTCGTCTGGCTGGCGGAGAAAATAAAAAAAGAGTTCCCTGACAGGGGAATATTATTGGGAAGCTACAATAATTATCTAAGACCGCCTCCGGATTATGGAAAAAAATTGCCTGACAATGTCGCCATTTTTATAGCGTGCAGCTCAAGATTACAATACTGGTCCGAGGACTTCAAAAACAATTTGCACGATATAATAAACGGATGGCGCAAGCTCGGCCCAAAAGAGATTTTCCTGTGGGAGTATTATAACTGTGATTCTGGCGAGGCGGTGGGAGTTCCCATGCTGGCGCCGCATTTTATCGGTGAGGACATGGCGTATCTGAAAAAAATATCCGATGAGGGCCCGAGGCTAAACGGGGAGGAAATATTTGCGATAGATTTCGGCCCTTTTCTGCCGGAGCAAAACAAACAAAGGCGATGGTGGTTTTGCCTGAATTATTACATAACCGCGAAACTGCTTTGGGACCCGTCGTTGAACGTGGATAATTTGCTGGATGATTATTTCGGCAAGTTTTACGGTCCCGCCGCGGCGTCCGTGAAGCGCTATTTTGCGCGCGTTGAGGAAGTGTGGGCGAAAGGCAATCACGGAATCAGGAGCCTGTACGGTTCCAGGGAGGTGCCGGCCGATTTGCCGTGGAAGAAGTATGAACAAATCTCGGGCATCGTGAGAAAGCCGTGGGACAATCTTTTTACCGAGGACGTGATGGCGGAACTTTCAAAATATCTGGACGAGGCGGAAAAGGCGGCGCCGGAGAAAACGTACAAGGAGAGGGTGAGTTTTTTAAGGGAGGGATTCCAGTACATGCGTCAATGTGCCGAGAAGGCGAAGAAGGCGGGGCAGGTTGCCACCTCCAGGGTTGAGGTTTACAAAGCCGAGGATGCGCCCAAATTCGACGCGCGCGCCGAAGATCTTGACCGGATGGGACGGCGGCTAAGACTGGGAGAGGACATGGCGGGGGCGCCCGCGAAACTGTCCACGGACGCGTGGACGTGGTATGATGGGGACTGTCTGTATATCAGTTTTATATGCGCCAAGAAGCCTGGGGAGAAATGCAAAAGCCGGTGTACCATGCGCGATGACAAGGTCTGGGAGGATGAGAGTGTGGAAATATTTATCAGCGCGGACGGAACGCGGGAGAATTATTATCAGATAGTGGTGAATTCCCTGGGAACGTCCGCGGAAAGCAACTATAACCGCGATAGCGCGTGGAATCCGGACTTGAAAATACAGGCGCTGGAGGAGGATGGTTTGTGGCGGGTGCGGATAGGCATACCGTTTAAGGCGCTGGGACATGCCCCCGCAGCCGGAGGCGAGTGGTATTTTAATCTTTGCAGAAACAGTTATTCCGGGGGGAAAGCGGAGTGCCAATCCCTGTTCCCGACAGGAGGGGCTTTTCACAGTCCGGCCAAGTTCGGGCGGCTTGTTTTTTCCGGCACGAAACCGAAGGACGGGACAAGGGAACCATAGCGTAACAACATAATGTGAAAGGACTATTATATGTCTACTCGACAAACTCGATCGGAGAAAACATGGAAATCAGGAATGCTTTCGGGATTATTCATGGTGTTTTTCGTGAGTATTTCCTGGGCGGAACAGGGAAAGATGCGGATTTATGTTATTCCGCATCCCACGGCGGAACACGTAAAGATATTGCCGGAGACCTATCCTGTTCCGGGCGTGAGCACGGATGAGATAAGCGTCATAGTCTGCGCCGGAGAATATGAACCGGCTAGTTTTGTCGTTCGCGCTGTAACCAATATTACCAAACTTACGGCGGAAGCAGGCCGGCTTCAAGGGATAAATGGATTTATTCCGGGTTCCAACGTGGATATCAGGGTGGTCAAATGTTGGTATCAGGACATGGGGCAAGGCAGATGCATGCTGTATTCCGATTCCGGCCGAAGAGTACTGGTTCCCGAGCTTTTGTTAAAAGACGATTCCCTGGTCAGGGTTGACCGGAAAACCGAGGATAATTATCTTAAACTGCGATATCCGGACGGGGAAAAATACGTGTGTATCAGCCAAAAGAGCGGTATTCCCGGGATTGGGCGTGATTTGAAAGACTTTCCGGTCAGGGATAGTTCCGTGCTTCAACCGGTGGACATACTGCCGGACAGCAATAAACAGTTTTGGCTGACAATAAAAGTTCCGGAGCACACAGAGCCCGGAATTTATACCGGAAAAATTGAACTGGGAGCGCCGAATGAAGAAAAAAAGACATTAAAACTCAGGGTAAGGGTGTTGCCGATAAAACTTTCGGCGCCTTATTATTCATCCAGTATATATTATTCAGGACTTCTGAATATAAAAAACAAAGAGCAATACAGAAAGGAGATAGAAAATCTTGCCGCTCACGGCGTTGACAATCCTGTTTTTGGGAATGGCTTTGGTTTTCAAGGCTTTTTTGGGATTGGCGGTAGTATGGCCAATTTTATTGTGAAACCACCGAACCGGGATTTTTATAAAGGTATTCTGGATAATGTCAGCATGTACAGGAGGGCGTTGACAGCGGAGGAAATAACGGAAAATTATAAAAATAAGGGGCGGCCCGGCGGGAAGGATGAAATGTTAGCCGGTTGCTGGCAATTTGACGAAGGGAAGGGGGAAACCGCGGCGGACGGTTCCTCCCGCGGAAATGACGGAAAGATTGTTGGGGCGAAATGGGCGGAGGGCCTGTCCGGAACCGCGCTTGAATTTGATGGCATGGAAAAATATATTAATTGCGGAGACACTGAAAGTCTGCGGATTACCACGGGAGATTTGACATTAGTGGGGTGGATAAAAACAGCATCAGGAGGAACGATAATCTCAACAGCGTGCGGCATGACGGATGGGAGCTGGTATTCTATGGGCTTGGGTTCTGACGGCAGAATAGTGATCTCTTTGGCCACTCATTTTCCTGTTTACTATACACGCGTAACCGGGACAACATGCATTAACGACGGCAAATGGCACCAAGCCGCCGTTGTAAGAGACAGCGCAAATGGCATGGTGCGGGTGTATGTTGACGGCAAACTGGAAAAAGAGGCGAAAGACAACACGGCCGGCCAGAGCTTAACCGGTGGTCTTGAGCATAAGATTTTCAAGGAGGCGCTGGATATCAGGAAGCAGGCCGGTATGAATAACGACAGGCTTTATCTTTCTGGTTTTAGCGCAGGTAATCCTCAGGATAAGGATGCGCTTGAGCGCCTGAAGAGAGAGGTAAGAGAGGTGATCAGCTTTGTCAGGCCATACGGCATAAAGGAAGTATATTTATATGGCATGGACGAATCGAAAGGGGAATTGTTGAGATCCCAGAGGGCGGCATGGGAGGCGGTGCACGAGGCCGGTGGCAGGATATTTGTGGCGGGGCACAGGCAGCGGCAGTATCATAAGGGGGCGGATCATTATGAATTAGTTGGCGATTTGCAGGATCTATTCATATGCGCCGAGCGCCCGGATGCTGCGGAGCCTCAGAAATGGCACAGCGCTGGTCATGAAATAGGCGTTTACGGCAATCCGCAGGGAGGCGTGGAAAATCCGGCAATATATCGCCGGAACTACGGGCTGACGCTGTGGAAGTATAATTATGATGTGGCGATGACCTATGCTTATCAGGGTTGTGGAGGAAGCGGGGCGGGATGGAATGATTTTTGCGGCAGTTCATTTCGTCCGCACATGATGGCCTATCCTGCGGTGGATGGCGTTATTGACACCATCCAGTGGGAAGGATACAGGGAAGGAGTGGATGACGTCCGGTATCTAACCACGCTTCTTGGATGTATCGAAAAGGCAAAGCAGTCAAAGGACAAGGAAACAAGAACAGCAGCGCAATCCGCGGAACTATATCTTTCCGGACTTGATGTGGAAAACAGGAGCCTGGACACGATCAGGCTGGAAATAATGCAACAGATACTTAAATTACAAAAGTTGACGGGAGGCAGACAATGAAAAAAATGTTATTGGCGGTTGTTTCGTTGATGGCATTGGCGGTTATCGGCCAGGCAGGCGGGGAGAGGGTTTATCATTGTTGCCGGATGACCGATGCTCCTGCGCTTGACGGCGAACTGCGCAATGATCCGGCCTGGGCAAATATCCCTGCTGCGGGCGACTTCGTCGTTCTAGGCACGGGCGCCCGTGCTTCAAAACAGACCAGCGTAAAGGCCGGTTACACCGCCGATGCGTTATATATCGGCGTGGAATGCAGCGAGCCGGAGATAAAGGAAATAAAGGCGCAACTTGGAGACTGGGGGAATCTTTGGGAAGAAGACAGCGTGGAGATATTTATTTGTCCCCAGGGAGCAAAAAGTTATATCCTGCAGTTTGTCGTTAACGCGATTGGCTCGCGCTGGTGTGCTGATTCACACGACTGGCAGGCGGCGGCCCGCAGAGGAAAGGATTACTGGTCCGCGGAGATCAGGATTCCCTTTGCCGTGCTTAAAGCCGTGCCCAAGGCGAATGAAGAATGGAGGGCAAACTTCTGCAGAAACATTCTTACCTCCAAACAGCCGTCTACCTGGTCGCCTTTAACGGCGGGATTCCATGAGCCGGAAAATTTCGGCAGAATCATCTTTTCGTCAAAAGGCCTTTCCCCGGCACAGGCAAAAGCGGAGCAGGGGCGGGCGGAGAAGGAATTGAAGGCCGGTTTGGACAAGGTGGCCAAAGCAGAAGTGGAAGCCGCATTGGAAGACAGCATTTTCGCCCATCTATATCAGGAGCCCGGGATGCAGAAGCGGATTTCAAACATATTGGGGGATAATACGCTTCCACCGGCAAAAGCGCTTAAAGAGATCAATGAGATACGCTACAGTCTTCATTTGAAACAGAGCCTGATAAGAGAACTGGAAGATTGGCTGGGTTTTGTCCGTAACCGCGCGGATACATTTGAGTATGAGTTTGGCGAAATATCAAAAAATAGCGATGATCCGGAACTCAGGGAAAAGGCCCGGGCTATTTTGGGGAACTGCGAAGAGGTGGCGAAAGAGATATACGAAGCAGCTGCGCATGCGGACGATCCGAATGCGCTTAGCCTGGAACGGGTGCTTTTTTTGTACGGGAAAAGCAGAGCCATACTGCGGGATGCGGACGAAGCGAGGTACCAGATTATGCTGCGGCGGATGTTTGATGATCAGACGCATTAAAATGCAGAAGCTGTTGCCACAGTCAGATCCTGCGGCGAAAACGGAATTATCCGGATAAAAATCAGGGAGGAGTTTATGTCTGCTCTGCAAAGATTAGCCCGCATTTCTCACACGCCCCGTGAGAAATGCGCCCGAAGGGCCGAAGTAGAAACGCGTTGCGCTTCACTTCGGGGTCGCCCCGAAGCGACGTTCCGTCTGCTTCGGCCGGCGCCAATACCTTCCCAAGGCATTGGCAGGCCGGTGCCTATCTCACAACCTGATTCAGGTTGTGAGATAAGCAGGTTAGGGCTGGTGTTGATCGTGGTGATGATGATGACGTCCGCGGCCGTTCGCGCGTCCGGCGCGGCAACCGGCGACGTGGTTATTGTGACCAATGAGGTTGCAAATTACCGTCTTCCGAAAGAACAGCCGTCCGTGACCTTCGAGATGACTAATCAATTTGACGAGCCATATTTATGGATCATGGCCAGAGGCTGTAAAGGTGAAGCATTTCCGGACGCCCGATTAAAGATTGAAATCAATGGCGTGGAAATTGGATCGGAGTGTTCCGAATTACAGGGGAAGACGTTTCGGATGCCGCTATCATATGGTAGATTATATGAATCAAAGAAGTATGATCCCGAACTAAAGTCCTGGCGGTTCAAATGGGACGTTGATTTTGTGCTGAATAATCAGTGCGGAACCAACCTGGGCCTTAATTTTACTACGGTTGGCCTGAATCATTGGTATGCGTTTAATGTCAAAGGGGTTGCGGTTAAGGGTATAAATCGGGTGACGCTGACTCACCCTTCCCGGCCAAATAACTTTTACGATGGTTTTGTTATTGGGGCGCTCTGGTTTGGAACTCTTGAAGATATGAAGCGGCGCGTGGCGGATTATGAAAAGCAACAGATCGCAATTGATCCAGAACAACTGAGTTATGAAAAGCGAGCTAAAGAACTGTACAATCTTGAAATTCCCAAAGGCACGGTGCAAAAGTTCGCGGTTAATAATGGATATATCCACCGGGACGGCAAGCCGTTTTTCATGGCCTATGCGAATCCTTTCAGCGCCGGACGTGAGAGCGTCCTGAAGATTTATAATTATTACGGATTGATCAACGTGAGAATGTCCGGTGTGAGTTTTTTGCCGACCTTGGAAATATTCAGTTTGCCGATCTGGCTGAAGGAGGGCTGGGATAAATATCATCTTCAACCGTGGGAGATGGGAGAACTTCTGAACGAAACGCGATTAAATTATGATGAGGGAATCCTGACGCTCTTGTATAGTGCCGAGGCGATTATATTGGCGCGGGGGGATTATTGGCTGGATAATTATCCGGAGGTAATTGCGCAAACCGCGGATGGGACGAGGTTAAGAGATGAGTTTGGGTATATGGCCGCCAATAAAATCTCTCCGGTGTACCAGGAATATTTAAGGCAGTGCCATACTGTTTTGGGCCGGGTCTTCAAGGATCATCCCGGTGTTCTGGGATTAAGCCCCTGGGAGGAAATGGGCTGGCGTGTTGGACAGGGGCCCGGGAAATTGGTGCCGCAAAGCCCGGCAGACCTGAAACGCTACCAGGGATGGCTGGAAAAGAAATATGGCTCAATCGGGAAACTCAACGAGGAATGGGGAGTGGATTATAAGACGTTTGAGGATGTCAAATTCCCGGGGTGGAAGGAACAGACGGCCAACTTCGCCAAATTCCAGGCATGGCGGAGCGAGGCAACGGTGAAATGCGCGGAGGTGATCTACAAGGCCTTCAAAGAAGCAGCGCCGGACCAGCTTGTGATGGGGCAGAAAACATATGGTGAGCGTGGGATAAGTTCAGGATATTGGAAACAAGCTATTGATAACTGGGCCTTGACGGAATGGACCGACATATCGCGGGAATTCTCATGGGAGGCTTCCCTGGGTCTGGCCTCATGCCGGGCCTATGGAGATAAAGTCATGGAATCGGCCATTTGGTCTGTGTCTTGTGATTATATACAACAAGACAAATGGAGTGGTCTGGATCCGAAGAAGAACAAAGCGCCATATTCGTATATCATGCGTCTTGCTTTCAGGGGTAATAAGGCCATGCATTGGGAGACTTACGATTTGCATTATAACAGCTGGTTTCATTTAATCCATTATAATAAACGCTGGGCCAAAGAAAATAAAACTTTTGATAACATGCGGTATGCCAGTTCCGGCACGGCGGACGTGGTGATTGAGGAACGAACGCTGAAGGCTGCCCGGATCCAGCAGTGGATCATGCGCAATGCCTCGCTGGTTTTGCCAGCAAGCGTGCCGAAACCGGACGTGGCGGTATTGATGACGACTGCCTCGCCCATGATCGGATACGACCCGAACAACAAGCTGGCATTGACAAAAAGAATCATTCCCTCCACCGATCTTGACAACGCAGGGCAGGATTTTTACTTCCTGGGCGCTTTGTTTGACAACATGCACCTGAGGTTTGACTGTGTTGAGGAACGGATCATAGACGAGATATTCAAATACAAGGTATTGATCGTGGGCTACCAGGCCAACGTCATGAGCCGGAACACGGCGGAAAAGATCATTTACTTTGTAAAGAAAGGCGGGACGGTGCTGTTCTATCCGGAAGGCGGCACTTGGGATAGCATTAATTTCCAGAAAGACAAGGCCGTCAATGAAATATCACCCGGATTCGGGTTAAGCGAGCTTTTAGCTGCAAAGATAGATAATGATAAGATCATCGAACAAAAGGGGATAGTGGTCAAAAAAGAGATAAGCGGATACAAGGCCGGGGAGACTGTGATGACCAACCGGTATTTCGGCGTGAAGCTGGAATCCATCGGCGGAGAAGTAATGGCGGTGACAGAAGACGGCCAGCCAGTGCTGGTGAAAGGCGGGAACGGCAGGACATATTACTTTGGCGGATATCTGGGGTGCATGTATTATCAAGGAGCCCATGAGCGGATAGCGCGGCTTGTTGAAGGCATATTGAAGACGGCCGGAGTCGAGAAGCGGGTGGAAATCGAAGGTATGGCGGATCGTAAGAATGTCCTGCCTGATCTGCTTGAGGGGGAAGGATACTGGCTTGTCAGTGTGAACAACTTTGGCGATGAGGAGAAGAATCTGAAGATAAAAGTCAACGGCCTGCCAGGGAATGAATATGAAGTGGTGGATATAAGCGGGGAAGGATTGACATTTGAAAAGGACGCAGGAGGCAGCTTCCACCTGAAACCCGATCCGGAAGGAGCCAAGGCGAAATACGTAACGGAAAAAATCAGCGGGAAAGAGTTGGCAAAGGCCGGTTTTGAAGGGAATGTTGAAAAATGCATGAGCAGGGTCTGGCTGATCAGGCCGGCGGGGGTGGAAGTATGGGTGAACGCGACAAAGGAAGCATTACGGTCATATGTGGAACTGAGGAAGCCCTTGAAGATCGTAGTGGGGCATGGGTGTAACGGTGAGGAAGAGAAACTGGCTGAAGAATTGAGCCAGGTGTTGGCAAAGAAAGGTTTAAGCGTGGCAGTGGTCAAGGACAGTGAAATCAAGGCCAGGGTAATGGAAGGGAAGTTGGAGGAAGACGGCTGTGAGCTGGAGAAATATTCTCATAAGGTGATTGATGAAGACGCCAACCTGATTCTGATCGGCAATGCCTCGGAGAATAGCGTGGTAAAACATCTGGAGACGGCCGGGAATTATGTGTTCAGCAAGGTGCCGGAAATAGTGGATGAAAAATATCCGGGGAAGGGCCGCGGCATAATTCAACTGGTGGAAAGCGTCAACCACTATTCCTATGATGCGACGGACAAGGGGCGTGACGCCATCCTGGCCGGCGGCAGCGACGGTGAAGGGACGATCAAGGCCATAAAAGAATTGACGCGGATTATGAAATAAATATGATCTGAGTATGGTGAAAGTTACTTGCATATCCCTGGTGATACTGATATTGGCGGTGACGGCTTGTCCGGCCGATACTCATTATGTGTCGCTCGCCGGCACGAATAATTATCCGTACACGAACTGGGCGGACGCGGCCACGGACATCACCTGGTCGGTGTCGGCCGCCGGGGCAGATGACACGGTGTTGGTAACGAACGGGACGTATTTCACCTCAAATCGCATGTACTCCGCTGTCGCGTTGACGCTCCAAAGCGTCAACGGGCGCGATGTGACGTTTATCAACGGGGCAAGCCACACCGACAGCTGTGCAATATTGACATCTTCCTCGTCGGCGATAGATGGATTTACGATAACGAACTACAATGTCCCGACCTCCTTTGGAAAAGTAACACAAGTCAAGAACGCAAAAAACTGCCGCTTTGTCAATAATGCCGGAGGATTGGGAGGAGGTATTTGTTCTTTGTATGACAGCAGTTCTGGTATTATCACCAACTGCATTTTCAAAAACAATTACTCCCGAAACGTGGGCGGCGGAATTTATGCTGCCCAAGCGCATCCCACATATATAAACGCCATAACAGTCGTCGGATGTTATTTTGAAGCCAATACCAGCGCCTGGTCTGGCGGAGCAATTGATCTGAGAATTGATCAGTGTATAGTGTCAAACTGCGTGATTATAAATAATTTTGCAGGACAGTACAGCGGTGGTATTTATTTCGAGGGTGGTACGGTCACGAATTGTATTATTACGAAATGCACGTTTACCGGAAATGCCTGTAACGGAGGAGAAACAGGAAGAGGACAAGGCGGGGCTATCCGCGCCGCCGGTAGAACGACCATCAGCGATTGCTCCTTCCTTTATAATATAGCCACCAATCAGGGCGGGGCAATTTATGGAAGAGACATTACTACAATTCAAAACTGTCTGATTGCCCGCAATGGTTCCTTGACGAATACCGGCGGTGGAGTGTATTTCCAGAACACCGGAACTGTTGAGAATTGCACGATTGTGAGCAATTACGCCAAAGTCTCCGGCGGTGGAATCTATCTTGCCGGTGGAAGTTTCACTGGTACAAACAATATCATTTATTTCAATACGGCTCCAAACGGAGCCAATTTCACCAACACGGCCGGTAATACCGGCTTGAATTATTCCTGCGTGATTCCGGCGGTGGATGGGACCGGCAACATCACTAATAATCCTGCCTTGCTTGATCTGGCCGGCGGCAATTATCGTCTGCGCATAAATTCGCCCTGTGTCAATGCCGGGACCAACCAGGCTTGGATGGGCAACGCGGTTGACCTGGACGGGAACTTGCGCATCCGTTACGGCATTGTGGACATGGGCGCCTATGAGGCGGTTTTAAGGCAGGGAAATATTTACCGGGTTCGTTAGCCCGTATCGGGAATGTCCGTGTTCCCTCGTCTTGGGGCAAAGTGAGCTAACCCGCAAAACTCATCGCGCCAACCCAGGCTTCGCCGAGGCGAGCGGTGTGGTCCTTCGACTCTGCTCAGGACACTGAGCCTGCCGAAGTGCGCTCCTACAGTCGTGATTTTCCTGAGAAATGTAGGAGGCTCGCCCCGACGAGCCGATTCCCTGGCTAGTCCGCATTTCTTACACGCCCCGTGAGAAATGCGCCCGAAGGGCCGAAGTAGAAGCGCATTCTCTTCACTTCGGGGTCGCTTTCTGGAGTTTTGCAACTGACGCGAAGTATAACTTCTGTTTTTTTTCCATGGTGGCAATATTTTCACTTTTCTGGCGCTGAATTCTTCAAGACCGCAAGAAAATCCCCGAAATGGCAAATTCTTCCTCTTGCGGAAAACGCCTTAATGAGGGAGAATGGCATCAAAAGGAAAATGATTTATCAGGAGGTGTAAAACGATGAAAGCAAAACTGGCATATGCAATCTGGCCGTGGGGATTATCAAACCGGGAACAAATGGCCACGGCCATCAAGGATATAAAAGAGATTGGTTTTCGCTATTTTGAGAGCGTACAGAAGGCTGTGGAACTGTTTAAGGACGACCTGAAAGCTTTTATAGGCATTACCGGGGAATATCAGGTTTATCCGGTCAGTTTTTATTTCCATATGCGCGGCGAACAGAAACTGGACATTGAGATCCTGAGGCAAAGTCTTGATTTCATGGCGGCTAATCATATCGCAACCATCAGCGTGCAGGCTGCCGGCAAAAAAGGCGGCGGCGCCACGCCGGAAGAATTGCACTATGCCCTGACCACCATCGCCGAATTCGGACGGCTGGCCAAACCGTACGGCATCATTCCCTGCCTGCATCCGCATGCGAACACGACCGTGATGTTCGAAAAGGAAATTGATTTCATCCTGCAAAACACGGATCCCACGCTGGTGGCCTTCGGCCCGGATACCGCCCATCTTGCGGTCGGAAAATGCGACCCGGTGGAAATGTTCAACAAATATGCCGACCGCATCCGCTTTGTCCACCTAAAGGATGTAAAAAAGGAAAAGGTTGTTGCCGGAGACGGCGGCCGGCAGGAAGGTTTTGAAATTTACAGCAGTTTCCTGGAACTGGGCGAAGGAGAAGTCAATTTCCCGGCCATTTTCAAGATTCTTGAGGGCGTGGAATATGACGGCTTCCTCACGATCGAGCTCGATCACTCGCGTTTCTCCAACAAGCAAAGCGCCCTGATGAACATGAATTATATGAAGAAGCACGGGTTCTGAAGAGAGCAGCCAGAGGACAGACGTCAGCGTTCAGAGGTCAGATATCAGTTAATGGAGGATTGAATCATGATGAGTCCGCGTGAAAACCTGTTGCAAACCCTGCGCTGTGAAAAACCGCAATGGGTGCCTGTATGCCCTTATTTGTTTCCCAATGAGAACCCCACCCGGGGGATTCCCGAAGAACTTAAAGAAGCCTTCAGTTCATCCGGCAGTCTTGCCGGTAATATTATGAAACTGGGAGAATATCTTGGCGCGGAAGATTACATGCTTCCCGTTTCGGCGCCGGCTGTTCTCGTTTCGGACACATGTTCGTTCGAAACAAAAGAGGTCGAAAAGGGGAAATTTGTAACAACCTTGTCCACTCCCAAAGGCGAACTTCGGCAGATTGCCGAAGCGATGCCGGGCTACCCGAGCATGGTGACCGAGCGGTATGTGAAGACGATAGACGACATCCCCAGGCTCATTGAATATTTCTCCTCCTTGCGTGTCAAATTGGCGCCGGAAGTCTTGGAAGAAATAAAAAAAACAAAAGTATTGATGGGCGGCAAAGGAGTGCTTTTCTGCCGCACCAATGGAACCCCCCTGGGAATGTGCTACCGGGTGTATTCCGACCTCACTAATCTGATATACCTGGTCGCCGATGCCCCCGGGACCATGAAAGAGTTGTTCGATTGCATGGAGGATAAGTATCTCCAGTTATATGAAGGCATGTTGCGGGCGGCCCCGGAAATTGACGCATTTTTCGGCATGGATGACACGTCCACCACGCTGATTTCTCCGGCCATGTTCGAGTCATTCAACGTGGAATTGACCAACAAACGGGCCGATTTGTGCCATGCCGGCGGCAAAATATACATGCACCATTCCTGCGGCCTGATTCGCAATCTCCTCCCCATCTACCGCAAGACCAGGATGAACGGCGTGGATGCCTTTACCGTCCCGCCCATCGGGAATGTTGGGTATGCGGAGGGACGGGAAATTCTTGGTCCCGGGTATTCCATGCTTTCCGGGTTGGCAAACGGCCTGGGGGCATTGGATAAGGACGCGATTTGCAGGCAGGTTACTCATCGTTTCGCGGATGCCCGGGCGGCCGGGAACGTTATTTTTTCCGTTGGCGGCGCTCATTTGTCATTCGCCGCGATGGAATTGATGTTAGCGGAAGCGCAAAAAATGAAATCGGAAATTCCCCGTCGCCGCTAAAGGCGGTCAGGGGCTACTTGGCGCAAAGCGCCGACGTGGAAAAATCAGAAAGGAAAAAAACATGGACAAACTGGCAATCAACGGCGGAAAGAAAGCGGTGCGCGAAGGTTTGATTAAACCCTGGCCGCCCATCGGCGCACTTGACCGCAAAATGGTGTTGGCGTCGCTGAACTCCGGCAAACACACTGCCGCGGGCGGAAATTACGGCGCGTTTCAGAAGGAGTTTGCGGATTGGAACGGGAACAAATACGCAATTTTCACAAACAGCGGGACGGCGGCCCTGCACATGGGGCTTGTCGGCTGCGGCTTGAGCGCCGGCGACCACGTGCTGGTGACGGCGTATTCGTGGTCATCCAGCGCAACTTGTATCCTGCACCACAACTGCATCCCGGTATTCGTTGATATTGATTTTGACACGATCAATATGGACGTCAATAAAATCGAGGCGGCCATAACGCCCAGGACAAAGGCTATAGTCGTGGTGAATCTCCACGGCCTGGCGGTCAATATGGATAAAGTCATGGAAGTCGCAAGACGGCATAATCTGCGCGTGATAGAGGATGCCTGCCAGGCGCACGGCGCGCTTTTCAAAGGCAAAAAAGTCGGCACGTTCGGCGATTGCGCCGCCTTCAGTTTCAACCAGAACAAATGCCTCTGTACCGGTGAAGGCGGTATGTTTGTGACCGATAATGAAGATATCTTCAAAAAAGCCCAGTCACTCTGGTCATTTGGCGAGACCCGTTCGCCGCTTGAGTCGCGTGATTATCATGCCTATGCGCTGGGCTGGATGTATCGGAGCACCGATCTTGTGGCCGCGTTTGGCCGGGCACAGTTGAAGAAGATGGACCATTACCTGGAGACCCAATGGGAAAACGGCGCTTGTCTGATGAATGAATTGAAAGGTTTGCCGGCGCTTATCCTGCCGGTCGAACCCAAGGGGCATAAGCATAACTGGTATAATTTCACCAGCCGGATTGACATGCAGGCCGCAAAATGGACCGGCGAACCGCAGCGCTTCAGGAATGCGGTCATGAAGGCCCTGCAGGCGGAAGGCGCGCCGGTGGGCGTCTGGCAAAGTTTCATCCTGCCGGCCATGACGGTTTTCCAGGCGAAAAACGCGTATGGAAAAGGATGCCCCTGGGAATGTCATCTGACAAAACCCGTGAGCTACGATCCCAAGCAATATCCGGTCGCCCAGAGGCACACGGATACTCATTTCGGCATGACGACTCCCTTGCGGGCCCCAAACGGCAAAGCGGCCGTTAAAGCCGTGGCGCAGGCCTTTAAAAAAGTGTTTTCACAGCTTGATAAACTGGATGTGGAAAAGATTCTGAAATGAAACTATCTATAATGTCCTACACGTTCTCCCGGCAGGGGTGGCAAAAGAACGGCAAATTCGACCTTGAGGGAATGTGCCGTCTGGCGCGCGAATTGGATATTGACGGCGCGGATATTGTGACCACTCACGGCCTGTTGCCGTCGGAAATAAAACGCGTGCTTTCGGATTACGGGATAAAACCGGTCTGTTATACTTTTCCCGTGGCCTTGAACTTTGAGACAGCAGCCGAGCGTTCCACCGGTGTTGGCCAGGTCAAGGCCGGGGTTGATATTGCCGCGGCGATTGGCGCGCCTCTGATCATGGCGGTTACCCCGGGAAAGCCGGGCGTTGCGCGGGAAGTCACGCGCCGGCAGTTCATCGGCGGACTTCAGGAAAGTGCGGACTTTGCGCGCAACGCCGGAATAATCATGACGATTGAAAACTTTCCCGGCAAAGACAGTCCGTTTATCGTTTCATCCGACGTGCTTGAGGCTTTCCGTGAGGTCCCCGGCTTGAAGTTGACTTTTGACAATGGTAACGTCTTGACTGGCGGCGAGGACCCATCCGTGTCTTTCATGCGTTGTGCCGAATATGTAGTCCACGCGCATTTTAAGGATTGGGTCCTGGCCGAACCGGGCAAAGGCCTGGAAGGTTTGGACGGCCGGCGTTATGCGGCGGCCCTGATTGGCGAAGGCATTGTGCCGCATCTTTCCTGTCTCACGGCCATGAAACAGGCGGGATATGACGGCTATATCAATATCGAGTATGAGGGAAATAAATATCCGCCGGATGAAGCCACGCGCCGGGCGGCAAAGTATCTGTTGAATTTGGCCCGGGATGGAAAATAAAATGGCGGCATCAAATAATAATTTCCTGCAAATCGGCTGGGCGAGCCGGGACGTGACCCCGAATCGGCCGGTGAACCTTTGCGGACAGTTCCACGTGCGTATCTCGAAAGGTGTGAAAGACCCGCTCATGGTCACGGCCCTGGCGTTGTCAACCGGCGACGGTTCTTCGGATAATGCGGTCATATTTGTGTCGTGCGACAACGTCGCGTTTTCCAGGCAGGTTGTCGGCAAATTCCGCGCGGCAATGAAGAAAAATGCGCCTGGGATTGATGTTAATCAAATCATCATCAACGCCACCCATACGCATACCGCGCCTTGCCTGCCCGGCTGGATTAACGACTTGTATCCCCCGGTTCCATCCGGGGTAATGACGGCGGATGAATATGCGGAATTGTTTGCAGGGTTGGTAGTGGAAGCGGTCAGGGAGGCCTGGGAAAACCGGAAACCGGGCGGGATCAGCTTTGGTTTGGGAACGGCCGTGGTGGGACACAACCGCCGTGCCACCTACTTTGACAATATTGCCGCGCGGATAAATGAGCAGGCGCCGGGCCAGTATGCGAGCGGCTGCACGAAGATGTATGGAAACACAAATGACCCGCTGTTCAGCCATATTGAAGGCTATGAGGATCATTATGTGGATTTGTTATACACCTGGGACGGCAGGAAAAAACTGACGGGAGTGCTGGTCAACCTGGCCTGCCCTTCGCAGGAAACAGAGGGCGAATATGAAGTTTCAGCTGATTTCTGGCATGAAATCCGGCAGGAGATAAAAAAGCGGCACGGTGATGAAATTCAAATCCTGGGGCAATGTTCTTCGGCCGGCGACCAGTCGCCGCACCGGCTCTGGTATAAACAGGCTGAACAGCGCATGCTGGAATTGAGAAAACTTACCATGCGGCAGGAAATCGGCCGGAGGGTGGCCGATGCCGTGGATGAAGTAATGCCCCTGGCCGGGCAAGCCATTCAAACCAATCCGCCGCTCAGGCATATTGCAAGGGAAATAAAATTGCCTCGGCGGATGATCAGCGATGAGGAGGCGGAGCAGGTACGGGCGGACCTCGCCAAGCTGGAGGCGGGGGATAAGACGGCCCCAAGCCATTTCGCCGGCGTGCGGCGCTGTAAAAGCACGCTGGAGCGTTACGAAGCGCAAAAGAGCGAAAAAACTATGCCCATGACATTGCACGTGGTGCGTGTCGGTGACATCGCTTTTGCGACCAACCGGTTCGAGTATTTTCTCGACTTTGGAATTCGCATCAAGGCGCGCAGTCCGGCCATACAGACTTTTGTTATCCAGCTGACCGCCGATAGTCATAGCACCGGCACATACCTGCCGACCGAACGGGCAATCGCCGGCAAAGGCTATGGCGGCGGAGCCTACGACAACGAGGTCGGCCCCGAAGGCGGCCAAACGATTGTGGAGGAAACGGTCAAAATTTTAAAGGAACTCTGGCCTGAAAATTAGAAGTCAGTAGTCAGAAGTCAGTAGTTTTGATTCAGAATTCCCAATTCTGGCTACTGACTTCTTCTTGATACAGGAGGAATCAAAAGACATGCATACGAATATGATCAAATACAAGCCGGACTGCCAGGAAGCGCGCGAGCGCATGATTGCCTGGTGGGCGGGGGAAAAGACCGACCGGGTGGTGGCGCAGGTCAGTGCGCCCCTTAAACCGGCGGATCCGCTGATAAAATCCATCCGTGATGATGTGCCGGCAAAATATACTGACCCGGAAACCGTTCTCTCCAATATGGAATATGGTCTGGAACGCACTTTCTGGGGCGGAGAACGTTTTCCAACCCATTTTGTTTATTTCGGGCCCATGTTCCACCTGACTTACCTGGGCTGTGAGCCGAACTTTATGCCGAATACAACCTGGTATGAGCCGTGTCTGCAGGATTGGAGCGAATTGCCGAATATTAAATTCGACCCGAATAATCGCTGGAGGCAGCTCAGTATGAAAATGAGACGCCTTTCCATGGAACGCGCCACCGGCCGCTGGTTTGCCATCCATGTGGGCGTAATTGCGGCATTAATGGATACAATCTGCGGCCTGCTCGGCAATGAAAAAACGATGCTGGCCATGCTTGAACACCCGGAGGCAGTCAAGGCGGCGCTGGATCGCCTGATGACCTGGTCACGGCAAACATGCGATGAAGTATATAACATCGGGCGCAGTTATCAGGAAGGCGACATTGACTGGATGCAGGTCTGGGCGCCGGGCAAGCTGATTTCCACCCAATGCGACATGTCGGTCATGATCTCCCCGGAAATGTTCCGCGATTTCGTGACACCCGAACTTACGGATATTTACAATCATGTGGATTATGGCATCTACCATCTGGATGGAGCGGAAGAAATCCGGCATCTGGACGAACTGCTGAAAATCGAAAAACTCCATCTTATCCAATGGGTGCCCGGCACAAAGCTGAATAATCCGGATTACAAGGATCCCTTGCGCTGGCTTGATCTCTTCCGCCGCATTCAGGAGGCGGGCAAAAAAGTCCTGGTCTACTGTCCGCCGGAACGCGTGCGGCCCTTGCTGGACAAAATCGCGCGCGACCGTGTTATTTTGAACATCAGCTGCGCGGACGAACAAGCGGCGAATAAAATGCTGCGGGAACTTGACAGTATCGGAATTTAAATGAAAGGATAGTCAACAATGTCAATCAATAATTCGAATCTGAAAATCGGCTGGGCGAGCCGTGACGTAACGCCGGACAGACCGGTGAATCTTCAGGGCCAGTTTCACATGCGGATATCAAAGGGCGTGAAAGATCCGGTCACGGTCACGGTCCTGGCATTGACGGGCGGAGCTTCCGCCGATAATACGGTTGTCTTTGTCTCGTGCGACAGCGTTTCCGTGCCGGAAAAGGTTTTTGAGCAATGCTGCGCCGCAATCAGCAGGATTATCCCGAACTTCGATATGAGCCGAATTATTTTAAACGCAACCCATACCCATACCGCCCCCGGACTCAGGGAAGGCGTTTATCCCCCCGTGCCGGCCGGGGTGATGACGGCCACGGAATATGCCGAGTTTTTTACCGGGCGAGTGGCGGAAGCGGTCAGGGAGGCCTGGGAAAACCGGAAACCGGGCGGGATAAGCTTTGGTTTGGGAACGGCCGTGGTGGGACACAACCGCCGCGCCACCTACTTTGACAATATTGCCGCGCGGATAAATGAGCAGGCGCCGGGCCAGTATGCTAGCGGCTGCACGAAGATGTATGGAAACACAAACGACCCGCTGTTCAGCCATATTGAAGGCTATGAGGATCATTACGTGGATTTGTTGTACACCTGGGACGGCAGGAAAAAACTGACGGGCGTGCTGGTCAACCTGGCCTGCCCTTCGCAGGAAACAGAAGGGGATTATTATATTTCCGCCGATTTCTGGCATGAAATTCGGCAGGAGATAAAAAAGCGGCACGGTGATGAAATTCAAATCCTGGGGCAATGTTCTTCGGCCGGCGACCAGTCGCCGCACCGGCTCTGGTATAAACAGGCTGAACAGCGTATGCTGGAATTGAGAAAACTTACTATGCGGCAGGAAATCGGCCGCCGGGTGGCCGATGCCGTGGATGATGTATTGCCTCTGGCCGGGCAAGCCATTCAAACCAATCCGCCGCTCAGGCATATTGCAAGGGAAATAAAATTGCCCCGGCGGATGATCAGCGATGAGGAAGCGGAGCAGGTACGGGCCGACCTTGCCAAGCTGGAAAACGGGGATAAGTCAGGAGCGGCTTATTATGTGAGCGTGCGGCGCTGTAAAAATGCGCTGGAGCGTTATGAAGCGCAAAAGAGCGAAAAAACTATGCCCATGACTTTGCACGTGGCGCGCGTCGGCGACATCGCTTTTGCGACAAGCCGATATGAATATTTTCTCGACTTTGGAATTCGCATCAAGGCGCGCAGTCCGGCCGTGCAGACGTTTACGGTCCAACTAACCACAGATCGTCATGGCGCCGGCACATACCTGCCGACCGAACGGGCAATCGCCGGCAAAGGCTATGGCGGCGGGGCCTATGACAACGAGGTCGGCCCTGAAGGCGGGCAAACGATCGTGGAAGAAACGATCAGGCTGTTAAAGGAACTATGGCAGGTTACCGCGGGGTGATTCGCTGAATCAGGAAGGAGTAAAAACCAATGAGAATTGTGCCTGGTGCGGCAGTTATGCTTTGGCTGTTGGTATTCCCGGGTATCGGGTGGAGCGAAAGCGCCGTTCATATTTCACCACAGGGCAATGACACTGCATCCGGCGCAGCCGAAACGCCCATTCGTACATTACAACGCCTTGAAGCGATGCTTGGCGAACACGCAGAAATCACCGAGGTGGTGTTCCATGGCGGGGTGTATTTCGGCACGCTTACCGTGCCCGTGCCGCGCGGCGCCGATGCGCGGAAACTTCCCCCTTTGCTCCTGCGGGCCGCCGATGGCGAAGAGCCCATAATTGACGGCGCCCTGAGCCTCCCGGCCGGCGAAGCCAAACCGGTGGAAGGAGCGCCCGGGGTGTATCAGGTTGATGCCGCGCCATTTCGCGGCAAGGAATCAGGGATGGCCGGCGAGATTCCGCCCATGTGGGATGCGGCCGCGCGAAAGCGCTATGTCATGGCAGCCGATCTCCCTGCGGTCAGGCAATTCCCGGCATCCTACACATTCACAAGCAACACGTTGTATTTTCACATCACCGACGATCGCCCGCCGGCGGAACACCAAATCCAGATCGGCCGTTTGATAAAACATGGGGCATTGGATATCGTCCGGCCGAATGTGACTCTTCGCGGGTTAATCGCAAGGAACAGTTTGTCCGGCATGTTTTCAGCCGGTTTTTACACGGACAGAAATGCCGAGTGCGTGACTTTTGAGAACTGCCGCGCCTCCAATTGCTCGCGCGGATTTTTGAT